>Ga0302247_1000155_pt1 | contig 74957 bp, 74 predicted proteins | sample AAG_UR_Ile_MG_FD_193529 | JGI IMG/M metagenome (GOLD analysis project Ga0302247, IMG submission 193529) | Enriched activated sludge microbial communities from anaerobic digester in WTTP, New Holstein, Wisconsin, United States - AAG_UR_Ile | ecosystem: Engineered > Bioreactor > Anaerobic >...
AACCAAGCTCTCAATCGTTACCATCTCAAGCTCGGTTTGCTGGGCTGTTTGGCGTTTCAACATGCCCCATTGAATCAAAAAGCCCAGCTCTTCGCCAGGCTTTTCGACACTTTGTCAGCAGTCTGAACCCGCCTTTGGCGGGTTTTTTGTTGTTTGCGCCGAAAATCCAACAAACTGAAATTTTGAGAAGGAGTCATTCGATGATCTCCCAATATGACGCGTTTTTCTATTGGCTCGGCCAATTGGAAAGCGGCGATTTGGCGCGCCCTGAGCTGGTGCGTCCGGAAAACCAATATAGAAAAATCGAGAACCCGCAAAACCGAACCGGGCGCATCGGTAAATATCAAGTTGACGAAAGAATTCTTGCCGATCTTGGCTACTACGCCCCGCCCCGCGACCAAACCAAAGAAACGAATGCGTGGCGCGGCTTTTGGGAAGGTTGGCGGCATCTGACCTCTGTCGAAGATTTTCTCAAAGACGCAAAAGCTCAAGAATACATCGCGCGCGAGGAGATGAACTTCCATTGGGGAAGAATTCATAAAATCGGGATGGACGATCTTGTCGGCGATACGATTCAAGGCGTCCTGATTACGGAATCCAGTCTGCTCGCCGGTTGCCATATGTTCGGGCTTGATGGACTTTCCTTTTTGCTGAACCAACCGAAATCGCGGGATGTTTCCGGTAGCGATCTGTTCCGGATTCTCAAACTTTTTTCGGGCTATCAAACGCCTTATGGAAAGCGATATGTCAATCACGCCAAGGCTGCCTTCTCGGATTATTTACGCAAAGGCAAAACGCCTCAAATTCCAAGCGATGCGCAGAAAATCCCGTATGAAGAAGAAAGCCGATATACATGGCGCACGCAAGGCGATGAGAAAGTGCGCCCCAGCCATGCGGCGAATGACGGAGAAACTTTCGATGCGGACGATCCGCCGGACACGGGCAATCCGGGCGAGGATTACGGCTGCCGCTGCTGGGCGGAGTGGCAGGTTTCTTCCGAATATCTGCCGTATGATCCGCCTTTGGAATCCGTCTATCCGGAACTTTTATTGTTGCCGTTTTTGCGGCTGCCCCGATTTATTTCGGCGTTTAGGGCCTTGCTTGCCGCGCCGAAACGCGACCTAAGCTGGACCCTGGGCCGCTTCAAATCCCCGCGCAAATGGGCGAACCAGCTTGAAAAACGAAACTGGACACTCGAGGAAATTTCGGAGACGATAAAAAACGGCGATAATTATCCGGTTCAAAATCGGGTTAACCCCGGCAACGAAGCGCGACAATACACAAATCCAGAAACAGGCAAGTTTGTTGTCCGCGACGAAGTGACGAGGGAAATTCTGCAGGTTGGAGGAGAAGGCTTTGCTCCCAACAAACCGCTAAAATGAGACCAAAAGGAGTGAATAATGCAAAAATCTGTTGAGATCTATGTTCCTTTGAAAGACGAGGGAACACCCACAATACGTCCTACGCAAGCCATCCCTTTGGGCAATGATTTGTACAAGATACTTCCGACTCCAGACTATGACCCTGAAGATGAGACATGGGAGTTCTTGCCCGGCTCTGTTGTGCGATGCGACCATATTACTTTAGGAAAAACCACAAAACAGGTTCTTCGTGCCTACGCTGTTCAGGACGAAGACGGAAGCTTTACGCTTTCGAAGGAGATACCGGATGAATGATTGGCTCAGCAAAATGAGCCAAAAGTTAATATCCACAGGATGCGGTGCTCACAATCCGGCTTCGTCCTACGGACTACGCCGCGACGAGCCACTTGAAATACCACGCATATTCTCGATAACCGCGCCCCATTTAATGAGTTCGTCGAAGACGTCTTGGTTCGAACTCGCGCCGCTTTGGTCCACCATTTCTTTTTGGTACATTCCGGAGACATAGGTAACAGAATGTACCTAAGACATAGGTAACACTTTAGGGCCGAAGGGGTTGAGTAAAGGTTGCAGGGTCTTTTCCTCCAGATCGATGTAACCGAGGTCGTAGTCCATAAAGGATACGAGCCAGACGTTGTCGTCAACCTCCTTTAATCCGACGGCCTGACCGGCGAGGGATTGGCTGAGGTTGATCTTTTTTTTGTACATGCAGACGCGACCGCAGCTGGTGACGTGAAGGACCTTGTCGTGGAAAGGGTACGACACTTCCGGCAGTCCGGTGTAGGGGCGCTGCGAGGGGGCATAGACCTCGGCCGGGGTCTTCATATCCAGAGCTTCGTGCGGGCGGTCGTTGTTGAAGGTTTCGACAAAATCGTCGAACGTGGCTTGTTGCTGCAAGGCGTTCTGCCTGGCGGGCCGTGCCGTTTCTTGCTTGAGCGTTCTGTGCATGCGTTCGTGCCTTCCGTTCTGCTGAGGGCATCCGGGCTTGATGCGCTCGATGGAGATGCCAAGCCGAAGCCACCAGACGGAGAGTTTGGACAGGTTGAACAAACCGTTGGGTGAAGCGAAGGGAACGCCATTATCCGAGCGGACGGCGTCGGGCAGGCCGCGTTCCCTGAACAAGCGCTCAAACGCCGTAAAAGCAAGGGCTTCCTTAGTGCTGTCGAGAGCCTCGCACAGCAACAAGTACCGCGAGGCGTGATCCGTGACGGTGAGCGGATAGCAATACTGGCTATTGCCCATCTTGAACTCGCCTTTGTAATCCGTGCACCACAGATCGTTAGGGTTCGCACCGGACGACAGCAGCGTGCCGTTGGCTTTCAGGCAAGATCGCCTGTGCTTCAGGGGCGTAACCAGTCCATGGCGATCCAGCGTGCAATGGATGGTCGAGATGGCCGGGACCTTGATCGCGCCGTCCCACTTGCGCAAAAGCTTCTCGCGGATCTTCCGCGCGCCCCAATAGGAATGTCGTTGCCGTGATCGTCGTTGGTAAATCTTTTGCTGCAATGGCGCTGGTCCTCGCCTTGCGCTACCCTCTTAATACCGCGCTAACTGTGGCAGCAAGCCTGGCCCAAATTGGTGAATTCTCATTCATTCTGGCTGGCATGGGAACAGCGCTTGGATTTCACCGGCGTTGCCGGCTTGGCCTCGGTCTCTGGCGCCGGTGCGCGTTTCTCCGGAGACTCTGCGGTTTGCGACACGTCGTGCGACAGTCCTTTGGCCGCCGCACGGAAAGCGGAAACCGGAGTTGCCGAAGGAAAACAATAAAGCTTGAGGCCGGCGACGGTGAGGCAAAGGGCGATGCCGGTGAGATAGAAAAGGTTTTGGAGCCGGGACGACGGGGCGGATTCGACGTAACGATTTGAGGGCGATGACATGGCAATTGCTTATATATTCGGGCCTCCGGAAATAAGGAAGGATACCACAGATATGCCTAATAAATTGTTTTCATGATGAAAACGGGGCCCGATGGGGCCGCATCCGGGGCTTGTTCGGACCCCCAAAAGCCCTTTTGGGGCTCTGTTCGCACGGCAAACGGGACCGGTTTTCCCTTATGGTTAACGGTTTCTTGCCATAAGGGACGAAAAAAGGGCCTTTTCGCGTTGACCCCCGGGCGAGTCTTTTAGCATCATAAGGCATTCCCGGCATGAGGCGGCGCGATGAGGCTTTTCTTCCCGCTGTTGGCTCTTTGTTTGACGGCGCTTTCCGGCGCCGCGCCGGTTCACGCCGCCGGGCTTTCCAAAGGAGGTGCGTCCATGACCCTCAAGCTTGAATCCCCCGCGTTCACGGACAATGGCGATATGCCGAGCGTTTGCACGTGCGACGGCGCGAACGCTTCGCCCGCGCTTGCCTGGTCGGGCGTGCCGCTGGGTACGGAGAGCCTTGCGCTGATCGTCGACGATCCGGACGCGCCAGACCCCGAAGCGCCCAAAATGACCTATGTGCACTGGGTTCTTTTTAATATCCCGCCGGATACCGCCGGGTTGCCTCAGGGCGTGAAGCAATTGCCGGAAGGCGCGCGCGAAGGCGTGAACGATAGCGGCCGCACGGGCTATACGGGGCCATGCCCGCCCATCGGCGTGCACCGCTATTTTCACAAGTTGTACGCGCTCGATACGATGCTCGATCTGAAAGGAGCGCCGTCCAAACACGAACTTGAGACGGCGATGAAGGAGCACATTCTCGCGCAGGCGACGCTTGTCGGCCATTACAAGCGCGGGAAGTAGGAATGGCATTCAGAGGGCAGAAGGCAGGGATCAGGTATCAGAAAGAAGTTTCCTCTCCTGCAAGGGGAGGGGGATTTTTTCTATCTGATTTCTGATTTCCCATCCCTGATACCTGTTTTCTGCCTTCTGAGCCCTGAGCCCCGCTCTACTCGATAACCGTCACCGGGTCCGGCGGCAGGGGTTCATAGCCGAGCACGTGCGCGATTTCGCCGTTGCAACTCCGGCTGATGCGTTTGTATTCCTCCGGCGAGTCGATCTGACGTTGAAGTTTGTCGCGCACGGAGGCGATGGAGGCGCTCATGTCGCGCAAATAATTCCGCATGACGTTGTTCAAATGCTCTTCCGCCGTTTCGGGCGACGCGGCGCGGATGACCCCGGCCCGGCGGATGGTATCCGCCAGAAGCGCGGGCAATTGCGGAAGATAACTGGCCAGAAGGTACTGGTCGGCAGCGACGTGGCGGGATTCATGCTCCAGCACCGTTTCGTAGCCGCAGGAATGAAATGGCAATTCGCGCGCCAGGTACACGGTCGTGTCGTCGAAGCCGAATTCGAGGTCGAACCGCGATATCTGGGCGCACGCCATCGGATCCTGCGACGTGGTGCGTATCGTGACCTCGAAGGAGGAGTCGATCCGCAGGCTGGATGCCGTCAACCCGACGGGCAGATTGTGCAGGCCGGCGTACGTCGAATCCGGCTGTCCCGACATGATCCGGAGTTCTTTGAGGCCGAGCGTGTCGTTATAATGCGGCGTCGTATAGATGGGTTGAACGTTTATTTTGGGTTCTTCGAAGGAGGGGCAATCGGCGGCATAGGCGCGCGCGGAAGGCCCCGGCGCGCCGATAGCCAGAACAAGAACGGCAAGAACAAAAAGCGTTCGCTGGCGGCGGCCAAACGAAAAAAAAGTTAAAGACATTGAGCGCCGACTTTTCAATTTTTCAGGGACGCATTGTGGCATGAAGACGGGATCGCGCGCAAAGCGTTTGTGCGCATGGAAAATAAGGACGTTAAATATGGTTAAAGAGTGTCTTGCAAGACGACACAATTTGTTCACTTTTTGCGGTATAAGATGCGAAGTCGATTCGATCTTTGTTGCGAGATGCCGGAATTGTTGCCACCCACTTTGTTGCTGCCGGACGATGCGCCGGAAAGCCTTTTGCGCCGCCGGATCCTTCGGCTTGGCCTCATGCTGCCGGTTTTGACGCTTACGCTGGCGCTGCCCTTTCCCTTGCTCGCGGTCGAGAAAAAGACGCCGGGAAAGACATCCGGAAAGAAAGAGCCGCTGAAGCGCGCCGGGCCGGAGCGCAAGCCGCGCGCGCCGCGCCTGTTGATGATCGATCCCGGGCACGGCGGCCACGATCCTGGCGCGATCGGCAAAAGCGGCTTGCAGGAAAAAGACGTTACGCTTGACATCGCGCGGCATATGGCCGCGGCCCTGAAGGGGCGGACGGACGTGAACGTGAAGCTGACGCGCGAGCGCGACGCGTTTCTTTCGCTGAACGAGCGCGTGTGGCGGGGACGCGACGCGCGCGCCGACCTGTTCGTGTCCGTGCATGCCGACAGCGCGCCGAACAAGGCCGCGCGCGGCCTGTCCGTTTATACGCTGTCGGAAAAGGCTTCCGACGAATTTGCCCATGAAATCGCCGAGAAGGAAAACCATGCCGACGTGGTGGGCGGCGTCGATTTGTCGCAGGCCGATCAGGAAGTCGCCGAGATTTTGTTCGATCTGGCCGCGCGGCGCGCGCGCAACACGGCCCAGCGCGCGAAGGTCAATTTCGTGCGGGCCATGGGGCGGCGATGGCAGCTTCTGGACCGGCCGATGCGCGCGGCCAATTTCGCGGTCCTGCGGTCGCCCGACGTGCCGTCGATGCTTGTGGAGACCGGGTTTTTATCCAACCTGAAGGACGAAAAAATTCTTCGCCAGCCCAAACAACGCCAGAAGATCGCCCGGATCATGGCCCGGGAAATAGCGACGCTGCTCAACGGGTCGTTGTTCGGCTGAAAAATCAAGGTTAACAAAGGCTTGAGGCATTCGGCATGGATGGTCGTTTGACTCCCGCCCCCGAACGCCCTATATACCCCCGGCCTTGAAAATTCAGGAGAAGACCCGTGAAACGTACGTATCAACCCAGCAAGCTGGTGCGCAAGCGCCGCCACGGCTATCGCGCCCGCATGGCCACGAAAGGCGGTCGCAAGATCGTCGCTCGCCGCCGCGCGCAAGGCCGCAAAAAGCTGACGGCCTGACCGGCGCGCCGCCGGAGACATCGGGAAATGTCCCGCAAGCCTGACATTGTGACGCTTAAAAAACGCGCCGAGTTTCTGGCCGTCGCCGCCAGCGGCAAAAAGTGGGTTACGCCGGGACTCCTTTTGCAAATCAGGAAAAGGGAGGAGGGGTGTCCTTCAAAAAAAAAGGAAGCCCCCTCACCGGCAAGATCCGGGGACTTACGATGTAAGTCCGGGATTTTGCTTCCTCTCCCGCAAGGGGAGAGGAAATTTGTTTTGCGTTTCGGCCTGACGGCGAGCCGCAAGGTTGGCGGCGCGGTCGCGCGTAACCGGGCGCGGCGGCGGCTTCGGGCTTTGGCGCGCGAGGTTCTGGCCGCGCACGCGCCGCTTGATTACGATTATGTCCTCATCGCGCGTCCGGCCACGGTTACGCGGCCTTATGACGATTTGCGGAACGATTTGATTTTGGCCCTGAAAAGACTGAAGGCTTACAAATGACCGAAGACGGAGGGAAGAAACCGGGGATCGTGAAGCGGAACGTTTTTTCCAGGCTTCTGACGGTTTTTCTTTGTTTTCCGATCACGGTTTACCGTTATACCCTTTCGCGTTTTCTGGGTGGGCAATGCCGTTTCTTGCCGACCTGTTCGGCCTACGCGCAGGAAGCGCTTCGGACGCACGGGCCCGTCAAGGGGCTTGGGTTAACCTTTCGCCGCGTGTGCCGTTGCCACCCCTGGGGAGGACACGGCTACGATCCCGTGCCAAAAGAAGCATTCAGGGATCAGGAATCGGCATTCAGGGATTAAAAAGATGTTTCTTACTTCTTTTGTTTCCTTGTCTTTTCTGGTAGCTGTTCACTCGCTTTACTCCCCCGAATACCGGATGCGATTGCCAACTCCCGAGCGCCATGGATAACAGTAACTTCGTCATTGCCGTTCTTCTTTCACTGGGCATTCTTGTGGCCTTTCATTTCCTTTATGAAAAGCCGCATCAGGAATGGGTGCGCCAGCAAACGCTCCTTAAAAAGACCGAAGCGGCCGGACCCGTTGCGCCGCCCGTTCCTGCCGAGCCGCCGCGCGCACGCGCGCAAATCCTTGCCGAAGGCGAACGCCTTTCCATCGAGACGCCGGAGCTGCGCGGGTCGATCCGCCTCAAGGGTGCGCGTTTCGACGATCTGGACCTCGTCAACTACCGCGAGAAAGCCGAGGCGGGCTCGCCGCGCATCGATTTGCTTTCGCCCGCCGGATCGTCCACGCCGCATCAGGCCTATTACGCGGAGTTCGGCTGGCTCGACGGCGGCGCGCCTGTGCCGGACGCCGGCACCGTCTGGCGGACGGAGAGCAAAAAACTTACGCCGGACAAGCCCGCCGTCCTGACGTGGGACAACGGGCAGGGTTTGACTTTCGAGCGCACGGTCGCCGTCGACAGGGATTATATGTTCACGGTCACCGATCGCGTGAAAAACGGCGGAGGCGGAACCGTCACGCTTTATCCCTTCGGTTTGATCTCCCGCCACGGCAAGCCCGGGACGGAGGACGTTTATGTTTTGCACGAGGGTCCTATCGGCGTGCTTGGCGGAACGCTGAAGGAATTCAAATACAAGGATCTTGTGAAGGGCGAGAAAAAAGCCGAGGAAAGCGCCGGCGGGTGGCTCGGCTTTACCGACAAATACTGGCTTGTGGCGCTTGTGCCCTCGCCGGACGAAAACATAACGGCGACGGTCGCCTTTGAGCCCGCGGCGAATGCCGCGCCCGGGCAGGGCGTCTTTCAGGCGGATTTCCGCGGCACGCCGGTAAGCCTTGCGCCGGGCGCCGTGACGGAACGCACGGTGCGTTTCTTCGCCGGGGCGAAGCGCGTCAGCCTGCTGGATGAATACCGTGAACGCCTTGGGATTCCGCTTTTCGACCGCGCGATCGATTTCGGCTGGTACTACTATCTCACCAAGCCGTTTCTGTATTTGCTCGATTATCTCGGAGGTTTTTTCGGGAATATGGGATGGGCCATCGTCGCGTTCACGATCATGCTGAAGCTGATCACGTTGCCGCTGTCGATGAAGTCCTATCGTTCCATGGCGAAGCTCAAGGCTCTTCAGCCGGAAATGAAGGCGCTGCAGGAGCGCTTCAAGGACGACAAGCAGCGGCAGAGTCTGGAAATGATGGAGCTTTACAAGCGCGAAAGGGTCAACCCGATGTCGGGCTGTTTCCCCATGCTTGTCCAGATTCCTATTTTCTTCGCGCTTTACAAAATCCTTTACGTCGGCATCGAGCTTCGTCACGCGCCGCTGTTCGGCTGGATCAGGGACATGTCCGCGCCCGATCCGACGTCCGTTCTGACGCTGTTCGGCCTTCTGGACTGGCCGTTCATACCTCACATCGGCGTGTGGCCTGTCTTGATGGGCGTCAGCATGTTCGTTCAGCAAAAGTTGTCGCCGCAGCCGGTCGACAAGACGCAGGCGCAGGTGTTTCTGTATCTGCCCCTTATTTTCACGTTCATGATGGCGAACGTGGCGGTCGGGCTTATCTTTTACTGGACGCTCAGCAACATTCTGGGCCTCGGTCAGCAGTGGTTCATCATGCATAAGGCCGGGGAGCGCAAGCCGTGAGCGGGGCCGAAGCCGCCCGCAAGCTGTTTTCCCAATCTTGCACATTCGTTCGCGCGGTTGCGGCGCCGGATCAAATGCCGCCGCCCGGCATGCCGGAAGTGGCTTTCGCCGGACGCTCGAACGCCGGAAAATCGTCGCTGATCAACGCGCTTACGGGACGCAAAGGCCTCGCGCGCGCTTCCGGCACGCCGGGGCGCACGCAACAGATCGTGTTTTTCAATCTGGCGGACCGGCTGACGATCGCGGATCTTCCCGGCTACGGATTTGCCAAAGCGCCGAAGGCCGAGGCGGCGGCGTGGAACGCATTGATGCGCGATTACCTGCAAAACCGCGCCAGCCTGCGCTGCGTCGTTCTGGCGATCGACAGCCGTCACGGAATTCTTGCGAATGATCGGGATATGATGAACCGACTCGACCGGGCGGGCGTGAGCTATCAGGCCGTGCTGACCAAGGCCGACCGGCTTCGTCCGGCGGAGCGGGACGCGCGGCGGGATCAGGTCGCGGCGGCTTTGGCCAGGCATCCCGCGGCGCGGACGGACGCCATCGTGACCAGCGCCGAAGAAGGGTTGGGCCTCGAGGAATTGCGAGCGTTTCTGGCGGAATTCGCGGCGCCCTGAGAAAAAACCGCGCGGCCTATTTTTTCTTTTTCGGGGAACGCTTGGCCGGTTTGGCGGAGGTCTTGTTGACGGATTTGGCGGCGGACCCTTCGCTTGGCGAAAGGCCGCAGGCCTTGCTTATGGCCTTGTACGCCGCGGCGGAGCCTTTCAGGTTGACGGTGTCCGAAATTTTCGTTCCGTTCGAGGCGACGCCCGTCACAATGGCGTTCGAACCTTTCCGGAGCGCGGCGCTTACCGCACGATCCGTCGCCGAGTCCCGCGACCAGGCCGTGTCGTCCTGCGTGAACAGGCTGAATTGCCGGGAATCGACGCCGATGACGGCTTCGCTTCCAGGCTTGAACTTCATGCCTGCCGTGTAGCTGACGACGTCGGTAACGTTTTCGCCGGGGCGGTGCGTGATCATCAGGATCACGTCGCCGCGTTTCGCCTTTTCGCCTTTCGGCGAGCGCGCCATGATCGACATATAGCACACCGGCTGCTTGTTTTCCTGCATGGCGTAAGCCGTCCAATAGCCGAATTTCCCCAGGATTTCAGTTTTTCCCGCCGCGAGAGCCGGCGAAGAGGCAAACACGGAAACGAGCGGGGCAAGCAGGAAAGGAAAGAGGAAAAAGACTCGCATGGCGGCAAAAATAGGGGAAGCGGGCTCCTATGTCCATGCCGGGCTGTAAACGAATATTTTTTATGGCGTTAGGTCCAAAAACGGTTGGGGCGCGTTTTCGCCGCTTTCGGCGTTGCCTTCGTTCCGCTCGGGAGCCTTGGGCGCTTTTTTGGGTGCCGGTTTCGGCTTTTTTTCTTCAACCGCGGGCCGCGTCAGCGCGCCGGGCGCGACAAGCGGCTGAAGCGCCGGCGCAAGCGATTTCAGCATTTGCGCCGACAGCCCGCTCGTGAATTTGTAATCGGCCGCGTCTTCGCCCGCCACGTGCGCGGTGACCGTGCCGAAGAATTTATCGCCGATGTAGAAAACGATGGTTCCCGTGCGGTTGACGACGCGGGACGAGATCAGTCTACCTCCGGCGGCGAACTCGTCGAACCGATGGTCGCCCGTGCCGGTCTTGCCGCCGATCGCGAGCGGTGCGCCGTCCGGGCCGATATATGTGCCGCGCAGGCGCCGCGCCGTGCCGTTCTCCACCACGTCCGCCATGCCCGCGCGGACGATGCGGGCGATGGCCGGGTCGAGAACCTGCGTTCCCTTGTTGACGGCGGGTTTCATGACGGTTTCGAACGGCGTGTCCGCCGCGAAGCGCAATTCCTCAAAGCGTATGGTGGGTTTTTTTACGCCGTCGTTCAGCAGGATGCCAACCAGTTCCGCCAACGCGCCCGGCTTGTCGGCCGAACTGCCGATCGCCGTCGCGAAACTGGGTACAAGCCGGTCGAACGGATAGCCAAGCCGCGCCCAGCGCTTGCGTATCCGCGTGAACGCGTCGGCTTCGAGCAAAATGCGGATGCGCGTGTTTTGCGCGCCTTTCATGCTCTGGCGGAAAAGCCAGGCATAGCTTTCGAGGCGCACGGGGCGGCTGGTGGACAGAATGACGTTGCGCGAGCTTCCCGGATTCGCCTGCAGGAAGCCGGTCAGCCACAGCTCGAGCGGATTCAGGCCGGTGATATAGGCGCGGTCGGAAAGATTGTAGCGGCTGGCCGGGTATTCACGGAAGAGCTTGCGCAGCAGCGCATCGTCGAGCTTCGTGAGCATGTGCCTGTTCATGTACGCGGCGTAGGCGGAATACGGCGCTTCGGGCCGGAGCGAGCGAAAGAGAATCGTGCGGGATGTCGCTCCTTTGCGCGCGCGGTGCGTGACTTTTTCCAGGGCTTCGTCCGGCGAAAGGTTGAGGTAGTCGTTGATGTAGCGGTTAAGGAAAACCTTTCCTTCGTTGTCGGCGAAGCGTTCCAGGTATTCCTTGCGCGCCGGGTTTTCCCGGTCGCCCAGAAGCTCTTCCTTCGTTTGATGCCCCTGCGCGATGGTGTGGTTGACGATGTCGCGCATGATCCGGATGAACACAAGATTGACGGAGTTGCGAAGGGCTTCGCGCACCGTCATGATGCGGCCGTTGTCTTCTTTTTCGAAGTTGACGAAGGTGTGCGCGCCACCGCCGGTAAAGAAGGTTTCATAGGGGCTGGCGGAATATTTCCGGTCCATGGCGGCGTTCAGCATGTCGCCCAGCGTCGCGTCGGGATGCGCCGATAGCCACGCCGCCGCCCAGGCCGTCAGCGCGTCAGGCGCTTCCCCGGCCAGCGCGCGCAAATCCTCGTCGGCCAATCCGGCGTAGCGGCGGTACAGCTCGCCGGCGATTTCAAGATAGGTGACCAGCGTGCGCAATTTGGCGGTCGAGCCGAGGTCGAGCTTGACGCCTTCGTTCATATCGAACGGGCCGTCGATGTTGTCGGCCTGAACGCGCAGCCGGTTGCCTTCTTCGCCGCGCTCAAAAAGGACAACGCTCCATTTGATCTTGCCAAGGTCGTTTTCCGGCTTGAGCAGGCGGAAACCGTACAAGCCTATGGATTTCATGAATTCCGGGTCGCTCATTTTCTTGAGGAATTCGGTGACTTTTTTTTGCGTCTCCTGATCCAGCGTACAGACGGCCGACAGGTCGAGCCGGTCCAGCTCGTAGAGGTTCTTCAGCCCCAGCATCTTCAACAAATGCGTGCGCATGGCATTCGCCGCTTTTTGATCGAGGAAAGATTCGATGGCGATGGGAGGAGGGTCCGGAAGAAACTTGAAGCGGACGCCTTTGGTGGCTTTTCGAAGGGCGTCCGAGATGATACCCGCGTTCGACAGGCGGTCGAGCGTGTTGTCCGTAAGATCGTCGAGGGCGTTCCGTTCGGCGATCAAATAGGCGGTTGGCCGTCGCTGGGCGAGTATAAGCCCCAGAACCTTGCGGTAATAAGCGGCCTTGGCGCGCAGGGAGGTATCGTCCGTTTCCGGCATATTAAGGGCTGCCGATGCCGTTTTCAGGTCCTGACCGAACCAGGCCCAAAGACCGTCGCCGATGCTGTTGACTTCTCCGAAACCGGCTCGCGCGCTGAGCGGCGTGCTGTTCAGGTAGTCGAGGACGATGCGTTGGCGCGCCTTGCGCGTGTCGGGGCCGTCCATGTAGACCCGCAAACTGGCCGAGACGATCTGACGCAGTTTTTCCGCGATGTCGGCGGTTTGCCCGTTGGGCGAATGCCGGAACTTTTCGATTTGCGTGGCCAGCGTGCTGCCGCCTCCCGCGTTAAAACCGGACACGAAGATTTGCGCCAGCCGTCCTCCCGCCGCGTAGAAAAAACGGTCCCATTCGATAGCCGGATTGCGCGTGACCGGGCCATCCGCAAGCAACTCGCGGTTTTCGATATAGAGCAGAGTGTCGACGAGGAGCGGCGGAATGTCCTCGAAGCGTTCGAAAACCCGGGAAGGATAGCCGGCATTGTATAGAGATTGGCCTTCGCGGCCATAAAGCTTCAACCCGGCCACGGTTTTCGTGCGGTAAACAGGATACAGGCCATGATCCAGAAAAAACTGGTACCGGCGCGAAACGCGCATCTGTTGCGCGATGGTGAAGTTGTCCGCCTCGAGCGCCTTGGTGAAGAAGGGAATATAGCTGTAGCCCAGCCGCTGGTTGTAAGGCCCTGCCGTGGGCACGTGCAAATCGGGATTTGGGCCGTTGCGGAGTTCGAAACGAACCTGTTTGGCCATGTAGGACAAAAGGTCGGCTTGCAGCGCCGACGTCCGCATTTCCTCAAAGGCCAGAAAACCCAGAACGCTTCCGAACCCGAGAAGAAGGACAAATGACGCCATCCACAAACGCCGTGGTGTACGCATGCGGTAAGGCGCGCGCGTCTTCGGCGGGCGCGCCGGAAGATGAGGACGGCTGCCTTGCCGGGGCCGAACATAGGGTGTTCGCCGGGCTTCCATCGTTTAACGCGCCAGAAGATCGTGAAGACAGGCGGTTAAGGCGGCGCGTTTGACTTCGTATTGTTCTTTCCGCGCGAGGTCTTTGACAAGGACGGTTCCTTTCGACCGTTCGTTCGAGCCAAGAAGAACGGCGAAGGGAATGCCCGCTTTATCGGCATACCTAAGCTGCTTGTCGAGTTTGGCGGGTTCCAGATAATTTTCGACATTGAAACCGCCGCGCCGCAATTCCGCGCCCAGCGCCAGATAGTCGGCGGCGAGTTCCGGCTCAATCTGCGTGATGAGAACGTGGACGGTATGCGGGACGGCGGGGAAAAGGTTGTGCGCGCGTAATTGGTCGAACAGGCGCGTGGCGCCGATGGAAAGGCCGACGCCGGGCAGTTTCGATTTTGTGTAGAAGCTCGCCAGATCCTCATAGCGTCCGCCGGAACAGACGCTGCCGAATTCCGGATGATCGTCGATCAGCGTTTCGTAGACCGTGCCGGTGTAATAATCGAGGCCGCGCGCGATGGCCAGATTGATCCGCGTCCGTTCCTCGGGCACGCCCAGCGCCTTGAGGGAGTCGGCCATTTGGGTCAATTCGGCCAATCCCTGTTGGAACATGGGGTGCGCGTCTTTTTGCTCGCGAAGGGCGGCAAGCATGTCCGCCTTGCCGCCTTTCAGGGCGACGAGATGCAGCAAGCGGTCCGCCATGGCTTCCGTGAGGCCGAGGCCCGTGAGGCTTTCGCGCACCCTGGCCGGGCCGGTCTTGTCGAGCTTGTCGATTTCGCGCAGCGCCAGTTTTTGTTTTTCCGGGTCTTCGAACCCCCAGCTTGCCAGAAGCCCCATAAGAATGCGGCGGTTGCTGAAGTGGATGGTGAAGCCCTCAATGCCGAGTTCCGTGAAAATCTGGACGATAATGGCGGGCAACTCCGCGTCATACGCGGGATCAAGCTTGTCCTTGCCGATGACGTCGATGTCGCACTGGTAAAACTCGCGCTCGCGCCCGCGCTGGGGCCGTTCGCCGCGGTACACCCGCTGAATCTGATAACGGCGGAAGGGAAAGCTCAATTCCCTTTCGTGTTCGGCAACGTAACGCGCGAGAGGTACGGTCAAATCGAAACGCAAGGCAAGATCCGGTGCGTGGCCTTGCTGAAGGGAGCCGGTCGACTGGACGAAATACACCTGCTTTTCGGTTTCGCCGCCGGATTTGGTCAGCAGCACGTCTTTCAGTTCGAACACGGGCGTTTCGACCGGCACGAAGCCGAAGCGCTCAAAGCCGCGGCGGATCACATCCAGCATGTGCTGGAAGGCCATTTGGTCGCGCGGCAGGAGTTCGAGGGTTCCGGGGGCGGTGCGGGGTTGGATGAGAGCCATAGGGGTCAAAACTCGGCGTTTGGATCGGAAGGAAAGAATACTGATAACATAAGCCTTAAACTGTTGAAAGCTAACAGAGCTTTTTTCCACGCCTTATTTGTGTTAACGCTCTTTTCCGCGCCCATCTCCCGTAAACCCGATTCTTGCCGTTTCCATGACGCTCAATCGCCTTACCTTGCCGAAGCCCGATGACTGGCATGTCCATTTGCGCGACGGCCCCATGCTAAAGGCCGTTTTGCCTGCGACGGCGCGTCGTTTTGGCCGCGCCATCGTCATGCCCAATCTGGTGCCGCCCGTGTTGACGGAGGCCCGCGCGCGCGAATACCGGGACGAAATTTTAAGGGCCCTGCCGCCGGATGCGGCTTTTACGCCCTTGATGACGCTTTTCCTGACGGACAAAACCGATCCCGGCGATCTGGAGAGAGGGTATAGGGAGGGCGTCCTGACGGCGGCCAAGTACTACCCGCCCGACGTCACCACTTTTTCCCAGAACGGCGTGACCGATATGCAGGCCATCGCGCCGGTGCTGGAGCGGATGCAGTCCCTCGGCATGCCGCTTTTGATGCACGGGGAAATCAGCGATCCATCCGTGGACATTTTCGATGCCCATGAGGTTTTTATCGATCGCATTCTCGTGCCGCTTCGCCGTCATTTCCCGGCGTTGAAGATCGTTCTGGAACATATTTCGACGAAGGTCGAGGTGGACTATGTGGTCGCCGAAGGGCAGGAAGGAAGCCTTGCCGCCACCATTGCGGCGCATCACTTGCGTCTCAACCGCAACGCCTTGTTCAAGGAAGGCAAGCTTCAGCCCCATTATTATTGCAAGCCGGTTCTAAAAAGAGAAAGCGACCGGCAAGCCGTCGTCATGGCGGCGACGTCCGGCGCGCCGATGTTTTTCCTCGGCACCGATTCGGCTCCTCATCCGCGCGAAGCCAAGGAAGCCGCGCATTCGATCGGCGGCGTTTTTACCGCGCTCAACGCTCTTGAGCTTTACGCGCAGGTTTTTGCCGGGGCCGACGCGCTTGACCGTTTGGCCGCGTTTGCCAGTCTTAACGGTCCGGCGTTTTATGGGCTGCCGGTCAATGAAACAACGCTGGAATTGGAAGAGCTTAGCCGTCCGGCTTCCGGCCTTAAGCCGATTTTAACGGAAAATGGGTCAGAAATAATTCCATTCCAGGACGATGCGCCGCCGTCATGGCGCGTTGTCGAATAACCTCGCTTTCCGGGTTTGCGACATGACAGCGACTCTCGCCGATTTGCCTTTTATGTATTTGTATATTCGCCTCGACGGCGAGGACAAGCCGATGTTCCGTTCCAGGGAACGCAGCAAGGCAAAATCCAACCAGATCGTTCCCGATGAATACGCGCCGGCAATCGGCCGGTTCGCGGCGGCGGTGAAGGGGTCGCTCGAAAAAGCGGAAGGCGTCATCGACTATGAAGGACTGCGCTGCCGCCTGTCACGGCAAAATATGGCGGGCGGCGAAGAATGGGTCTGCGCGCGGCGTATCGATACGAACATCCCGGAGCTGAACAAGCTGGGCTTCGCCTCGCACATTGCCAACCACATGCACGGGCTTGGAACCCGCGACGGCCTTATCCTTATCGCGGGCGCGGCCGATCAGGGCAAGACGACGACGGCAGCCGCGCTGTTGGCCGACTTTCTCCGCAGTTACGGCGGAACGGCGGTCGCCCTCGAAGCGCCCCCTGAATACAATCTGAAGGGCCGGCACGGCGCGAACGGCCAGTGCTTTCAGTTCGACGTCACAAACGACGACGATTGGGCGGTATGCCTGAAACGCGCCTTGTTGTGGGCGCCGCAATACATATTTGCCGGAGAAATCCGCGCGCCCCAGGCCGCCGAGCAGCTTATTCGCGCCGCCTCGACGGGCCACCTGGTCATTACGACGATGAACGCGGGCGCGCCGGAAGACGCGCTTATCGGCCTGCTTTTCCTCGCCGAACAGGCCATGGGTCCCAGCGCCAGCGGCATGCTCGGCTCCAGCATGACGGCGCTGGTCTTTCAGACGATGAAGGAAGACGGTCCGTTCATCCGTTACCTGTTCACCGAACCCGACGCGCCGGGCGATCCCATCCGTTCCCTGATCCGCGAAGGCAAGGTGACGATGATCTCGACGTACATCGACCGGATTGCGGCGCGTCTTTCCAACCAGCCCACCGGCGGTTCCTTGCCGCCGCTCTCGAACCTGCCGCCGTTGCCGAAAAAACCATGATGGAAGACCAAAACGCAATCGATTCCGAAGCGGCGCCGTCAGGCGGCAAGAGGTTGCGCGATTTGTCCTTTATGGATCTCTATGTGCGCATCGATCAGGCGGGCGAGGCGAGGTATCGCTGTTCGGCGCGCGATCACACCAACAACTGGACGCGCAAGCTGCCCGAGGACTATCAACCGGAAATTGAAATCATCGCGAGCGAATTGCGGGGCCAGATCGACAACCCGGATTCCGCCTATGCCTACGACGGCGTCCGGTTCCGCCTTTCCTATCAGAAAATGGCGAACGGGCAGGAGTGGATCGCGCTAAGACGCATCGGCGCGCGCGTGCCCAGGATGGAAGAGCTTTCTTTTACGCCGCACATCTGCGCGCATCTGCGCCGCCTTGGCCAGCGGGAAGGACTGATCGTCATTTCGGGGCCCACGGGGCACGGCAAGACGACGTCGTCGTTCGCTCTTCTGGACGATTATCTCCAGAATTTCGGCGGCGTCGGCATCACGATCGAGGATCCTGTCGAGTATTGCCTCGAGGGACCGGTCGGCGATTACGGTTATTGCTATCAGGTTCAGGTGAACAAGGACGAAGACTGGTCGACGCCGCTGAAGCGGGCTTTGCGCTGGACGCCGCGCTATATTCTTGTCGGCGAGGTGCGCTCCCCGCGCGCGGCCGAGCAGATCCTTCGCGCGGCCACGACGGGCCATCTGGTCATCACCACCATTCATGCCGGGTCCATCGAGGAAAGCTTTATGGGGCTGATGCATCTCGCCGAACAGAGTATGGGATCGGCGGCGAATTACATGCTGGCGCAAGGCTTGACCGCGGGGCTTCATCAGACGCTGAACGCGACGGGGCCTTTCCTTCGTTACATCATCACCGAAGAGGGCAATAACGGCGATCCGGTCCGGGCCCTCGTGCGCGAAAACCGCGTCGGCATGATCAATTCGTATATCGACAAGCAGATCGCGCGCATGAACACGATCCACGGCAATGCGCCGGGCGGGCCGCTCAAGCGGATTTGATCGGAAAAAATTATCGGGGCTGATGAACGGGCGTGGAGGCAATGGCCGGTGCCGGTTCATGCCCGCTCATCGTAAGCAGGAAATCCGTCACCAGCGCAAATCCGCCGCCCTTGGTGAACTGAACGAGAGCATGCGCCGATGCGCGCGCCGTCCCGCGGGCAAACTCCTTGAGCCGTTTGACCAGTTCCTCGCCCTTCAGGTGAACCCATTCGCGCAGGATGCGGGTGATTTGCTCCATGGAAGCGCCGAAACGCTTCATGACGTCGAAGAAAGCAGGCGAAATCGCGGCCCTGGTTTGGCCCATGGCGCCGGTGCCGGTGAACTTGCCGCCGCCTTTTTTGCCTTTGCCGGTCCGGTTGTCCGTTTCGTTATTCTGGCCGTCTTCCGTGTCGTCGATCATGGACATCCCCTTGAAATGGTTTAATCAATCGTCAATCGTACGTCCGTCTTTCAATCGCAGAAAACTCGTATCATAGCCTTCAATGGGTTTACGGTTCTCCATACGAATAATAAGGATCTTATTTATTTTCAGCAAGTAATTGTTCATTTCGTCGGTCGCCTCCCATTCGATGGGGAATGTGGTCCCCGTGTCAAAAATGATCTCAATCTGTTTTTTATCAATATGGTAGCCTACCCAGAGGGGGGTCGCCTCAAAGGGTTCGTCGTGCACAAGGCAGATCTTTCCACGGGCGTTAACCACAAGACCTATGTTCACGGATCAACCTGCTCCCGCCTTCTCAGGCCGCATGAAAGTATGCGTACGCTCCTATCCTTGGACAGGATAGTTAAAACTAGATGAATTCGCGGCTCGCTTCAATGACGCCGTGAACTTTATCGTTAACCAAACTTCCGCCGGGCCTGCAGAGCCGCCGTTAAGGTGCCGTCGTCGAGGTAATCAAGCTCGCCACCCACCGGCAGGCCGTGCGCCAAGCGCGAGACGCCGACGCCCAGCGGCGCAAGCCTTTCCGTGACATAATGCGCCGTCGTTTGCCCCTCCACAGTCGCGTTGAGGGCCAGAATGACTTCTTCAACGCCGCCATCCCGAAGGCGCTCGATCAGGCTGTCGATGCGGAGATCCGAAGGGCGGATGCCTTCCAGCGCCGACAACGTGCCGCCAAGCACGTGATACAGACCCCTGAAAGAATGGCTTCTTTCAAGGGCCCATAAGTCGGCCACGTCTTCAACCACGCAAAGCAGGGCGCGGTCGCGGTTCGCATCGCGGCATATTTCGCAAGGGTCCAGACTCCCCAGATTGCCGCAGACGGAACAGTTTTGTACCTGGCTGGCCGCCGCGATCATTGCCTCGACTAGCGGCTGCATCAACGCTTCGCGGCGCTTGAGCAGATGAAGCACCGCGCGCCGCGCCGAGCGCGGCCCAAGACCGGGCAGCCTGGCCAGAAGTTGCGTCAAACGGTCGAGAGGGGAAAGCATGCTCCGTCTCTAGCCGTATTGGGGGGATAGATCAACGGGGACGCAAGGGGCGGCGGGAAAGGAAGCAAAAACCGTCATGAAGCGCGACATAGCCCTGTAACGTTTTCATGCCCGAACGGGAATTTATCGCGCAATAACAAGGCGATGGCATTCAAACGCCGCGTTGTTCCAAAAGCGCGGTGAGGGAAGTCCGTAAGGCGCGGCATTTCTTATAAATATCAACGAGTTGGCAATTAAAACCGCTGTTTCTCGCGTCGCTGAAACCGAAAAAGCATGACAGGGAGGGTTTTGCTGCTAAAATCCGGGCATCCCCTCCTTGCACAAACTGGCGGTTGCCGACCCTGTATCAAACTGGAAGGCCGTATGTTCGTTTTGCGTTTTGTTTTGCCCCTCTTGTTGGCCCTGACCGGGGTGGCCGTCGTGGCGACGCCGCTGGCGGAGAACTTCGTGTCCCACTGGTTTCAGCGCGACGTGGAGTTGCGGTCCGCGCTGATTTTTCAGTCCGTCGAGTATTCGCTGACGGACCTGTGGAATCAGGGCAAACGGCTTGAATCCTACAAAAAGCTTTTCGACAACATCGCGCACGACGAGCGCGTGCTGGCCGCCGGCATCTGCTCGGCGGAAGGCAAGCTTGTGGCCCGGAGCACGCAGTGGCCGACCAACATGAAGTGCCCGCCGTCCCTTCTGTCCGAAAAGCCGCATTTTTCCGTTCAGGTTCTGGACAAGGGCGCCGTGCTGTCGGGGAGCTTCCAGCTTCCCGTTGAGGACGCGCTCAAGCCCCAGTTCGTGGTTTTGCATGATTTGAGTTTCGCGCTCCAGCGCGAAGGCGAAACGCGGTTCTACCTGATCGGCTTTCTTATCGTCGTTTCCTGCGTGGCCGCGTTCGTCACGCTGGTGACGGCCCGCCTTACGATGCGGAGCTGGATCGGGAAATTGCGCCTGACTCTGAGCAACCCCAAAGTCCGCCTGTCGAAACAGCACTTGCCGCGCGAGTTTGTGCCGATCGTGCGCGAAGTGCGGCAGATGCTGCGCGACATTAAACCCGGCGGGCTTAATCTCGACACGATCAAGGTCGACTGGACGCCGCAAACCCTGAACCGTCTTTTAAAGCAGGAATTGCCGGATTCGGAAGTCATCGTCGTATCCAACCGCGAGCCCTACATTCACAAACTCGTCGAGGGCAAACTCATGCTTCAGCGGCCCGCCAGCGGCGTGGTGACGGCGCTTGAGCCGATCACGCGCGCCTGCAAGGGGACGTGGATCGCGCATGGCAGCGGATCGGCGGACCGGCAGACGGTCGACAAGGACGACCGGCTTGCCGTGCCGCCTGAGGCCCCCGAGTACACGTTGCGTCGCGTGTGGCTGACGCCGGACGAGGAGGAAGGCTATTATTACGGCCTGGCCAACGAGGGGCTTTGGCCGCTTTGCCATATTACGTTCGTGCGCCCGAGTTTCCGCGAAAGCGACTGGCAGGCCTACAAAGCGGTGAACCGCAAATTCGCGGACGCTGTGTTCAGGGAAGCCAAAACCAGGAACCCCATCGTTCTTATTCAGGATTACCACTTTGCGCTTTTGCCACGCATGGTTCGCGAGCGGTTGCCCGGCGCGACCATCATCACATTCTGGCATATTCCGTGGCCGAATCCGGAGGTCTTCAGCATTTGCCCGTGGCGGGAGGAAATTCTGTCCGGCCTGCTGGGCAGTTCGGTTTTGGGCTTCCACACCCAGTTCCATTGCCAGAATTTCATGGATTCGGTGGATCGTTTCCTTGAAAGCCACATCAACCGCGATCAGTCCATCATTTCAGCCGACGAACGGTCCACGCTTATCCGCCCCTATCCCATTTCCATTGCATGGCCGCCGGAGGGACTGACGAACGTCGCGCCCGTCGAAACCTGCCGCCAGAACGTTTGCCGGCGTTTCAGGCTGGGAGACGGCGCGCGCATCGGCGTCGGCATCGAGCGCTTCGACTACACGAAAGGCATCATCGACCGCTTCCACGCCATCCGCGAGTTTTTGACGGCCTATCCCGAGTGGCGCGGCCGGTTCACGTTTATTCAGGCCGCCGCGCCGACGCGCAGCCGTTTGCCATCCTATCAGGCCATCCAGAGGGAAACGCTGGATCTGGCCGACGCCATCAACCGCGAGTTCGGCGGCGGCGCCTATCAGCCCATTATCCTTTTGAGCCGTCATCACGAGCCGCATGAAGTGTTCGAGCTTTTCCGCGCGGCCGATTTCTGCGTCGTGAGCAGCCTCCACGACGGCATGAATCTTGTCGCCAAGGAATTCGCCGCCGCGCGGAACGACGAACGTGGCGTTCTGATCCTCAGCACGTTCGCGGGCGCGTCCAAGGAGCTTTTGGAGGCCTTGCTCGTCAATCCCTACGACGCGAAAGGCATGGCGGCGGCCATGCATCGCGCCCTGACCATGCCCGTCGAGGAGCAGACGGACCGCATGCGCCTGTTGCGCGAGATGGTCCGCGACAACAACGTTTACTACTGGGCGGCGCGCATCCTGCTGGACGCCGCCTATTTGCGCAAACGCGCGCATATCGAAAACCTGATCGTCGAACCGGATTCCGCGGAAAAAACGGACTCCAACGTGATTCCCTTCGGCCTTGCCGCCGAGGGAAGAAAAAGATAACGGGCCCGGCGCGGGAAAAATCCCGAAAGAAAGTGACGGAGGTTGTTTCGCCATGCTCCACAAAATAGATCCTTCGCGCGACGCCCTGTTTCTCGATATCGACGGAACGTTGCTCGATATAGCGTCCAGGCCGGAAGACGTTGCCGTTCCGCCGGCGCTGGTGGACGACTTGGGGCGCTTGCAGCACAAGCTCGGCGGCGCGCTGGCTTTTATCAGCGGACGCCTGATCCTCGAGGCCGACCGTCTCTTCGCGCCGCTGCGTTTGTGCGGGGCGGGCGCGCACGGCGCGGAATGGCGGCTTTCCCCCGGCGGCGAAGTCGAGGCCGGGCCTTCGTTGTCCCATGAACTGCGGGACGAGCTTGCGGCGGCCTTTGCCGATTTGGACGGGGTCATCGTCGAGGACAAGATTTACGGCGTTGCCGTGCATTACCGTCGCGCGCCGCGAAAGGGCGGCGAGGCCGGAAGAAGGGTGATGGCGCTTGCCGAGAAACGCGGAAAGGAAATTAAAATCATTCACGGGCGCAAGGTTCTGGAGGTCGTTCCTTCGTCGAACGACAAGGGAACGGCGCTCGAACGCCTTATGGCCGTCGCGCCGTTCAAGGGCCGCCGTCCCGTTTTTCTCGGCGACGACACGACGGATTTGGCCGCCATCGCCGTATGCCTGAAAAAAGGCGGTCTTGCCGCGCGCGTGGGCCATGGCGCGTCGCGCCGGAACGCTTTTGCCAGTCCTGCGACGGTTCGCGCGTGGATTCATGAAATAGCGGCCTGAGAGAAATCAGGCGCTTTGTTTACCGGCATTGGCGGGGGCAAGGGAGGCGGCCATCTCCTCCAGCTTGTCCCAAAGCGGCATTTGCGCGGCGAATTCGTCGCAGTTGAATTTCATCACGGCCTCTATGCTCCGGCTGGTTTTCCAGAGGCGTTGTTGTCTTTGCGCGCTGTTGCCGCGCGTCATGATGCCGTTCAGCATGTCCACGTATTTCCCGTAGTCGAGGCCCGCGATAAACGGCTGAAGGCGCTCGAGCCAGATTTTTATGTCGTCGCAGAGGGGGCGCGTTTCGCCCTGATTGTTGATGACCAGTTTCGCGTCGAGCCCGTAACGCATCGCGCGCCACTTGTTTTCGCGCAGCCGCCAGACGTTCGGGCGGGGCATTTCGTCCAGCCAGCTTTGATGCTCCTGAAACCAGTGCGCGAGAAGGTGAACGAAGGCCAGGATCGCCATGCTTTCGGCCAGGGTCGCCGGCTGATCGCAGACCCTGATTTCCAGCGTACCGTATTGGGGGCTTGGGCGCTGGTCCCACCAAAGGTCCTTCAGTTTTTGTATGGAACCGGCCCGGTACATCGCGCGGCACAAATGGGTGAAGTCGCGCCAGTCCTGAAAATAATAAGGCACGCCCGCGATCGGCATCGACTCCGCCGCTGCCGGCCGCATCGACGCGAGGCCCGTGAAAACGCCTTCCTCGAAAGGCGAACTGGCGCTGAGCGCGATAAGGTGCGGCGAAAAATGCATGAAGAAATTGTTGTAGAGGACGCATTGCTCCGGCGTTTTCATGCCCAGATGCATATGCATGCCGAGCGCGCCGAAGCGGTCCCTTAAAATTTTTCTTTCTTCGGCGAGGCGGTTGCTGCGGTCGTTGTTCGTGCCGAGCGTGTCCCCCGTTTTTATCGTCGGCGGCCTTCCGGTGCCGGTCAGAACGAAGCCGCGCTTTTGGCAGGCTTGCGTGAGTTTTTCGATTTCATCCCGAAGCTGCTTTTCGGTGTCGCCCGCCGTTTGGCCGATGCCCGACGTGACCTCGATCATATGCTGGAGGCCTTCTTCCTTGATGCGCGGCGAAGCCATTTCCGCGACAAGCGCCGGACCCTCATGGACGGGCAGAAGGGTTTCCGCGTTTATCAGGGCCAGCTCGAACTCGACGCCGAGAGAAAGAGGATCGCTGGCGGCGAAGGAAAGCTGTTTGTCGATTTCCTTATAGAGTTGCCGTTCGGCCGAAGCCTGTTTTTTTCCTTCAAAAACCTTGCGTAACCATTGAACGACGGGCAATGCGAACCTCGTGAATGGTGGAAGGGATATGCGTTACCGTGTCAAACCAATGGAAAGATTTCGTTAAAATCGGCCGGAAATTTCCAGGATTAACCTCACGTTAACAAAACGGGGCAACGCAGCGTTGAAACCCAACATTTTTTTGGCGGAACATATGACGCCTCGACGGCGAAGACAGGAAAAGACCGTTCCGTAAAGGCAAAATCCTCTCCGTTTTTCACGATGCGCCGGAAAAAAACGGCACAGGCCGTGCGTTTAAAACGGCAACTTCATGCCCGGCGGAAGTTTCAGGTCGCCCATGATTTTTTGCGTCTCTTCGGCGATGGCGGCGTCCGTTTTGACTTTCGCGTCGTTGCAGGCCGCGACGATCAGGTCTTCCAGCATTTCGATTTCGGCGGGATCGACAAGTTTGGGATCGAGCTTGATTTTTTTCAGTTCGCCTCTCCCGTTCATCGTGGCCGCAACCATGCCGCCTCCCGACTGGCCCATGACGGAAATGTCCGCAAGACGTTCCTGCATTTGCGCCATCTTCGTTTGCACTTCCTGCACCTGGCGCATCATTTGGCCGATGTTCATAGGTCGGTTCCTTTCGTTTGGTGTTTGAACACTGTCATTCGTCCGTCTCCGGCGGCAACGTTTCCTCTTCGGATCCGGAAGGCGCGGGCGCGACGGCCTTCGGTTTTAGCGAAAGCAGTTTGGCGTCCGGGAAAGCGGTTATGACGGCTTGCACAAGAGGGTGAGCGGCTACGTGTTCAAGATGCCGGCGTTCGGCCTGTTCCTTTTCTTCGCGCAGAGCCAGGCCGCCGGGCCGGTCGACGACGGAGATCATCCAGCGCCGCCCCGTCCACTGGGTCAGGCAATGGCTCATGCGGTTGACGAGATTTGCCGGGGCGCTGCCTTCGATGCGAATTTCAAGAACGCCCGGTTCGTAACGCACGGGATGAACCTGATTGAACAGATGGGCGTGAAGCGCGCCTTCGCGGTTTGCGGCGAAAAGAGCCACAACATCGCGAAAGGTGGCGGGCATGGCCGCGCGCGCGGGTTGGGCGGCGGCTTCGACGGCGACGGCAGGCGTGACGGCCAAAGCTGTCGCGCCCCGCGCGCCCCCGCCGCCGCGCGGCGAAGGCGTGGACACGGGCGCCGCCGTTGGCGCCGCCGCCGTATCGCGAAGTCGGCGAACGAGGTCGGCAGGCAAGGGAAGATCGGCCGCATAGGCGAGGCGGATCAATATCATTTCGGCGGCCTGGCCCGGGTGCGGCGCGTTCTGCACTTCGCCGATGCCTTTCAGCAAAATCTGCCACGCGCGGGTCAAGGCGGGAACCTTTATGCCGGACAGTTCCGTCAAAAGACTTTTGTCGGCTTCGGGGAGATCGGGAGATTCGGCGAGGCCGGGGATAATTTGCGCGCGCGTGAGAAGGTGCACGAGTTCCGCCATGTCCTGCAGCGCCTGCAAAGGGTCGGCCCCCGCCAGTTGCATCGCCCCGAACGTTTCGAGGGCTTCGCGCATTTCGCCTTGCATAAGCTGGCGGCATAGGGTCAGGCTTTGAACGCGGTCGGCAAGGCCAAGCATGTCCTTGACTTCGTTTTCGGTCACGGCGCCGTTGCCGCGCGCGATGGCTTGATCCAGCAGGCTCAGCCCGTCGCGCACCGAACCGTCCGCGGCGCGGGCGATAAGCTTGATGGCTTCCGCATCGGCCTTCACTTTTTCAAGATTGGCGATTTCGGTGAAATGTTGCGCAAGGCGCGCGCTGTCGATGCGGCGCAGGTCGAAACGCTGGCAGCGCGAAAGCACCGTGACCGGCACCTTGCGGACTTCCGTGGTGGCGAAGATGAATTTCGTGTGCGGCGGCGGTTCTTCCAGAGTCTTTAAAAGCGCGTTGAACGCGTTCTTGGAGAGCATGTGGACTTCGTCGAGGATGTAAATCTTATAACGCGCCGAAACGGGGCCATAGCGCACGCCGTCGATGATGTCGCGGATATCGTCCACGCCTGTGCGCGAGGCCGCGTCCATTTCCTGCACGTCCACATGGCGGTCTTCGGCAATGGCGACGCAGGCGTCGCATTTGCCGCAGGGATGGATCGCCGGGCCGCCCTTGCCGTCCGGCCCCGTGCAGTTCAGCGCGCGCGCGATAATCCGCGCCGTCGTCGTCTTGCCGATGCCACGCACGCCCGTCAGCATCCATGCGTGCGACAGCCGTCCGGCCCCGATCGCGTTGGTGAGCGTGCGCACCATCGCCTCCTGTCCGATCAATTCCTCGAACGTCGCAGGCCTGTATTTGCGCGCGAGAACGCGATACGCCGTCGTTGCGTCGGGGGCCGGGGAGGAGGGTTCAAAGAGTTCGGTCATTAAAATAGCATTCAGGGTTTAAGGTGGAAGGCTGGACGGCGACCCGAGTCGAAACGTGTTACGGTTGCTTCCTTCCGGACCTGGCCGGGTTGGCACGAGGCTCGCCCGCCGCCAGCCTTCCTCGGGCTTTATATCAGAATTTTCGGACGGTAAGAGGAAAAATGGAGGCCCGTAAGAACCTCTTTTCAATAGCCTTTTTCCTCGTGGCACAGGCCGAAACTCGTCAGGGAATGACGGGCGAAGCTGCCTTGCCGACAGACAAGGCGGCCTTGCGGCGGCGATTTATCGACGATGTAAACAATAAGGGCGATGGCCACAAGAATATAGATCCAGCCGAAAACGATGCCCATCCAGTTACGCTTTTCCTTTTTTCTGAAGACGGGTTTGATGGCGCGCTTGGGCATGTGAAAGCTTCGCCAAAATCGCGTCATCTTGTCAAGCTGTCACGTTCGAGCGCGGCGCGTTTTGAGTCGTTCAAAAAACCGCCGCGGCCCGGAAAATAACCCCTGTGCGTATGCGGAATTGGCCCGAAAAGAAGTCAGGCGGCTTGCGCGATTGTCGCCATCGTGAGCAGGCGGCAAAGAGCGGGCGCGTCCTTTGCCTTGCGAAGGTTTTCGCAAAGTTTCGGATCGCGCAGCAGGCGTGAAACCGTCGCCAAAGCGTGAAGGTGGTCGGCGCCTGCGGATTCCGGCGCCAAAAGAAGAAAAACGAGATCGACAGGCCGGTCGTCCACCGCGTCGAAGGGAACGGGCGTGGCAAGACGGGCGAAGAAACCCTTTACGGAATTCAGTTTTTCAAGGCGTCCGTGCGGAATGGCGATGCCGTAGCCGACGCCGGTGGTCCCGAGCCTTTCGCGTTCCCACAACACATCGAAAAGAACGTGAGACTCCAGCTTGAGGGACATGGCGGCATGATGCGAAAGGTCCTGAAGAAGCTGTTTTTTGCTGGTGGATTCAAGCCGCGCCAGCACCGATTCGGGGCCCAAAAGATCGCACATGGCCATGGGGCGGTTCATGGCTTATCTGCCGGGTTTGGCCGGCGCCGCGACGCCCGCCGCCTTTTGGGAAGGATCGACCCAGCCGATATGCCCGTCGTTGCGCCGGTAGATCATGTTCAATCCTCCGTGCGCGCGGCTGCGGAACATTAGCGCGGGCAAATCGCCGAGATCGAGGCGCATCACGGCTTCGCCGACGGTCAGCGTCTCGACGGGCGTTGTCATTTCCGCGACGATCACGGGGTTGTCGCCTTCCGCCGCGTCCGCCGTCTCTTCCTCGGGGTTCAGCACGAAGGACTGGGCCATGAAGGCTTCTTCCGGCGGGGCTTCCTGATGTTGCTTTTTAAGGCGGTCTTTGTACCGGAGAAGCCTTTTGGCCATTTTGTCGGCCGCCATGTCGAAGGCGGGATAGGGCTCGCTCGCGCTGGCGTTGCTTTGGAGCACGATGCCACGCCGCGCGTGGACGGCGATGTCGGCGCGGAAGAGGTGCGCCTCGCGCGAAAACGTTACGTTGGCTTCAAGCGTACCGCCGCTGAAATACTTGCCGACGATTTCCTTAAGCCGGGTCTGGACGTGCAGGCGCAAAGCGTCGCCCACATCAATTTGCTTGCCTTTAACGGAAAGTTGCATGGATTGCCTGGGTGCTAATTGTTAACGGTTGAGCCCGGATTCTGTCGCGGCTTTTCCTGAAAAGCCGATATGAAAAGAAAGAATGCCGTAAGTCATGCCTAAACCGGGTTCATGGAAAGAGCCACATCGGGCTCAGGCGGTGCAGAATAGCCACAACCGCCGCCGTGTCAAGCATGGCGGAGTCCCCGGACAAAGCCGGAAATGACTAAGGCGCTGAAAAAAAAGGAAAAACGCTCCTGTTAACATTTGGCGCCGACGGCCATGTCATTATAAGTTCAGAAGATAAAACAAAGGAAGAAACCCCTTACATTTGCTCCGGGGACGGAGAGAAAGGTTTTTCTTTTTTTTCCGGACGGGATTCCGAGGAATGACATATATTGCAAAGCCGTTGCGAACCAGGACAATGTTTTTTTTGCCGCGCGGGCGCCGTGTGAACAAACGGCCCGCCTTGCGAAGGTTATAGGCGTCGGCGAGTTCCATTGCCCTGCGCTGCGAAGACAGGGTGTCGGGAGAGCGGAGGGGGAGGTTTTTTTCCGTTTTGGGCATTTTCGTTTCCTTTGCTTTGCTGGTTCACTGGTGCGTGAGAGAGAGCGGGTTCGAACCCTTTTGTTGGCCTAATGCGCGCGGCCGACCGCCGTTCCCCGGCTCCCCGTCTTTCATAGTGGGACGGCCCGAATTCCCTTCATAAGGCGCGTTTCCACGGGCGGCGATGATTTGTTCGGCTACGCTCGCGGCAGCCCTCGGCAACGCAGGATTTCCATTGTAGTTTTTTGGGTGGGCGACGGCCTGGAGCATTCCTTGATTAAGGTCGGGGCTGGCGAAAAAAAGGTTGATAGGGGAATTGGGGTCGCGACTTTCCTGCTCGTTTCGCGCCATGGCTTCGCGAAGAGCGGCCGACAGCATATCCAGCGCTTTTGGGTGCGAGCCTTTACCAATGAGATACAGGGCTGCCGCTGCCGTCAAGGCGTCCAAAATTCGTTCGTCTGAATTCGGAGAAGGCATATATTGTCCTAATAACAAAAACGATCAAAATGACGTCGCACGACATTTATACAAAAACACCCGGCGCTTTGTCGAGCGCGGCGGGGCCCGCTAACCGTTTGTTTTAAAAGGAATTGTCGCACAAAAAGGAGCGGCTATTACTTTCATTCCCGCTTTTCGCGTCGCCGCCGGGCGGAGGAGGGGATGCGCAGGGCTTCGCGGTATTTGGCGACGGTGCGCCGGGCGATGTCGATCCCTTCCCTGTGCAGGAGGGCCATGAGCCGGTCGTCGGATAAAATCGCGTCCGGCTTTTCCGCGTCGACGAGCGCCTTGATCCGGTCGCGCACGGCGGCGGCCGAAACGCCTTCCCCGCCGCCCGTCGAAGGAATGGCGTTGGTGAAAAAATATTTCAGTTCGAACAGGCCGCGCGGCGTGGCGATGTATTTGTTTTGCGTGACGCGGCTTACGGTCGATTCGTGCATTTCCACGGCGGCGGCAATGTCGCGCAGGATAAGCGGGCGCAGATATTGAACGCCGTAGACGAAAAATTTGTCCTGACGGCGGACGATTTCGGCGGCAACCTTGAGAATGGTCGTTGCGCGCTGGTGAAGCGCTTTCACGAGCCAGTTCGCCTGTTGCCAGCGTTCGCTGAGATATTCCTTGTCCGGTTTGGCGCGCGCGGCCGTTTGCACCTGCGTGTAATAGCGTTCGTTTACAAGAACGCGGGGCAGGTTTTCGGCGTTCAGCTCCACCTGCCAGCCGCCGCCCGGCTGGGCATAAAGCAAAACATCCGGCGTGACCGGCGGCGCGGCGTCGGCTGTAAACGCCGTCGCCGGTTTCGGGTTGAGCAGGCGTATTTCCGCGATCATGTCCGCAAGGTCTTCGGCGTCGACGCCGCAGCGTTTCATAAGCGCCACGCGGTCGCGTTTGGCGACGAGGTCGAGGTGCTTGAGGAGCGTTTGCATAGCCGGATCGAGCCGGTTCTTTTCGCGCAACTGTATGGCGAGGCATTCCTGAAGCGAACGGGCGAATATCCCGGGCGGGTCGAGTTTTTGCAGGCGCTGGATCACGCGCTCGAACTGTTCGGGCGCGGCGCCAAGCTGCGCGCGGGCAAGATCGAGACTGGACGGCAGGTATCCGGCCTCGTCCATCAGCTCGATCAGCGCCGCGCCCATCAGGCGTTCGGCCGGGTCGGCGAAGTCGACGTGAATCTGCGTGAGCAGATGTTCGCGGAGGCTCGGCTTTTCCGCAATGTTCTGCGCCGCCGAGAAAGAATCGTCATCGCCGCGCGCGGAAGTTTTGGCGCTGCCGGACACCGCCGGCTGATAGGCGTTCGAAAGCGCGTCGTCCGTGCTTGCTGTGGCTCCGGAGGGGGCGTTCGCCGGTCCGGCTTGCTTCGTAAGGACGGACTCGCGCAAAACGGTTTCGGCTTGCGCCGGGTTATCGGAATCGTCCGCGCTTTCCAGCAAGGGATTCCGTTCGATTTCGCTTGCGACGTATTCGCCCAGTTCCTGGTTCGACATTTGCAGAAGCTTGATGGCCTGACGCAATTGGGGCGTCATGATCAGGGTTTGCGATTGCCGCAGGTCGAGGCGTGTCGAAAGGTTCATGCCTTCGACACTAAGCGCAAAAAAGTTAACAGATTATTGCCGTTAACCATATTTGGCATCAGGATTGCATGTTTGCTTTTAAGGCTTTGTACGAAGCGGCGCGATTACATCTTGAATTCGTCGCCCAGATAAACGCGGCGAACGTCGGCGTGGGTGTTTGGCCGCCGTTCCGGCTAGACCGCAAAATCCTGTCTGATATAATGCCGAGGGCGCACAGGCGCTCCACCCCATGGTTCCGGCTAGACCGCAAAATCCTGTCTGATATAATTCGGCGGTTTCTGTTTCGCGCCAACTTTTGGTTCCGGCTAGACCGCAAAATCCTGTCTGATATAATGAAGAAAAAATCCAAGCCGCACTTTTAGTTGTTCCGGCTAGACCGCAAAATCCTGTCTGATATAATCTTGGGCCTGAACATAAAAGCACCATCATGGTTCCGGCTAGACCGCAAAATCCTGTCTGATATAATCCGCCGTCGCCACCGCCGTCGCCAACGCCTGTTCCGGCTAGACCGCAAAATCCTGTCTGATATAATAGTTTCTTCTCTAACTTGTCGCCGTCTTTAGTTCCGGCTAGACCGCAAAATCCTGTCTGATATAATTAAGCTTGTCTATAAGCTCATCGCCCCAAGGTTCCGGCTAGACCGCAAAATCCTGTCTGATATAATGTAAGCCCCAAGAGTACAGTTCCCCCGGCGGTTCCGGCTAGACCGCAAAATCCTGTCTGATATAATACACGAACCCGCCGGACAGTGACCATTGGGTTCCGGCTAGACCGCAAAATCCTGTCTGATATAATGATATTGTTTTTCGTACCCGAAGGCAGGCGGTTCCGGCTAGACCGCAAAATCCTGTCTGATATAATAATCGTCGGACTTGCCAAGTACGGCGCGAGTTCCGGCTAGACCGCAAAATCCTGTCTGATATAATATGTGTCGCGGAACCCCCTGAAAAACAGGGGGTTTTTGCGTTTCGAGCGTAAAAAAGGGTCCCGATTCCGGTTAAAACAGCTCAAATTGGCCCGGATTTTTCTTGCGGGGGTTCTTTGTATGCCCACGGAAGGTGATGATGTTCTCATATTGCTTGTCGGTAAACATCAGGATGTGAACCTTGCCTTCCGTGGGCAAATTCTCCTGCACTTTTTTCGTATAAACCTCGAACCTCTCTTTTGCGCCCACAAAACGCTGGTAAACGGAAAACTGGGCCATCTCAAAACCCTGATCCAGAAGAAAGGTTCTGAATTTAGCCGCTTCCTTCTGCCCCTTTTTCGTTGTCACGGGCAGGTCGAACATCACTTGCATCCACAACCACTTATGCCCCGACATGAGAGAGAGTCACGAATCATCGGCATCGTTTCCGCCGGAAACTACCGGCAGGATGGACGCCGGGAACACAAGGCTTTCCTTCTTCGCCGCGAAAGACTGAACGAGCGACTGGCAAAGGCGCAAGATATGGGTCGGCGCGACAGCAATATCTCTCTTGCCTTTGAGCAAAAGACCCAGCACGTCCGCAAGTTCCCGTTTTATATCCGGCGTCAATTCGGCAGGAGGTTCCTTCCTCACTTCCACGATCTCGCGGACGCAATGATCCACAAGTGGCCGGAACGGCTCCATCAGGTCGTCGACAAGGCAAAAAGGGTTCGCGTCATTCCGGTGGTGAATGCCAAGGGCGGGATGCAGGCCACAGGCGGCGACCGAACGGGCCATCTGCGCCCGGATAATAGCGTATCCATAATTGAGAAGCGCATTTGTGCCGCCTGCCTTCGAATTGCGGCGGAAGGTGGGGCCGAACAGGACCGGCCAATAGCGCCGTGCTGCTTGCGCCTCTTTATTGTCTGAATCGCCGGAGCCAACCCGACGGGCCAGTTCCATCAGACCTTCATCGCGTCCCGCCCACCGGGACAGTATTTCTGCCTGATGGCGAATCTTGCTCTGAACAATCGTCTGCCAAAGTCTTTTCCGCAAGGGCAGGCTGGCACCGATCTGTTGCCGGATGCGCCCGGTTTGTTCATGGTGTCCTTCAACAGGGAGAATGAGGGCGGCAGGGTGATAATTCGCGCCGCAAAGAACGATACCCGCTCCCGCCTCAACAAGGCGCATGACAAGATTGGTGGAAAGCCCGCAGCCAACTCCTGAAAGGATCAGAACGCCGATGTCGGTGAGCGGAATTTTCCGCGCATTGGTTTCACCCTTCTTTTCAATCACCATAAAACCGCGCGCGGCGGATAAATAATAACCGTCATTCTGTATTTCGATGATACGGTTCATGCGGTTTTTGTCTTACGTATGGATGTGGCTTTTTCAGGCAAACAGAAGGGGCCGGGATCGTAAACCTTGCCGGTTGGGTCAACGTGGATTTTACGAATCTGCGCCGGGACCAAATCTTCCGTTTTAAAGAGAACAGGTTTTAAATCTCCCCCGGGCAGCATTCTCTTGCTCAATTCGCCTGCCTCAAAATGCTCAATGCATTTTATCGGTTGGCCTTGGGATGGGTTCAATCCAATAACTCTCAAAATTTTCTCCTCGCCGCCGTGCACGGCTTTTATTAGGTCGTTTTTGTGGAGCTTCAAAAGCCTTTTGGCGGCTGGATGGGGCTTTTCAACGTTTTTGCCGTTGGCGGCCAGAAGCGATACGAATTGCGGAACGATTTCGCCATCGGGTTTGAGCCACCATGCGACATGATGATTCTCTCCAAGCACTAAAGCCTTATGCCGCAGGTCCGTTTTGGCATTCGGCTGTTTTTTCTGCATGTGCTTGATGTTTCTGAAGTTTGAGGCCTTTTGTAGAATTCTGACCCTTCGTATATTCCGGGAAACGCTGTATTCGTGCACAATTTTTTTAAATTCGGCTTCGCTAACGGTCTTCCATTGTTTTCTGTCTTCCGTCAGATCCAATAAAGCGGCAATTGTTTTGTCCCTTTCGCTTTCTTCTTCCGGAAGATTGACAATCGCTTTTTCCAGAAGCGCGCGGCGAATGTTCCGGTCTCTCACCAGAATTTTTTCCGATCGTGCATCCTTGCCAAGGCCAATGTGCTTCAATTCGGTTTCGTGGAAGTCCATTCGTGAGACGAGATCGTAATTTTTCTCAATCGGATGGCCTTTTATAGGGCGGCCATACGCCCCGGCTTTGAGCATTTCGCCGCCAAGGCCATGATCCGGCCTGTGGTAAATGATCGCGGCGTGGATGGCCTTAAGGGCGTCTTCCCGCAGGGTAGGCCAGCCGATTTCTTCGGGCGTCGGAATCGTAAAATTGTCCAGCGCCTCATTGGCGTTGGCGCGGGCGGTCTGTTGCACGAGCGAAAGGGTTATCTGCGTGAGCATAAGCGCGTCGATGGCGTGCTGGCGATGATCGTCGCGATTCTTTTTTAAGCCCCAGGCCTCGCGAACTTTGAAGGTCAATTTTCCTGCGCTGGCGTCTACACGGGGACAAATCGTTTCCAAATACTGTTTTGCAATTTTTGTGGCATAGCGCGTGTCGTTCAGGAAACGCTCGCGCCAAGAGTCTTCCGTATCTTCAAATCTTTCCATCGCGTCGGCCTCGAAACGCCAGCGCTTGTTTTTGGGAAAATTTTTAGCTTGGTTGAGGATTTTGTCATAGCTGTATTCGCCTTCTTTTTCGTTCCAGCCGAAAGGCTTTTGGAGGGAGAAAGCCTCATGGGGCGATTTGTTCTTTTTCATCCGGTTTGCCGAAACCAGCGCCACCGTCAGGTTCGCGCGGCTGTCGTCCAGCGTGCGCCTGCACGGCAGGATGTGTTCGATCTCCGCCCGCCCGTCCAGCAACATGGCTCTGGAGATGATCTGCAGCGTGTAGGGACAGCGGCGGTCGTTCGGGTCTTTCCCTAGCTCCTCCCACAATTTCATTTTCAATAGCAGGCGGCCTTTGTCGCCCTTCCATTCGCCGATGGACTCAAGATCGGTCTTGATCCGGTCGTTCGCTTCCTTGTTGGCCTTGTGCTCTTTGTTCAGGGCGATTTTATCTTCCATCGACATTTTCAGTTCGCGCGCCGTTTCAAGAACAATCCGGTCCGGCTTTCCGTAACGCGCGATCAAGGCGTTCACGAGCTTCTGAAGCTGACGCAGGGCGATATGCACGGTCGGGTTGGCAATTTTGCCTTTCTGCATTTCCTCCGGGTTTCCGTATTTTGGCTTGCTGACCGACAAAGGGATAATATCGGCGTAATAAGGCAAGCTTTCGCTTGTTCCGCCTGTTCGCCGGTCGCTGTGATGGACGCCAAGCCGCGCCGTGGCTTCGTCATAGCGCAGGCCTTCATTTTTCATCAACGGCACAAGGGCATGGCAGGCGTTGGCGCTGAACTGCCCGTATCCGGCGGGAAAATTCATTTCGCCGACTTCGTCCTCGTAAACCATCTTCCGCGCTTTGTCCTCGCCAAGTCCCCAGTTTGAAACGGCTTCGCGGAAAAGTTCGTCTTCGTGTTCGCAGTCGAGAATCCGCTCAACAATTGAGTCCTGCAGTTCCAGCGGTTTTTTGTAAAAATCCTTGCCGAAATATTTCGCGAGGACCCACGCCGGCTTATTGCCTTTCAGATGATCGCGACGGTCATTTTCCAGATTGATAGCCGTATCTTCCGGCAAACCGAGCTTGCTGCGGATGGTGGAAAACGAAATCTTTTCCTTGGTATTCATCAGCGCCCACAGCGTTTCCCTTTCTTGCGGCGTCAGTTTCCGCCAGCGGCGTTCTTCATTCCTTATTTTCAGGTTGTTGATGTCCTGCGCGATGCGGAACATCTGGACGGAAGGCAGCGCATGCGGCGCGCGCTTCTCTTTTGTTGCATGCGTTACTTCGCCGGTTTCCGGGTTCACGATTTCCTGTCCATAGTAAAGAGAACAGATTCCTGGCTCAACGGGTTTGAGCGGACGCTGATTGAACAGAATATCGCGCAAATTTTGCCATTGTTCTTCCGTAAGGCTTTGATTCTGTTTCTGGGTTTCGTGAATCCTGTCGAATTCCGCTTTATACATGGCCCGGCTCGGATAAAACGGATATTCCGTTTTGTAGCCCTTCCGGGTGGAGCGGAATCGTATGCCTGTTTTTCTGCTAATGTCGGCTTTCTTTTGCGGGTCTTGATGGTGCTGCCAGAGATATTGCCCCAAGGTTTGGTCACCGAGAGTTTCCCTTAAGGTCTCGATGCCCTTCTTATACGCACCGCTATCCTTGTCTTTCTTGTCGGTTTTCCTGTTCGACGCGAAGCCTCGTCTTTGGTTGAGATGAAACAGGGCGCGGCCCAGTTCATGAGGGGCAATTTTGCTTTCGGCGGCTTGCGCCCTCAGGCGGTAAGGGTCCAAAGTTTCGAGCGCTTTGCGTGCGCCGTCTTCCTGCGGCATCAGTCCGAAACGCACCAAGGCCCGTAGCAACCTGTCGCGTCGCCAGAGATAACGGGCGCGCCGTCTGCGCATGCCGCGATGTATGCGGCGCGTGACGGCTAAAGATTCGCCTTTCTCGTCGCGCCCGTTGTTGAAAATGACGGCACTAGCGCCGATGATTTCCGGCTTATCCGGGCCATGGCGCACCAGCGCCCAACCGATAGACTCTGCTCCAAGATCGATTCCAAGCGTTAGTGAACCGGGCATGGCAATATCTCCTTGTCGAAAACAGGGCTTGACATCAAGGCAAGCTTGCTCGAGAATTATGCATAACCGTGGAGTTTTTGACAGGATTTTGCGGTCTAGCCGGTAACAAGCGGCCCGAAAGGGCCGCGTCAAATATTTAAACGCGGGGTACGCCCCGCGTTTTTTTGTGGCTTAAAACAAAGCGGCGCGATTACATCTTGAATTCGTCGCCCAGATAAACGCGGCGGACATCGGCGTGGGTGACGATTTCGTCCGGCGGGCCTTCCATCAGCACCTTGCCGTCGTGGATGATGTAGGCGCGATCCACAATTTCCAGCGTCGCGCGGACGTTGTGGTCGGTGATGAGAACGCCAAGGCCCCGGTCGCGCAGATGAACAACCAGATCCCGAATATCGCTGAGCGCGATCGGATCGATGCCCGCGAAGGGCTCGTCCAGAAGAAGGAAATGCGGTTGCGACGCCAAGGCGCGGGCGATTTCCACGCGACGTCGCTCGCCGCCCGACAGCGCCATCGACGGGGCGCGACGCAAATGCGCGATGCCGAATTCCACCAGCAGCTCGTCCAGGATGACTTCGCGCGTGTCGCGGTCGGGCTCGATGACCTCAAGCACGGCGCGTATGTTGTCCTCGACGTTCAGGCCGCGAAAGATCGACGCTTCCTGCGGCAGGTAGCTGAGCCCGAGCCGCGAACGGCGGTACATCGGCAGCGTCGTCATGTCCACGCCGTCCAGCATGATCGTGCCGGTGTCGGGCGTGACGAGGCCCGTCAAAAGATAAAAGCATGTCGTCTTGCCCGCGCCGTTGGGGCCAAGCAGGCCGACAACCTCGCCGCGCTGGAGCGTCAGGCTGACGTTGTGCAAAACGGGCCGGTGACGGTATTGCTTGCCGAGATGCGCCGCTTCAAGGCCATGCCCGGGCAGGGCGCGGGGCGCGCGGGCTCTTTCGGGAGCGTCGGCGGGCGTGAAGGGGATAACTTTTCCGGTGGGGTTCATGGGAGCGGCACTTTCTGAATGGCTTTCTGGTCTTTCGGTTTCCGCCTGTCAACCCCGGGCGCATTTTCCTTGGCGGGCAAGGCGTTAGTGTTTTTGTCAGCAGACGCCTTCGGCGTCAGCAGCGCGCGGACCCGGCCTTTGCCGTCGTTCAGCAGGCGGCTCCGTCCTTGCGTAAAATCCACTTCGGCGCGCGCCCCGGACAGATGCGTGTCGTCGCGCGTAATGCGGACGTTGCCGGTAATCACGGCGACGTTGCGTTTGACGTCATAGACCGCCTTGTCGCCGCGCACGACGTCGTCGCCCGCGATAACCGCGACATGGCCTTCGGCCGTCATGTCGGACATTTCCATTTCGCCGTTCGGTTTTTGGACGAAACGGGCGGTGAGAATATCGGCCTCGACATGACGTTCGTCATGCAGCGCGACGGCCTTGCCGCGCGCGACGGCCATGTTTTTGTCGTCGTAGTATTCCATGGACTCTTTCGCCGTCACGACGTCGCGGGAGGTGACATACTTAAGGTTCTTGCCCGTGATTTTGGCAAAATGGCGGTCGAGGTCGTAGACCGCGTAATCGCCGTGAATTTCCTGCTCGTTGTTGCGGATAAGGACATTGCCTTCGGCCGTCAGCCGGTCGATGTTGTTACCGGCGGCGCGATCCGCCGTGAGCCCGGGCTCGTCCGACGTTGCCGTTTCGCGTTCGTGGGCGGTGAGAACGTCGGCCTCGACGACGGTCGTGCCGCGCGTGGCGCGCGCCTTGCCGCGCGCGATGTAAAGACGTTCGTTCTGGTGCCATTCGAGGCTTTCGTCCGCCGTGACTTCGACGGGCTCGTCAGACGCCGCCAGCGGAGACGCCATTGCGTTTTTGTCCGGCGCAGGCGCGGCCTGGGCGTTCCAGTTTATTGCCAAGCCGAAACAGATGAGGATAGCCAGTAAACGCATGCGCGTTGCCATGATTGTGTGAAAGAAAAATCGGAACAAGCCCGCTGTAGCCCCTCTCAGGCCCCGCCTACTTTGACTCAACTTTATTAGCAGGAGGTTTATCAGAGCCGGATAAAGCGCGCAAATTGAACCGGGCAGACGTTTTCCCTTTTATTATCAACAACTTGCCTTTTTCCCGGACGTGGAACCCCTGGCCCCTTATTTCGCCGAAATCCCCCTGAATAAGGACCGGTTGCTCGCCCCAGGCTGTGTTTTGGCCCATATCGACCTGGGCGGCGCTCGTGGTGAAACGATAGCCTTGATCGTGAAAAATCTGAACGTCGCCGTTCAGCCAGAGCAGCTTGGCCTGCTGATCGTAGCGGCCGTAAAGCGCCGTCCCGAAAACCCCGTCGCCCGAGTTCAACGTTATTTTTCCCTGAGGCCGCTCAAGGCCGATAAGATTCCGCGAGTTGCCTTCCTGCACGGCGCGCGCGGCCGTCAGGGAATAGGGTTGGTCGCTTGCGTCGAGGCCGGAAAGCTTCAGGTTTTCAACGACAAGATTGGGCGCGGCGGCGGCCACCGCCGTCGTGAGTTTCTTCGCGTTCATCATGGGCCACGCCACCAGTCCCGCCATCGCCATGAAAACAATCAGCGGCAGGGCCCAGCGAAGCGCGACGACGCGGCGGCTGTAGGCGCGGCTGGACGCGACGGCGCGGCGCGTGTCGCGCGGGCGCACGTAGCGCATAAGCCCCCGCATGGTATTCTTGCCTTCTTTTTTTCCGGAACCGGATGTCATGCTCTATCATTGACCGGAGAAGCCGGTTTTGCAACCGGAACGCATTATGGAGTAGGCTTGGCGGGAAAATCGTGAAAGCATAAGGCCTTGAGAAAACGGAAAGATGCCAACGGTTCTTGACAGCCAGCCTTTCGTTGCCGCGTTTCTCGACATGATGCTTGCCGAGCGGAACGCATCGGTCAACACGCGCGCGGCCTATGCGCGCGATTTGCTGGATGCGGCGCAGTTTCTGGCCAAACGCAAGGTCGACATGGCGCGCGCCGGCGAGGACGATCTGCGGGCGTATATCAAATCGCTTCGCGCGTTCGCGGCGCGCACGCAGGCAAGGCGTTTGTCGGCGCTGAAGCAATTCTATCGTTTTCTCTGTTCGGAAAAAATGCGCGAGGAAGATCCTTTGCGCAACATCGATGCGCCCAAGCTCGGACGTTCGCTGCCAAAGTATTTGAGCGAAGAGGAAGTGAACGAGCTTCTTAAGGTTGTGGCCCGGATGAAAGGTCTCGAAGGCGCGCGCCTCAAGGCTATGCTGGAACTGCTGTATGCGACAGGATTGCGCGTCAGCGAGCTTGTCGGGTTGCCGTTGGGCTCCGTGCTGTTCGATCGCGGACTCGTTCAGGTGAAGGGCAAGGGCGGCAAGGAGCGCATGGTGCCGCTCGGCGATCCGGCCGTGGCGGCGCTGCGCGCGTGGCTGCCGCACCGCAAGACGATGCTTGGCGAGAAAGGCGTTTCGCCTTTTCTGTTTCCTTCGCCGATGAAAGGCGGCGCGCGGCCCATCACGCGGCAGCGTTTCTTTCAGCTGCTCAAGGAGGTCGGCATTGGCGCGGGAATTGCGCCCGAAAGACTCAGCCCGCACGTGCTGCGCCACGCCTTTGCGACGCATCTGATCGAGCACGGCGCGGATTTGCGCAGCGTGCAGGCCATGCTCGGCCACGCCGACATTGCCACAACGCAAATTTACACGCATGTTGCGACCGACCGTCTTACGCGCACGGTGGCGGAACATCATCCGCTTGCCCGGCGGAAAGGTTGAAGGACATGAACCGTTTTTTTTCGTTCCTGCTTTCACAACGCGAACGCGCGGCGCGCGCCGTTCCGTGGCTGGGCCTGCTGATTTTTGCGTTGACCGGAACGCTTGGCGTTTTTCTTGGCGGTTCGTACGCAAGTCTTGGCATCGGCGGCGGCCTGCTTCTGTTTGGCGCGGTATGGATGGCGGACGGACGCGCGCCGAAGCCGCATGGCGTGTTGGCGGGATTTTGTTTTTTCTTTCTGCTCGTGTGCGCCGCGCTCGACCTTCAGGCCATGGATAAGTGGCTTGCCTGGAAAGAGACGTTGCGGCTTGCGACCATTCTGTTGCCGCTGTTATTGCTAAGCTGCCCGGCCGTTCAGGCGCGCGCGGCACAGGCGGACGTGTTTAAGTACGCGGCCATTGCGGCGGCGTTGGGAATGTTCGCGCTTGGGGCCGAGCTGTTCAGCGGCACGCCGCTGTTGAAATGGATGAACGGCTCGGGCGTTTTCGACGAAAAGGCCGTCACGAAATACAACCGAGGTTTCTCTTATGCGGTTCTTTTAAGCTGGCCGTTCATGGCGTCGTTGTGGGCGGAGCCAAAACGGCGGTGGACCGTTGCGCCGTTTTTTCTTGTCATGCTTTTGCCGCTTACCTTGACGCTGTCACGCGCGACACAGTTGGGGTTCGTTATGGCGGCCGTTGTTTTTGCCGCCGCCTTGCTGGCGCCAGTGGTTGTGCGTTGGGGGCTGGGGCTGTTGGCGGTGCTGGCTACGGCGTGGCCGTTTGTGGCGCAAGCCATGTTTGATAATTATCTCGAAGGCATAGCCCGCTTGCCGTCGTCATGGAAGGCGCGGATGGAAATCTGGGATTTCATGTCTTACCGCATTCTGGAGCGTCCATGGCTGGGGTGGGGGTTGGGCAGCAGCCATGAGTTACAGCCCCTTAGCCCTCACAGCGCTTCTTATGTCGTCACGACCGGGCCGGTAAGCCACCCCCATAACGCGTTCACGCAGTTATGGGTCGAGTTGGGACTGCCGGGGTTGGCTCTGGGCGTGTTTTTTGCTCTCTTTATGTTGCGTCTGGCCGGGCGTGTTCAAAAAAAACGCGTGCCTTTTGCCTTGGCGGCCTGGACGATGGCTTTTGCGTTGGCGATGGTGGCTTATGACTTCTGGACGGATTCGCTTCTGGCGGCTTTCGCCTTGACGGCTTTTGCCTTTGCGTTGTTGGAGCGAAAAACGGCAAGGACGAATTCCTAAGCCGTTATTAAGGTTACTTTTTTATAAAGCGAAATAGTCAAATAGATCCCGGCCTTCGCCGGGATACGGCGTTTTCTAAGTTCAAACAAAACATGGATCCCGGCCTTCCTCCTGCGCTGCGGGACAGCTTCGGAGGACAGGTCGCCAGGACAAGCCCACTCTAAAGCTCTTATTAAGCTCTTATAATGACTGGATCCCGGCCTTCGCCGGGACAAGCCAATTCTAAACGCGCTGCGCTCATTAAGAATTGGCTTAATTAATCCTTCATTAAGCTCAAATGCCGAATAATAAAGTGACGGTGAAAAGGCCGCATAACCCTATGGCCATGAAGGATTGGGCACGTTAAAGTAACGGCCGGCTTTCACCGTTATGTCGGGGAGTTCCGCCTGTGCGAAAAATAGTGGCGACCATGGTTGTTTTAGGGGCGATGTTGTGCGGCCCGGCCCTGCATGCCGGCGACGCGGTGAAGACGGAAAAAAAGGCGGAGTCTTTTAAATTTCTTGAGGCGTGGATCGACAAAATGCCGTCTCCCAGCACGCCGCCTAATTCCCTTGATCCTCCTTCCCGCCAGGCGCTGTGGGAAATTCCCTTGGTTAAAGCATCAATGCTTCGGACACTTGGCAAGGAACGCTATGATTTAGTCGCGTCAGGATGGGGGCAGGGCGGTCCAGACGAATCTCTCATCAAACGAATTGACGATAACAGCATAGCGGTGTTGTTGAGCTGTTCTCGAAAGAGAGGGTGTTTTAATTCGGCGCTCATCTATATCAGCATGGAGAACGGAGGCGTTCATGTCTGCTGGCACAGCGAAGAGGACTTGTGGCTGGCTCCAGACGGTAATTCGAGAAAAGCAGAAGAGGGGGGGTGCCGTCCGAGAAACATTCCCGATCTTCCAGTAATATACCAGAAAAACATTAAACCGGCTCCAACACAGTGACTTGGATAAAGGAATGAGAACTTCTTTGCCGAGAATCAAGTTAAAAACATCAATTAGAGCAAAGATGGTTAGCCTGCTTTCTTTGACCGTTTTTCTTATTCTCTTGGCGCCAAGCAAAACTATTGCGTCATCGAAAGATTTCGACGACTGGACAGGCTGCATTCCTTGGCGGCAATTTTGTCTTGATTACGAGATGGAACAAGCCATTAAGCAAATTGCAGGCGATTATAAATCCAACCCCGAAGCCCTTGCTCTCGTGAATATTTCAGCCAACGAAAATAGCGGTAGCGCTTATCCAAGCAAAGGCAAGACGTCAAACGACTGGGGCCCCATGCAGATTAATGAGGGCACTTTGGCGGATTGTGCAAAGGAGGGACAAACCAAAGAATACGTAAGAAACAGGATGATGAGCGGTGACACAGCCTATTCCGTGTGGTGCGGTTTAAAGATTTACCGACAAAATGGCAAGCACTGCCAATCATGGGAAGCAAAGCTTTGCGCTTATAATACCGGCGGAGGTTACTGCCGTGGTTACAAGGATAAGGAGGGTGTTCGGCATCCGCCCCGGCCCAATGAGCCATGTGCTTATTCGCAAGAAGCTTGTAACAAAACGGGAACGAATTGTCAGACTGTGCAGATGGGCAACAATCCTTATACGGGCGTTCCAAACATTGGCGTCTATAAGGCCCCCAACGGCCTAAGCAACGTCACCACCCCTCACGTTCCGCTGAATTGCCCGAATCTGGCGATCGCGCAGGCGATGGATCAGGCGCGGCGTCTTTACCGGGCCAATATGCTCACGACAACGATGGATACCTATAAACAGGCGCTTGAGTACGACTGGAAGAATGCGGACAAGGTAAAGGACGTGCGCCGCCATCCCGAAGACCAGTATTGCATAGCGTGGTTGTATAAATCCTTCGATTTATACCGGTGGCTGGCGGAGTCGGGGAGCAAAATGGCGGCGCTTATCGAACAGGCTGTCGGGGCGATCGTATCGCAGATTGCGAACTGGGCCTGCAAGGCCGTGGCAACGGCGGTCAATACCGCGCTGTCGATGATGTGCGTGCCGATACCGAGTTTGAGTTTCGGTCTCGATTTGCCCATGATTTCGCCGGCGAGCTCGTCGTGCAGCGGTTATTCGCTCAACGATGTGATGCGGGCCCAGGCAGGACGGCCGTTCGGCCCGAGCCGGTCGATACCCTCGCTCAATTACGGCCTGAGGCGGGCCGTTCCCAACATGAAGACTGAGAAACTTGAAGTGTTCTAGGAGAAGGGCCATGCAAAAAGACATTTCATTCCATCCGGCGCAATCTTCCCCCCAAGCCCCGAGTAGACCGGCCCGGGCCTGGCTTGTTCTCGCCTTCGCCTTGATGATGGCGGTTTTGCCGGCGAGCGGAAGCGTTGCCGAAGAGGATATGGACTATACGCCAACTTACGATTCCTCAAAAGGTCCGTGCAGCAAGGATTCGGAAACGAGCACGTACAACAAGATGAAAAAAAACCGGGGAGTCTATACGGGCTATGCCGTCCAAAACACCTATGACAATTATCAACGATCGCTCGAGTACGACTGGGAGAATTCGGACAAGGTAAAAGACATGCGCCGCCATCCCGAAGACCAGTATTGCATAGCGTGGTTGTATAAATCCTTCGATTTATACCGGTGGCTGGCGGAGTCGGGGAGCAAGATGGCGGCGCTTATCGAGCAGGCCGTCGGAGCGATCGTATCGCAGATTGCGAACTGGGCTTGCAAGGCCGTGGCAACGGCGATCAATACCGCGCTGTCGATGATGTGCGTGCCGGTGCCGAATCTTAGCATGAACCTTTCTTTACCGTCTATATCGGGCACATCGTGCAGCGGTTATTCCTTGAGCAACTTGGCAAAAGTGCAGGCAGGACAGCCGTTCGGCCCAAGGAAATCGATACCGTCGCTCAATTACGGCCTGAGGCGGGTTGTGCCCAATACGAAAACCGAGAAACTTGAAGTGTTCTGATGAGGTGTATCATGCGTTCGTCGTCGTCTTCTAAAAGGTCCAATAAAAGACTTTGGCCTGTCCTGATGATCGCCGTCATGACTTTGACTCTGGCCCAGCCGAGACCGGCGCACGCCGGGTGTTGCGGCGAAGTTGGGGCCATTACAGGCATGAGCGGTTATATTGGAGGTTTGCTGGGCAGCGTGATTTCGGGCATCACGGCGGTGATGGACGCAGTCAAGTTGGGTTCCGACAGCACGGCGGACGCTGTGGCGCGCTCGGGGGCGGGCACAGTCGGCGCAATGCAGCTAAACGCGAAGGCGACTGCCGAAGCCGCTGCTTCAACAAACAATGCCGTTACCCTGAGCGCGATTGAGAGCCTGGCGGCGGCTCAGGCCGGCGCGAACACGCCAAGCGAAAACACCCAGTTGTGTAAAATCATCCACGCCCGGCTCGGAGGCGCGATGCATTATTACCAACAGCTGGAAAGGGATTCTCTGGTCAGAGGCTTTCTCAACGAAGGCCGCGGCCGGGACGTGAAATACGGCACCGGACCCGCGTACGCCCTTTACAACCGGGCGACCCGCTGCATTCCCGCCAAGCCGACGGGAAATCCTCTCGATGGCATGCCGGCGAACTGCCGGGGCGCAAACCCTTCGGAATCGAGCTCCGGTTTTATCGACGCCAACCTTCTTCCGCCTTCTCCGACAAGGCCCATGCGGAAACCTCCGACGGAAAAGATAACCGTCACCCTCCCCGTGGGCGGCACCAAAACGTTCCTCAAGACGAAACTCGACAAGGATTCGCCCGACGAGGAATGGACGTATGAGTTTGCGATCGACTATTGTTATAAAATCGCCGGACCGAGCCCCGGAAATCCTTTTGGAAAAAAGCTGGAAACGCCAAACGGCCTGACGGCCTCGGCGCAATGGGACCATTGCAAGGCGGCGCAACTCGCCTTTTTTGACCAATGCGCGGACAGGATCGCCAAATTCACGGCTCCGCCCGATTGCAGCGCCGGCGATCCCGATTACAAGGAGATTTGCGAATTGTCGGTGACGGCTTGCCATGAAGCCGAGGAGGCGGGGCTTCAACTGCCGCCCGAGTTCGATTGCGACAAGGGCCTGAGCCCGTATCAGGCCGAGTATATTCAGCACTGGGCCTGCATGACGCCGCAACATTACGTAGGAATGTCCGAAAGCAGCGCCACCGAACCCCTTCTGATGCTGCTGAGCAATATGTGCGTGAACGGGTTGGCCCAGTGGAGACAGCAGCTTGCGGCGGAAGAAGACAAGTTTACCGGCGCCGTGAAAAGCCTGATAGAGATGAAGGAGTGTTGGGCGGGCGTGGATATCGAGCAGAACCTGCCTCTGACCCCGACGGCCGCGCCCCTGCTCGGGGGCGGTCCGTAAGCGGCCTAAAGCGAAGCCGGACGAGGCCGCAGACCGCGCGCTACGGGTCCGCAACAAGGCTTTTTCGGGCACATAAGGCAACAAAAACGCTTATTTTTGCGTCCCATTAACCATTGCGCAACCATAACAAGCCACTGTGTTTCCGCTTGCTTGTAAGGCAGGGGGCAAACTGGCGGCGTTAAGGGTTCAGGGCGAGAAGCGAGCGCTTGTTAACCATACAACCTTTAGCGAACCTGCCGGTAGACCTTCCACAGATTTGGCGTTAACTTGGCCGGGGCGCATTTCGTAACGGCTGAATTGACAAGGGCGGGCATTATGAATTCTGAAACATATGGTTTTGCGCATGGTTGACGATAGCCAAAAAGAAATTTCCGGGACCGTCGCGCGTTTGCCGTCTCTGTTGGCGGCGTTCAGGCAAATCGGGACGCCCTTGTTGCAGGCTTTGGCGGAAGTGCCCGGCAGAGGAACGGAAAAACAGGCGGCTGGCGCGGCCCCCAACCCCGAACAATTCGGTGCCTTGATCGACAGCACCATCGCGCTTAGCCGTGAATTGGCCTCTCACCTAGGGGCGGGTGAGGAAAGTCTTAGCGCTTCCGTTCGCTGGGCCCTGGCGGGGTCGGCCAGCCAGGTGGTTGCCGCGAACTTCCGCGCGACGGGCCATGCGTTGCCGCCGGAAGAAGCCAAGCGCTTCGCCGAAATGGCGGAAACGCTGCAAAACAAGTTCAAAAGCCAGATTCCATCCGAGGGCGAAACCCTTCCCAACACGATCGCCACGTTCCGCAGCAAAATGATGGAGGCCATGGTGCCCGTTATCGGCGCCGTGGCGCAATATGCTTTCGGTCGCGCCGAGCATGCCTTGCTGGCCGAAGTGGCCGAGCGTCTCGTCAAAACCGCCGATCAGGTTACGCGCGCTCTGGCGCCGACCGGCGCCACGCCGGAGCAGTGGCGTTTGTTGTGCTGGAATATTTTACGGTCTTCGGGACAGATTTATACGGAATGCCACTATGCCGAGGCCGACCGGCTGCTTTACATGAATCCGGACGACCGCGCGGCCTATTTCGCCCAGCACGGCAACGTCGTGCCCATGACACAAGTATGGCAAGCCTTCAGCCAGCGCATGGCCATGCTGGCGACGCTGGCCATGTATCTTGACGTGCCCGCGTCAGCGCAGCTTGAAGAGCAGGGGTGGCCATGATCACGGCCCAGGTTCTCGCCGCCTGTCTTTTGACGGCCGCGCAAACCTACCAGGTGCCGCCGGCGGTGATGATCGGCATCATGCATGTCGAGGGCGGGCGCGTCGGGCAGGAAGTTGGCCCGAATTTCAACGGCACGTACGATCTGGGTCCCATGCAGGTCAATTCGCGATGGATACCGGAACTCGCCCGCACGTGGAACGTCGATTACCGCACGGCGCGCAAGGCCGTGCGCGACGACGGATGCGTCAATGTGCGCGTGGCCGCGTGGATTTTGCGGCGGAAGATTATCGAAGCCGGCGGCTCTCTTTATGGAGGGATCGCTCACTATCATTCGGCGACGCCCTGGCGAGGCCGACGATATGCGGCCAAAGTCATCGGCGTTATGGAACGCAAGGGCCTTATCATACACGAGGATGCCCATGCGAAACCTAAAAAGCTACCAAAACAGAAAAAATACTATTATGCTCAGCGGTGAATGAGCGTGGAGGGCAAGGAAATGAATCGGTTGAACTGTCTTTTGGTTGCCGCTGCCGTAATTGCGTCCGTTTTGCTCTCTTTTCCCCTGAAAGCCCAGACCGCCTCGCCGGGCGTTCAGGCGTCCGCGCCGGAGGCGCTTTTCGACCGCAACGCCAAACCCCTGAACGTTAAAGACATACCCGTTTTGGCGAATCTCGAAAAAACCGGGGCCAAACTTTATTATCTGGGCGAACGCTCCGGCATGCACGGCTGGTTCGTTCTTCAAAACGGCCAGATACAAATGATCTATGTAACGCCCGACGGCAAGACGGTGCTCGCGGGAGGCATGTTCACCAGCGCGGGAGAGAACGTGACGGGCCCCCAGATTACGGCTCTCGGAAACAACGATAAGGAAATCGCCGATCTTTTAAGCGCAGCGGCAAAGCAGCAGGAAGAAATCGGAAAAACGGGCGGCGACGTGGCGGGATCGGCTTTTCCCGGCCAGGAAGTTTCGGAAGAAAAGACGCAGCCCGGCCTGGCTCCGTCCGTGCCTTTGTCGCCGGGCGAGCGCCTGCACCAGGATTTGCAGGCCGCCGCGAGCGTTGTTCTGGGCCATAACGGCGCGGCCGAGCTTATGATCGTGATTGACCCCAATTGTCCGCACTGCAAGGCGACATGGAACGAGCTTCGCGAACACGTATTTGCCAAAAAGCTTCAGGTCCGTTTGGTGCCTGTCAGTTCGGTTCTGGGTTCCGACGAGGCGCGCGTAGCCGCCCGGCTTTTGGAGTCCGCCAGCCCTCTGGAAGCCTGGGATAAATATGTCAACGGAGAGAAGAACGCCCTTTCGGGCAAACCGGACCCCGTGCGGAGCAAGGCTATTCTGGGCAACAGGGTTCTGGCCAAAAAATGGAACATTACGGCCACGCCTTACCTCGTTTACCGGGCCAAAGACGGCAGGGTCAAAATTGTTTTGGGCAAGCCCGAGCGAATGGCGGCGGTTCTCAGCGATTTACTGCCTTAGGTGATAAATGGCGCGATGGCTCGACCGGTTTTTGCCCCCGCCCCGGCCGCATAAATCGCCGGGATTGCCGTCGCTGGATGTCCGTCAGTTGTTGCCCATGGCCCCTTTTCCCGGAGACAGGCCGCGAGAAAATCTTCCAAATGCTTCCCTGATTTACGGGATTGCGGCGGCGGCTTTGCTGGTTTTCAGCCTTTTCTTTTTCTTTACGGGGAGTTGGGTTACGGGGGGGCTGCTTCTGTTTCTGGCAGGGTGCTTTCTGGGTTATGCGTTGTTTTTTCTCCGTTATTTGGGTTGAAAGAACGGTAAAAGCATGAGAAGAAGCTGTTGTGTAAGGTCTTGGCTCCGTTTATACCATTGAACACGTTCGACTGATGGGTGCTTGAACTATGAAGCCAACATACTTAATGAGACAGGCGATGGCGCTTGCGGGACTTGTTCTTGCCGGTTGCAGCTCCGCCATGATGATGGATTCAGCGGTTACGCCGGTTGCCACAGAGCCCGACGTTGTCAGCACGCGCATTGCTCAGGCTGCCGAAAAGGCTTCGCTGGCCCTCAACACGATCGCGGGCATTGAGCAACAGCGCGCGCCCGCCGTTTCCTATGCGGAAGATTATTCCTCGGCGCCGTCAAGCATGACGCAAGTCATTACCGTAAAATGGACGGGACCCATTGAACAGATAACCCAAACATTGGCTTCGCGCGCGGGACTTCGGTTCAGGACAAAAGGCAATCCCCCGCCGATACCTTTGACAGTTACCGTCGATGCCTACCAGCAACCGCTGATCGAAGTGTTGCGCGATATTGGCCTTCAGGCGGGGCATCGGGCGGATTTAACGGTTGACGGTCAAGCCGGTTTTATTGAGATTCGCTATGCGCCCGTGGACAAACTTTAAAATCACACCATCTCCTTTTGTCTTTTTGGCCGGGCTGCTGATAGCCTGTAGCTCGTCGAGCGATGTGGCGCGTCCGCAAGGCGTTGCGACGGAAGTTTCGCCGCCGCCTCCCGTATTGCTTGAATTGCAGCAACAGACCAGCGGCGAAGAGGTGGTGGCCGATGGCATGGGGTTGCAGATTCGCAACGACGCCCTTCGTGAAGCGGCGCTTTCCTATGGCGCACGCGGCGGTCTTGCCTATCGTACCTTCGAGATTCAAAGACGTTTGGCGGAATACGATACGAGCTTAACGAAAACCTTCGATTTCTCCCGGCTTCTTTTGCCGGTACCTTCGGGCCTTCTTATCGAACCGCCGATCGTTTCAGAAGCCCAGCGAGCCGTTATTGTAAATGGCGGCGGTCAGGAAGCGGCCGTGGCGGATCGCGTATACCGGATCAACCGCGTGGCGCGCATTGTCACGGCGCCGCGTAACTGGCGGCTTTACATGGAGCGCGATTGGGGGCGCGTCGACCCGCCGCCCGGGCTCCTGTTGCCGAGAGACGACGAAGAACGCAAGCAATGGCACCTCTGGGTTTCGGAAGGTTGGGATGCGGGCGTGCAACAGGCCGAAGAAACGTTTGAAGCCGACCTTGACCGGATGACAAACGACTTTGTCGGCATGGTCCGGTACCGCGAGCTTCTGGCCCAGGGAATGATCTCGGCTCCCTACGCCTTGCATAAAGACCGCGGCGTCACCGGCGGCGGCTCCGAAATGCGGGTTGGGGATCGCGGCCTTGAAATTACTGGACCTTCCTCTCTTATCCCGCGCAGCGAACGTTGGGTAACGGCCCCTCGTTAAGGTTCAAATCCATTTCGACAATGGATTCTGCGCAAACATATTATAAAGGTTGCGACACAACGACAGGAGAGGGTTCTGCTTGCCTGGTTTGTTGAAAGCCGGGAGAATGACACGAAGCCGACGGACGTCGGCGGTGCGCGGTTTTGGCGATTAAGGTTCGGGGAAGCGGGAACGTGAACGACATACCTCCGGAAACAAAACTCGAAGAAACCGTCCAGGGCGGAATCGGGCATTGGCCCGAAGAGCCATTGCGCATTCTCGAGGCCAATGTCGATCCTCTTCTTCTTTGGGCGGCCCAGAAGCGCGCGACCGATATAACGTTACAAACGGACCGGCCCGTTTATATCGAGGTTGACGGCACGCTCCATCCGGTTACGCGCAGGAATCTCGATTCGGCCGACATGGTCAACGTTCTGGCGCGAATTTACGGGCCGGACGCTCTGGCGAAACTGGCGGCGGGACAGGATCTCGATCTTTCGTATGAAGTGCGGCCCGAGCGGAACACGCGTTACCGTTTTCGTACCAACATCACGGCGATTTTAAGCCGCGGCCGCGATTCCGTTCAGGTCACTATGCGCAGTTTGCCGAATTTGCCGCCTTCCATGGACGATCTCGGCATCGAGGACCACATCATCAACAATTGGGCGCCGCGTCAGGGTATGGTGCTTGTGACGGGACCGACAGGCAGCGGAAAAACGACGCTGTTGGCTTCCGGTTGCCGCATGCTTATCGAGCGCGAACAGGGATGCGGCAAGCTCCTGACCTACGAAGCGCCGATCGAATACGTCTATGACGGAATTACGGGACCGCGCTCGCTGGTTGCGCAGTCGGAAATTCCCCGCCATTTGCCTTCCTTCGCCGCGGGAGTCCGCAACGCCTTGCGCCGCAAACCGAACATCATCCTGGTGGGCGAGGCGCGCGATCGTGAAACGGTATCCGCCGCCATTGAAGCCGGACAAACCGGACACCTTGTGTATTCGACCCTGCACACCATAGGCGTGGCGGCAACCGTCCGGCGTATCGTCAGCGTATTCGAAACCTCGGAGCGCACCGAACGGGCCTACGCCATGATGGAAACCCTGCGCATGATAATCACCCAGGTTCTGGTACCCAAAACAGGTGGCGGCCGTATGGGTTTGCGCGAATTTCTGGTTTTTGACGACAACGTGCGCGAACAGCTTTTGGACATGCCTGTCGAGCGTTGGACCATGGAGACCCAGCGTTTTCTCGTTCGCTATGGCCGGACGATGGAGCAATCCGCGAACGCGGCCTTCAAGCAGGGGCACATCGATCGACGGGCTTACCTGCTGTTGACGAAAGGCTTCTCCGGCGACAGCGCCGACGACGACGATTTTGAGCCCGTGAATTTTGGCGACGAAGGTCAAGACGAAGACGTGACGATGATTTGAAAAGGAAAGCGGATGGACATTCACTGGCGGAACACGCAGAAACCGGCGCGCTTTTTCTTTCTCGACGCGCGCGCCTTTTTGGCCATTCTTTTGTTCCTTGCCCATGCGCGGCTTTGGACTTTTGTATTGGCCATTTTCATCATGCTGGTTTTTTGGATCATGGAGCGGCGCGGATTGACTTTTGATTCGGCCCTTAGGGCTTTTCGTTGCTGGCTTCTGGGGATTCGCCGTCCGGCGAACAGCCGTCGCGCCAAACGCCGGTGGATCGATTATGGCTAGGTGATTCGTTTTGAACTCTTGAAAACAGAATCAACACAATCCGGACAGTGAACGTTTGGAAAGCCGCAACCAAGCTTTTGCGCGGGTTGTTTTGAATCGGGATCGATTATTGGCGAGCCGGAAAGAGGGGGTTGTATGTTGCGCAAACAACACATAAGAATGAGGACGGGTAAGCCTCATTTGTGGGTTATTGTTGGGACTCACCGGCTCATCTAAGATGCCCCTCGAACTGGAATCAGCCTCAAAAAGGGCCGAAGACATGCAAAAACTTTCTCTATTTTCCTCATCTTTTTTCCTTCGTTCAGCCGTTTTAACCCTTGCTTTACTCGCCGCGCCTGCAACGGCGCTGGCCGGTTTTCAGTGGGTCGCGCCGACGGAAGATTACACAACGCAAGCCCCTCCCCGGTCTTCCGCGCAAAGCCTCGCGCCAACCTTGACTCCGGCGCCCATGTCTCCCGTGATTATTCAGGGATCGCCTTCGTTGCAGCCTTCACCGCCCCCGGCCGACACGACGATGGCGGCATCCAGAACGGCCCCATATGATTCAGTTCCCGATGCAAGCCATGTTCTTGCGCCCCCCTCCGGCGCCGGAGCGGATCTGGCGGGACGGGAAAGGGCCGTGCGCGGTTTTGCGGACAATGTCCCTCTCGCTGTAGCCTTGCGCCAGATTTTGCCGCCGGAAATCGGTTTTTCCGTGGGTCAGGATATCAATCTTGGCATGCTCGTTTCATGGAAAGGCAGCGGCACGTGGCGGGAAACGTTGCAGGCCATGCTTCAGTCGTCCGCTCTTGCGATGCAGGAGCAGGGGCAGATGATCAAAATCACCCGCGCGCAAGGCGCGGCGACCGTTGAAAAACAAAGCGCGGCCATGCCGACTCTTCAGCCGCCCGCCGAAAGCAAGCCCATGTCCTTGCTTGCGGCGCCGACGCCCGAAACGTCCATGACCCTGCAGCCTCCGGCAGGCGCGGCGCTACCGTATACGCCGCCATCCCCGCAATACTATGGTGGCGCGCCAAGTCAGACGTCGGTCGTGGATACGTGGACGGCGAACCGTGGCGATACGTTGCGCAAGGTTCTTGAAGACTGGTCGCGCCGCGCCAACGTCGAACTGAGCTGGCAGGCGGAATACGATTACCCCCTTCAGGCTTCGGTGACGCTGACGGGAACGTTCGAAGAGGCCGTGCGCAACCTTCTCGTCGGCTTCCAGGAAGCGCAACCCCAGCCGACGGCGTCTCTTTACAACAATCCTTCGGCGGGGCAGGCCATTCTTGTGGTTCAATCGCGCGGCAACAATCATAGCGAATAAGAGCGGAGATACCGATGAACTTGCGTCGCTTTGCACTCCTTTTTGTTCTCGTCGCTCTTATGGGGTGCAACAACGAGAAAGTGCGCAATCTTATTGACGAACGTACGGACGAAACGGCGGTAAGCCTTCAGGAAGCCCAGCGTCCGGCGACGCCCAAAAGCTATAATCCGCTTGTTGTATCCGACAAGGTTTGGGCGGGCAATTCGTCGTTGCATATGCGGCACGGTTTGCCCTTGCCCAACAGATACGAAGGCCCGCGCGGCGCGGCTTTGATTTCGAGCGATGAAATGTCGCTTGGCGAAATCGCTCAGGCTATCGGTTCGCAGACGGGCATTCCCGTGCGCGTCGCGCCGGGGACGTCAAGCGGCGGCAGCAGGTCTTCCAGCAGTTCCGGGTCAAGCTCGGGCGATGAATTGGGCGGCAGCAGCTCCAGCCGCCGCCGCAGCCGGAGCAGCGGCGCGGAAGACATGCAGATTGCCTATGAAGGGCCCTTGTCCGGATTGCTGGATCAGGTCGCGGCGCATTTTGGCATCAATTGGCGTTACGACGGCGCGGCGATTACTTTCTCGCGTTTCGAAACGCGGGTTTTCATGATCGAGGCTCTTCCCGGCACGCAAACCGCCAAGGACGGCATCAGTGAAGACAGCGGCGGTGGTGGCAGCGGTGGTGGCAGCGGCGGTAGCAGCGGCGGTAGCAGCGGCAACACAAGCTCCTTGTCGCAGACATCGGAAATGAACATCGAGTTTAAGGTGTGGGATGAGCTTGGCCAGACGGTCACGGCCTTGCTGGGCGGCGTAGGGAACGTTGTGACGTCGCCCTCGAGCGGGACCATGACGGTAACGACGACGCCGGAACTGATGCGTACGGTTGCGAAGTTTATTGAGGAAGAAAACAAACGTCTGTCGCGCCAAATCGCCATTAACGTGGAAATTTACAAGGTCGAACTGAACGAAGGCACCGATTTCTCAACCAGTTTTGCCGTGGCGCTGAAGAACATCGGCGGACTGGCCGAGATTGGGGCCTATTCGTTCGCGCCGGATGTCAGCCAGGTTCAGGCCACGCCGGTAGGCGCGCTGGCGTTGGCCAATTTGCCTGTCGCGATCGTCGACAATACAATCGGTCCTATCAATTCCGCGTTCAAGGCGCTGTCGGCTCTCGGCGACACGACCCGCGTGGCGCAATTCCCGATGACGACGCTGAACAACCGCCCGGTGTCGCGCCGCATAGGACGCGACAAGACCTATGTCCAGTCCGCGACGGCCAACAGCTCGAGCGCATCGACGACGTCGACAAGCGTTATCTCGGTTACCATTACGCCGGGCACGATCCGCGAGGGCTTTTCCATTCAGTTGACGCCGCGCCTGCTCGATGACGGGCGGGTTATGCTCCAGTACTCGATGAGCCTCGTCGATATTGTGAAAATCACGACGTTCGGGAGCATTTACTCACAGCCGGATTCCGAAGGAAACGTTACCGTCGTTGAAGGGGGCTCGGCCGTTCAATTGCCCGAAACGTCGACAAGAGCGTTTGTCCAGCAATCGGTGCTGCGAAGCGGATCGACGCTTGTCATCGGCGGGTTTGACGACGAACAGGTGGCGCAAAACGCGACCGGCGTCGGAAGCCCCTGGAACTTCCTGTTGGGGGGCAGCTCGAGCAATGCCAAGTCGCACTCGATGCTCGTTATCCTGATTACGCCGCAGGTCATCGATGTGATGCGGCCGGAGCATGGATAATGGCCGCAGGCGTTGTCACCATAGGGCGACGGCAGTACGCCTCGGGTTTGTACTGGGAGAACAGCCCGAGCGGGCGCGTATCGCAGGCGGCCAAGGAAGCGGCGCGGCAACCGGGAGTTCAGGCCCGTTTTTATGCGGCGCGTCCCGGCAATAAAGCCGGGCGCGTGCCCCAATTTGGATTGAGCGCGGCCCAAACGGAACACAAATCCGGCCTTCCGGCGCTTGCGGCGTGTCTTGCCAATCAACAGCCGGGATCGTGGGCGGGCGCTTTTCGTTTGCGCGAAGGCACGGCGCTTGTCGTCGTCCGCGACGATCTTTTGGTCCCCGACGGCGACCAGTTTTTCCTCGATGAATCGGAAGCGCGCGACCGTCTTCTTCAGGAAATGGCCCTGGGCGGGTTGCAGCGGGTTTATGCGCCCGAGACATGGGGCGTATCCGGCGCCGATACGATGCCTGTCGGCTTGCTTCTCAGCGACCGGACGGATGTGCGCCTGCGTCAGGTCAGTCTGCCGAAGTCGACGAAAAGGGTTCTTACCGGCGGCGTGATTCTTCTTCTGATTGTGCTTGGGGCGGGGTGGTATATCCAGCAACAGAAAGCGGAGGAGGAAGCCCGGCGGCTGAGGATGCTGTCGGAGATTGAGAGAAAGAAACGCGAAGCGGAAGCGCTTCTTGCGAAAAAGCGCACCGAAAAGCCGCCTTATCCCGAGCCCGAACGGAAATGGGAGAAAGAACCCGATCCCATGAAAGTGGTCGAAGCGTGCCGCGCCGGTCTGGTTCAGTTGGAACTGGCCGTCGCCGGGTGGCGTTCGGGGGGTGTCCGCTGCAACGGAAAGTCGATCAGCCAGTCATGGTCCCGGTCGGGCGGGTTTTCGTCGCCGCCTCATAATGCGAAAGTGACCGATTCGGCTTCGGGAGCGACTTTTTCGATTACATTGTCGGCGATTGAGCCTCGGGGCAAACAGGATCTGGTAGACCCGGATGAAATAACCCGCCGGTATTTGGCTCAAAACTGGCCAGGATCGATCAATCGTGTTGCGGACGATCCTCCGCCCCCCCCGCCTGCAGGGTATAAAGGCGAATGGAAACCCCCTCCCCCTCCATGGGTTAAGCGTTCCTTTACCGTTTCGGCGCCAGTATTGCCCGGAGCCTTGCCGGTCTTTTTTGGCGACTTGCCGGGAGTTGTGATAAACTCCATGTCTTTAAGCTCGCCGGGCCTGTCGGGAACCTGGACGGTAGAGGGAGTGATCTATGAAAACCGCCGTTAAAAAGGTCTTTCTCGCCACCATCGCTGGAGTGGCGGTATGCTATGCGATTCCGGTTCTTTCCCAGGACCTGGTTCAGGATTTGGCCGTAGCCACGGTAGGCACCACTATGGCCATTCAGGCGCAGTCGGAAGGACAGGCGCTTGAGGCCCAGGCGAAAGAATTGACCCAAACCCAGCTTCAGGCTCAGGAAAAGGCTTTACAGGCGGCTTCGTCCGGCGGGGAAAAAGAGTCGCCTTCTATCAAGCCTTTGCCGTTGCCGAACAAGGAAGCGGCAGAAGACACCGCGAAAGGCGTGTCTCTGGAAATTGAGCCCGCGCCGCCGGCGTCAAGCGGCAGTTCCGGCAAGACTGCGGATGTTGGCATTGTCACGTCCCCCCCTCTTTTAGGCTCCGGAAAAGGGAAACCCGGCAAGGGAGATAGCATGGAACCGGGAAAGGTTCCGGAAGCGGTGAAAAACGTGGTTAAAAGACTTAACGTCGGCACGGAGGATGTGACGCTGGAGGATCTGAACGAGGCCCGCGAAGCCGTAGCCAAGCTGGATATGCTTATCGATATTGAAAAACGCCTTTCGGATTTGGAGACGATCCGGCAGGAGCGTGAAGAAAAGAGCGTGTCGGCGGCTATCCCCGCCAGCGCTTTGGGAATGCAAAACGTTCCCCCGCCCGTCGCGGCGCCGCAGCCGTTTCCTTCGGCGGCGTCCCCGGTTCCAATGCCTTTGGGCGGCATGTCGTCCGGCGTTGAGATTGAGCGCATTCAGGGCGCCGGTGGCCGGTATGTCGCCTTCGTCAAGTCGGGGGAAGGCAAAACCGTCCAGGTGCGTGAAGGCGAAAAGCTTTCGGATGGCAGCGTTGTGCAATCGATATCCAGCCAGGGCGTGACCCTGCTTAAGGACAAGAACAGGCGCACGCTGAAAGTGAAAGACGTCGGCCTTATATTCGGCGCGCGCTAGGTCGGTTCATGTGATAAGGAAAGATTCTGCGCTTTCTTTTTCCGAGTGAGCCAACCGGGAAAAAAGGAAGAACGGTTTTTTATTGGCTAACGGGAACGGTTGTCGCCTTGCGGAATTTTATCTCGGACCTGAACGACAAGCTCAACGCCGTTTTGCACAACAAAACGGACGATCAACGGCCGAAGCCGTCTTCAACGACGGGGGCGAGCCCTAAAGCCGCGTCTCCGGCCCCAATAAGCTCAAAACCGCACTCGTCGTCGGGGATGATTTCAACGGCAACGGCGGAAGCGACGGCCAGGGGCAGGGCGGAAACGGCCGAAAAAGAAGGGACTTCGTTTGTCAAAGAGCCCGAACATGACAAAAGCGGAGCGGCTCAAACAACCCTATCGGCTACGAATGACCTGAAGGTTGAAGATGAGCGCAGCCTGGCTTTAAGCGGAGGTCTGCAATTTTCGGGCGAGCTTCTGACAATGCCCGGCGGCATTCTGCGCATACCCGAAGAATCCCGCAATCTCTGCGCTTTGTTCGACAATGGGTTGTGGCTGGTAAGCGCCTCCCACCGTCATTCGCCGCTTGTGACATCGGTGGCGCAAGCCGCCCGCCGACAAGGCTATCAGCTGGACAAGCCGCGTTTTGTGACGCCCAACATCATCCAGCAAGCCTATCTTTACTCCACGCGCAAGAATGTCACGGCGCGACTGGACGAAAACGCCGTCCGGCGTAAAATCGTCGAAACGCTCGAACGCGCGGTGGAAGTCGGCGCGAACGACATTCATATGGAAGCAAGCGAAGGCCGGACGCGCGTCGAATTCCGCATCGACGGCGCCTTGCGTCTCTGGGAAACGTGGACCCAGAAAGAAGGCGACCAGATGCTTTCGGCGATTTATTCGCATTCAGTCGGCCAATCGGGCGCGACGGCGAACTGGCAGGAACCGCAAGCGGCGATGCTCACCTCGGCCGCGCAAGACCGCGATTCGATCATATTGCCGAAAGGCGTTATCAGCGTTCGCTGTCAGTGGGTGCCTTTGTCGGACGGCGGGCGCTATCTGGACATGCGGCTGCAATACGACTCCGCGCACCTGTTCGGCGAAAACTTCATTATGGCCGACGTGGATTCGCTTGGCTTTTCGCAAGAGCAGCTGAAGGTCATCCAGAGTCTGCGCGCCTTGCCGGGCGGTATGCGCGTGTTTGCGGGGCCCGTCAATCAGGGAAAAACGACGACGCTCCGCGTATGCCTCAACCGCCGCATGGCGGAAACCAACATGCAGCTTAACTGTCTTTTGGTCGAAGACCCGCCGGAAGGCGGCGTTGTCGGCGCGCGGCAGGTGGGCGTGTCGTCCACCGTGAAGGACGAGCAGCGCGAACGTTCTTTCCTTGAAATCATGCGCTGCGCGTTGCGGCTCGATCCCGACATCGTCATGTTGGGCGAGGTTCGCGATACGCAAACGGCCAAGTTTGCCTTCCGGCTGGCGTTGACCGGACGCCAGGTTTACACGACGACGCACGTCTATTCGGCTTTGGCCATTCCTCAACGTTTGCGCGACATCGGGATCGAGCCCTATCTGGTTTACGATCACCATCTGTTGCGGGGCATGATTTGTCAGCGTTTGTTGCGCGGGTTGTGTCCCCATTGCCGGATCCCGCTTGCGGAAGCGCCCGGGGAACTGGGGCCCGCGTTCAAGGAATATATTCGCCGCACGCGCGCCGGGTTGGCCCTGATGGACGCCTCGCGGGGACGCGCGGCCGGAGGCGCGTCCGTTTACGACCGCCTGTCGGAGCCGGATATGCGCCATGTTTACGTGGCCAATCCCGAAGGATGCGAGCATTGCTATAAGGGCCGCTCGGGGCGCACGGTTTGCGCGGAAGTTATCGAGACGGATCAAAAGCTTATGGAGCTTTTGCAGGACAACCGGCTGGAAGACGCCGGCAATTATTGGCTTGCGCCGCAAGGAATGGACGGCGTGACCATGTTATGGCACGCGCTTGAGAAAATCCGCCGGGGCGAAGTGTCGCCACAGGATGCCGAATTCGAAGTGGGGCCGTTGGCGCGCGAACGCGAAACGCTTGAAGTCGAACAACGTTTAGGGGCGGTGGTATGAGTTCCGAAGGTTTCAATCTTGACGATCTTGAGCGAAGGTTCACGCAAATTCAGTTCCGGCGCAGCCGGAAACACCGTTTTCGCATATACCGGAAACTCGAAGGCATGTTGCGTATGAACGAGGCCCTGTCGCGCTGCCTCGACAGGCTTTATCAAAACGCTTCGGAAATGGGAAAATATCCCAAACGGCCTTCGGCCGTCGCCTTGCGCGAATGGTTCTTGAAGGACCGTGCCGGGCAGGGGCTTTCCGAAGCCATGGAAGGATGGGTTCCTTCGTCCGAGCTTTACATGATCCGCGCCGGCGAGGAGTCGGGCACGATGGCCAAGGCGTTTTCCTCCATTCAGGCGATGGGCGAGCGCGCGCGGGAAATGAAGGCGGCCGTGACCTATGCCGTAGCCTATCCGTGCTTCATGATCATTCTGGTGTCGTTTGTGTTGTGGATGTTCGGCGTCAACCTGATCCAGAACATGCGCAAGACGGCCCCGCCGCAAGTCATGGCCGCCATGGGCGACGTGGCGGTCGTTTCCGATTTTATCGCCAACTGGGGTATCGTGGTTTTGGCGTCCCTTGTCGGGTTGCTGATCTTTATCACCGTGACCTTGCCTTACTGGCGCGGGCCCTTGCGGTCGAAATTCGACATGTATCCGCCATGGTCGTGGTACCGCGTGCTTCAGGGAAGCGGTTTTCTTTTGGGTCTTTCGGCGCTTTTGGGCGCGCAAGTGCCGCTCAAGCGGGCGCTGGAAATTCTGGAGGAGCAGGCCACGCCGTGGCTTCGCGAACGCATTTATTCGGCGCGGCAGGAAGTCTTGCGCGGGCGAAATCTTGGCGAGGCCCTGCGAACGGGACGCTATAACTTTCCGGACCCCGGCGTGGCGATCGATCTTGAGATTTTGTCCGAACGCGCGGACGTCGGCACGGTCATCGAACAGGTGACGCAGGAATGGATCCGCGAGCAAATCGACGAACTGAAAGCGCAAGCGGCCGTGGCGAGAAACGCCGGCTTGATCCTCGTCGGCGGCACGATCGCCTGGGCCATGCAGTCGGTTTTCAACGTCGTTACGGCCGTGTCCGGCGGCGGCATGGGCGGCGGGCCGGGCGGAGGCATGTAGGGCGGTTGCGTTCGTGGGTTAGGCGGGAATTTCGGTCATTGAAGGACGAAGGGTGAAAGACGATGTGTCCTGTGCTCTGGAAAAAACATAACAGGAAAATGCCGCGTGCCGGGTTCACGCTCATCGAGGCGGCGATAGCGCTTGGCGTGATGGCGTTGCTTCTGGGCGCCATCTGGGTCGCGGCGGGAGCCGTGTGGAGCAATTATCAGACGTTTCGTCTCAATCAGCAGATTTTGTCGATCGTCGAGAACGTTCGCAACCATTACGAGCCTATGGGGAGACGGGGCGCATGCCCCGCAAACGGGGGCTTGCCTTTTTACCTGCCTCAGTGCAACAACGCGATTGTTTCATCCGATTTGATTGCGGCAAGCCTGATTCCGGTCGAGATGCTCGGACCGGCGGGCTGTGTGGCAAACGACACCTGCAACGAAATCAACCACGGCCTGCGGCGGAGAACGAACCCGGGCTCTCTGGTTCTTCGGAGCGATGCCGGCGGCAATATTCTTCGCATGTTTCTTTTTGAATTGCCTAAAAGGATATGCGTCAAACTCCTGACCCAGCTTCCCGTGCTGACTCCCGAAGCGAGGATCAGGGCCATCGCGATCGGGGCGATCGCGGCCAATATCGACACCAGCCCGGCGGGCTTTTCGACGCCGATCGTTCAGGGGGCGAACACGCACACGCGCATAGACGTTCCAACGGCTTCAAGCTGGTGCGCAACGGAGAGCAACGATGTGGAAATACGTTTTCAAATCGGCCAATAGGGCCGGCGACGGGCGGACAAGGCCCTTTGCGGCGCGCCGGGGCCTCAGCCTGATGGAAATGGCCATCGTTCTTGGCGTTTGCGGGATCGTTCTCGGCGGCCTGTGGGCGACGGTCAACATGGTTATGGAGAGGGTCCGGCGCGAACAGGCTTTCGAACAAATTACGTTTATCGTCCGGGGCGTCCGCAATTTTTATTCCGGACGGGAGAGTATACAGTATACGACGAACGGGATTGACGCCAGTGTCAACCCGTTGACGGAATATCTTATCAGAAACGGCATCATCCCGGGCGAGATGGTGCGCGATCGCTCCGCAAGCCCGGTGCGGGCCGATCTTCCGTGGGGCAGACTGGGCGTTAACGGCAACCTTATCGTAAACGGCGGCTTCCAGATCCAAAGGATGCCGGGGTTCCAAAGCTTCAGGATCATTTTACGCGGGTTGAAACAGGAGAGTTGCGTGGCTCTGGCCACGCGCCTTGCGAACAGCGGGCCATCGGGGATTGTCAGCGTTGAATACAACAACAGCGGCACGGCCATTACCGTTTTTCCCGTCAGTGTTACCGACGCGCGGAACAACTGCAATAACGCTCCCGAGGCTATAGGCCGACGGCTCGATTTGGTCTATAAGCTGAGGACCATGAATTAGGACGCGGGGTTTTGGATGTTTGTCCGTTGGGCCGTCTTCGATCTGTTGAACGTGACGGCCTCTTCGGTGGGACGATCGGCAAAGGAGAAGAAAACGATGATGATTTTTCAACGCAAACCCCGCGAAAAGCGCGGCTTTACGCTCGTCGAAGCGTCGATCGTTCTGGCGATCGCGAGCCTTGTGCTGGGCGGAATATGGGTCGCGGCCTCAAGCGTGAGCAGCAACCAGAAGGTGAACAAGGCATATACGCAGATTGTGCAGATTGTCCAGAACATACGCGATCTTTACGCGTCGCAGCCTTCCATGGACGCAACCCTCAATTTGGCGGATCAGATAACGCAGTTGATAGAACTTGGCGCGATACCGAAGGACATGGTGAGCGGAGCCTCCGACGCCGACAGCCCCTGGGGCAAAAACGTCCGGGTGCTGGCGACAACGGACGGGAACGCCTTTACCGTTTTTTACAGAGGCGTGCCGCAGGACGCTTGCATTAATCTGGTCACCCGCATTGCGGCTCCGGGTCATGACGGGGGCCTTGGTTTGGGAGGTCTGCCAACCTTGGCCCAGGCCGAGACAGGGCCAACGCGGCGGCCCAATCTTGGAGCGCTTGTGCCGGATGCGGGCATTGATCCAACGGCGTTGGCCACAGGGTGCGTGGCAGGCAACAACGGAAACCTGATTTCCTTTACGTTTAGCTTGAGGGGGTAAGGTCTTTTCGTTTCCGGGCAAGGAACCGGCCCGCGCGGGATGTGTTTTTGCAACCCGTTGGGGAAAAACGTTTTTCGCAATATATAGCGCTTCTGAACGCGAGAAAAATATTTAATTAATCTTTGATTAAAAGGTCAGGTGTTAGGCTTTTCATATAACGTAATTTCTTTGGCTGCGGAAATTGAGCCCAGCCAAAAATCCGGTTTTTGCGCGGCCGGGTTAACCAGAAGCAAGAAGGAGAAAAGAATGATTAAATCATATAACGGCTTCCGCAAGGCGAGGGGTTTCACCTTGACCGAAGTCGCCATCGTTATGGGCGTCGTGGGCCTGATACTTGGCGGGATCTGGATCGCGGCGGCGGCCGTGTACACCAACCACAGGGTCAATACGGCCTATACGCAGGTTATGAAAATATCTCAAGGGATTCGAGCCCTTATGGCGACAAAACCACAATTCGACTGTACCTCCGTGCCCTCCATGTGCAACGTAAACATAACGCTCGATCTAAAAAGCGCCGGAGTTATTCCAAGAGATATGTGGGATCCGGATCCGACACAAGACTGGGGGAGAAATCCTTGGGGAGGAAAAGTAAAAGTTTTATCAACAACGATGGGGAACGGCTTTATTGTTGCCTACACTAGGATGCCGCAGGACGGATGCATACAGCTTGTCTCAAAGGTAGCGGGTCCCGGACACGATTTGAATCTATACACCCTATCGGGTCAGACAACATTGGCAACAGCGACTGAGAATGAAGCCAATGGAGACCTAAGAGGGGGATTGGGAAATCTCATTGTGGATGAAGGCATTAACCCAACGCCTGCCGCAACGGGGTGTACCTCGACGGCATCGACAGGCAACCGTATCGTTTTTGTTTTCCGCCTGTAGACAATGGTTGGAAGACAAACTGTTTTAAGGACTTGTTATACGGCTCGGGGCGCTCCAAAAGGGCGCCCCGAGGGCTATTGTGGCCAAAGAATCACTTGAAATAACTAAAATTATGACCTTCTTGCCAACCCGATTAATCTTTGGTTTACTTGATTCCGTTACTTTTCCTGCGGTTTTTCCACGATGAACAGCTGATTCGGCAATCCGGGCATTGTGTCCGGCGCAGCCGCTAAAACCAGAAACACAGAAGGAGAACGCGATGCCAATTCTTCAATCCCGCGCCCGCAAGACACGGGGCTTTACCTTAACCGAAGCCGCGATCGTTCTCGGCATCGTGGGCCTGATCCTGGGCGCAATCTGGGTCGCGGCCGCCGCCGTCTATGAGAACATGCGCACCAACCGCGCGAACGAGCAGATTCTGAAGGTCGCGCAGGCCGTGCGTTCACTTTATGCGTCAAGTCCGACCATGAATGTCGGAGGCGAGAACGTCGACGTTACCACTGCTCTGGTATCGGCGGGCATATTCCCGACGGACATGCTTAACGGCACAACGGTTTACCATCCCTGGGACAACAGTGGCGGCGCTGGCGGTGCAAACAGTGTCATAGTTAGCGGTTATGATTCCACGCCGCCGAGGTTCGCCATCAAGCTTATTGCGGCACCCAAACAGGCATGCATGCGCATCATGACCGGAAACACGGGTCAACAACGGGATGCGGGGATGTACGCGGTTGGCATCGCCCAGGCAGCCGGCGCCGATCCTGAAGCGGGTGGAATCATGTACACGAACTTTCCCGTCAGCGTTACGACGGCAGACGGAACGTGCACCGACCCCGATCCCGGCGTGGCGCTTGTCTTCAAGCTGAAGCCCTGATCCGGTTGACGTACTTGTAAAATCGAAGGGCGGGGGCCGCAAACCCCCGCCTTTTTGTTTGTCCGATTCGGGGGTATAGAAAAATTCCATGAGACGTTTTGCCGCCTTCAACTGGCCGTTGAGCCTCGCGACGCCGCTGGTCGGGGGGCTGATCGTCTTTGGCCTTTGGGCGTCGGTGACGGCGGCGTATGAGAATGTGCGCCTTGCGCACGCCGTCGGCCAGACGTTGGGCGCCGTCAAGGTCGCCCGCGACATGGGCGTGCGCGCGAACGACATGGCCGACAGGGCCACGGCCTCCCTTTTATACCGCCTTTCCTATATGGAAAGGATAACCGCAATGACGTTGAGCGGCGTCGTCCAGAAAGGTTTTCTGAATCCCTGGGGCGGCTTTGTGGGGCTGACCGTGGCCCCGGCGGATCAAGCGCTTAAAATCGAGGCGGTTGTGCCGCCGCGGGCGTGCCGCCGCCTGATCCAGTTTTACGGCAAGGACCCGGCGCGGATCGGCCTGAAGCGCGTGGAGGTGCGCGACAGGGCCGCTTTGGCCATATCGCGCCAGCTTTACAGCGCCCCAAGCGGCGGGATTGCCGCCGGGATGACCACAAACGCCATCAAGGCGGGGTGCGGCGCGGCGGACGAGGTTGTCGTGACGTTAACCTTTAAGCTGAGTTAAGGCGGCGGGAGACGGGCATTTGACGCTCTTTTTGGGGGCCGCAAAGCCGTTTTGGGGCCGGTTTAGGCAGGGTTTGAACGCGGTTTGGCGCAGCGTTGGAGCACCGTTGGAGCAGCGTTGACGCAGCGTTGGAGCGGCGTTGGGGCCGGGATGCATCGGGGCCATGAGGGAGACGGGGTGGAGAAAGAATGGGGAGAGGCCCGGGAAGGCTCGCCTTTCAGGTTCAGGGTTAAAAAACCGGAAAAAACGAAAAAATCGTTCGAATTTGGCGTTAAATTAAGCTCCATTAAACATTCCTTGATAGTATATAAGGGTACCTTAAGGCCTTTGGCTCAAACCAGGGGGCCGCTGAAAGGCTGCGCGCATGTATCTTTTCGTCTTCGTCTTTCTCGTGATGTCGGTCGTGGGCCTCTATACCCAGGTCTACGCGCTCCAGGCGTCGAAAATGTACGAAAAACAAACCGGCGCCGCCCAGATCATGCTCACGTGGCATGAGGGGATGAAGAAGCATGTAAAGAATCAATACGACGAATTGACCGCCACAAGCTACACCCGAGTCCAAAATGGCACCGGTTGTTATCTTACATCGGTGGTGGACTGGCCGAACATCAACTCCGGGCTACCGGCAAACCAGCAATGCAGCTCGTATGTTGCGTCAGACGACGATTTGGAACAATTGATGCCCGGATACAACATCGGTTTGTATAGATTCCGGACAATTGTATACAAGCCCGCCAACGTTTCTTGTTCCCCGTCATGCGCTTATGACAATAAAGTAATTCTGATTACCTATATTAAAGCCAACCAAACGGTGGCAGGATTTGGGGTGAATGAGATCTCCCTGCAGCTTCGGAAGACAGGCGTCGATTCGGTATATATCGGCTTTGTCGATAGCGCAGGCACGATCGTAAAAACGCTTCACGGAACGCAGTTCGACATTCCCGCAGTCAACGGCAGGCCGAACCCCGGTTCTCTGGTTCTGGTAAGCCTGGCGACGCCACCGTGATGGCGTGGCCTTTTTTATAATACGGTTAGCGCAAGAAGGAGATTGCCATGACAACGCACAGGCCCCTGCATCGTTCCCGGAAATGGCGCGGGTTTACGCTGGTCGAGTTGGCGATTGTTTTGGCTGTGGCGTCTCTTCTTTTCGCAGGCCTTTGGCGCCTTATGTCTGCCGGGAGCACACAGCTGCGCGAACAGGCGGCCGCGGAACAGATGAACCAGCTTGTCGCCGCCGTGCGGAGCTTTTTGGCGAGCGGGGAGGGCGAACAGTACAGAGTGGCTATGCTGGGGGCTGCAAACACGAAATGCGTAGCAACATCGCCGACACTTTCGTCGACGGGCAACGATTGCGTGGGGGATTTGCTCCCGGCGCAAAATCCCGCAGCGGGCACGTTCGCCAGTTTTTTGCCTCCGGGTTTTAGCGCTGCAACGGAAAACCCTTATGGGCAAACATACGTCGTCAAAACCATCATTCCTTTAGACTCCGACAAGGGCAACTATTCTTTCATGATTAAAACGGAGAACGGCACAACGATTGTCGATTCTTCCGGGGGGCGCATTGCGGCCATCATCGGGGGCGATGGCGGATTTATTTATTCCGGCGATGTTTGCGCAACCAAGCTGGGGGTTGCAACCAGCAGGGCGGCATGCGGTTCTTACGGAGGCTGGGCGATCGATATAAACAGGTATGATTTTGCCCAGGGAAGCGGGTTTTTGACCGCGCGTTCCGTCGGCGGACTGACCGCCCACGCGCCATGGCTGGCGAGGGAGGGATATGGCGATCCCGCAGTATTTAACACTATGCATGTGCCATTGGGTTTTAAGGCTGGCATGGCACCTATCAACATGAATGGAAATCCAATTAATTTGCAGGGGGGGGATATAGATGGGTCCGTTCCAACTGCTGATCTTGCTTCCTACCCTTCGGGGAAAAAGCCGGACAGCAAAGCTTCAGACATGCTTGAGATTACTGTTGGAGACGAATTTAACAATAGTGGTCCTGGATTTACCGTACTTGGCCCGGCAAATGGTAGTCTATTATCGGGGCCTGGGGGCACATCTTATGAAGATGATTGTGGCCAGGGCGGCGCACAGACTAACTGTGCGTGGATAGCAAGTGTTAATGGCAATATGAAAGTTGGCGGCATGTTGTATGCCACAAACTTATACGCGCAAAGCTTTGTTTATGAGACCTCTGATATGAGGCTTAAAAAAGACATAAAGAAATTGGAGCATCCACTTGAAGATTTGGCCAAAATCCCGGCCGTTTCATTCGTTCGGATTGATGGCGACAAACCGGGCTTAGGCGTCATCGCGCAGGATGTTGAGAAAGTCTATCCTGAATTAATATCGCCCATTGGCGATGGGATGAAGAGCGTCGATTATTTGGGACTTATTGGACCGCTTATTGGCGCTGTACAGGAATTGAAAACGCAAAACGATGCGTTGCGCGAACAGATAATAAAGAATGCGAAGACTATTGAACAGTTGCAGGAGCGGATTGCGAAAAAGCCGAACCGAAAACCGTAAAAGCCTTGCAACTTACCGCGTGACGTATTGCTCACAAATGAGTTCGCACAGGCCATCGGAGTCTTCTATGGGGTGAAGGCAACAATAGGATGTCGATACGGAGGCGTTTCCTTTTTTGCTCTTTTGTTTTGAGACAAGGCATTTATTCGAATCAAAACCCATAGACTCGTCGAATTCCGTCTTCGCTGCGCTTCCAAATCTGCGGCTTATGCATATAGTTGCCTGGGTTATAAGCCGCGATATAGCGTCATCGTCGTAAACTACATCGCAAGGAATGTCCTTCGCGCATAAAGCCGTGTCGAAATTCTTGCCTTTAGGTTTACTCGCCGCCCAGACCGGGGTTGCTATGAGCGAAAGGGCCAGAATAAGGGCAAGGGCGCGCATGGGAACTCTCCTTTAAGGCGAAAAACAAAAGATGCGGCATCTTAAACAGTCTTGACCGGTAAAATCAAGTTAGCGGGGTTCGGCGCGTGTTCGGGGGGAATTTCGCGTTTTTTTGTTGGTGTCGCTCCTGCGGAGGCAGCAGAAAGGGGTTCAGAAGGCAGAAGGCAGGGATCAGGGATCAGAACTCGGGGTTCGGGGATGAGCATTCAGCGGTCGGCATTCAGCATTCAGCTTAAACCCAAGGCGTCATCCCCGCGAAAGCGGGGATCCATCTTTTTTTAACGTCTTCCCGGAAACGCGCTTCGCGCGTTATCCGGGATCCAGTTATCCTTTCCCCAGGAAAGTTCTTACGTATTCTTCCACTGGATCCCGGATCAAGTTTCTTTCGTGCGCAAGCGGACGAATAGAAACTTTTCCGGGAAGACGTTGAGGATTGCACTTGTTCCCGAACCTCGAACCCCGAGTCCTGATCCCTGCGTCTGACTCACATACCCCTCCCTCCGCCTTCGCTGCTTCGCAGCTTCGGCGCGACCTATCAGAAGGACCGCGCCGGAGCTTTAGCGGAGGCGGGCTAGGGTGCGGACTCAATTAAAAAGGTGTCATCCCGGCCAAGTGCCGAACGATAGTGAGGCACGCGAGCCGGGATCCAGCTTGTTTTTCTTGGGTAAATTAAGAAACCAAACTGGGTCCCGGATCAAGTTTCTTTCGTTCGCAAGCGAACGAAAGAAACTTTTCCGGGATGACGCCCTTAGTTTCAGGCCTATTCATTTGTTTTGATTCACTTCTAATTGGCTCCGCACCCTAACCCCTCCTTAAAAGGAGGGGGATTTTTTTTGTTCTGATCCCTGATACCTGCCCTCTGAACCCTGATACCTGCTCTCTGATCCCTGAAGGTTGTGATGAAAAAAGATGGATCCCCGCCTGCGCGGGGATGACGCCATTATTCAGGCCGGGATGACGCCGTGGGGCTAGGCCGAATGCCGACTGCTGGATGCTGCCTCACGCAATCCTCCCCTAACCCCTCCCTAAAGGGAGGGGGACTTGGTATCATCGTCCGTTATGAAAACGACTCGCACCATAACCGTTACCATTGCGCAGGGCGCAACCCGGCTCGACAAGGCCCTGGTCGCGGCGCTGGGCATGGACGAACTCCGTTTTCTTATTGGCGTCACCCCCGCGAAGGCGGGGGTCCATCTTGAGGCAACACCTCAACGCCCCGCCTTGTCCCGCGCGCGTCTCCAGCAGCTTATAAAAAACGGACAGGTGAGGATGGAAGGCAAGCCCATCCGCGATCCGAACCACAAAGTCCGGGCGGGCGAGGTTTATGCCATCGCCCTGCCGCCGCCGGAGCCTGCCCGGCCCGAAGCGCAGGCAATGCCCATCGACATCGTCTATGAGGATAAAGACCTTCTCGTCATCGACAAGCCGCCGGGGTTGGTCGTCCACCCCGCAGCGGGGAACCGGGACCGCACGCTCGTCAACGCGCTTCTCGCGCACTGCGGCGCGAGCCTGAGCGGAATCGGCGGCGTCGCGCGGCCGGGCATCGTGCACCGGCTCGACAAGGACACAAGCGGCCTTATGGTCGTGGCAAAAAATGACGAAGCGCATCAGGCGCTCTCGCGCCAATTCGCGAAAAGGACCCTAAGCCGCGTCTATCGGGCCATAGTGTGGGGCGTACCGGGCCCCGTTTCCGGGCCGATCGAGGCCGCTATAGGCCGCCATCCCCGCGCGCGCCAGAAAATGGCCGTCGTTGCCCGGGGCGGCAAACCGGCCCTCACGCATTACAAGGTGCTGGAAACCTTTAACCAAATAGCCTCTCTCGTCGAATGCAAGCTGGCGACGGGCCGGACGCACCAGATTCGCGTGCATATGGCCCATATACGGCATCCTGTGGCGGGGGATCCCGTTTATGGGCGGCATAGCCGCAAAATCACTCTCCCCTTGCGGGAGGGTCGAAAGGCCCCGGATTTGGTCAGGGGCCTTTCGGGGAGGGGTCAGGGAAAAGCCCTCCAGACCATAAGCCCAGAGCAAGGCCCTGTGGCCCTCCTGCAGGCTTTTCCGCGCCAGGCCCTCCATGCGGGAGAACTTCATTTCCGTCACCCCCGCACGGACAAAACAATGCGCTTTAAATCCCCCCTGCCGGACGACATGGCGGCGCTGTTAAAGCAATTACGACGGAACAAGTCGTAATAGCCTGTAAATAAACACTCTTCTGATCTTGAGAAAAAACACGCGCCGCGCCACAATATTGTTCCTTTTGATCTGTTAACATTTTGTGGCGCTTGGAGGCGCCCCGATCTTGAACGCTCCCTTAACCCGGCTTCCTGCCCTCAGGGGTGAAGGCAATCTTGCGATCTATCTCCGCGATATTCGCAAGTTCCCCATGCTCGACCCCAACGAGGAATACATCCTCGCCAGGGCGTGGCGCGAACACGGCGATCTCGACGCGGCCCACAAGCTGGTGACAAGCCATCTGCGGCTTGTGGCTAAAATCGCCATGGGCTACCGGGGCTATGGCCTGCCGCTGTCCGAGCTGATCGCCGAGGGCAACGTCGGCATGATGCAGGCCGTCAAGCGTTTCGATCCGGAGCGGGGCTTTCGCCTGTCCACCTACGCCATGTGGTGGATCAGGGCGGCGATACAGGAATACATCCTGCATTCGTGGTCGTTCGTGAAAATCGGCACGACGGCTGCCCAGAAAAAGCTGTTTTTCAACCTGCGTCGCCTCAAACGCGACATGAAAGCCGTCGACGACGGGGACCTGTCGCCCGAACAAATTACGGACATCGCGGGCGAGCTTAACGTCCCGGAACACGAAGTTATCGACATGAACCGCCGCCTGTCCGGCACCGATCAGTCGCTGAACGCGCCCAAGCATATCGATGGCGACGGCGAATGGCAGGACTGGCTGGCCGACGACGCCGAAACCCAGGAAAGCAAACTCAGTGCAAGGCAGGAACTGCAGCACCGCCAGCGCCTGCTCGGCAAGGCCATGCTCGGCCTCAACCCCCGCGAACGCGACATCATCGCCGCCCGCCGCCTCAAAGACCCGCCGGCGACGCTTGAGGCGTTGGCGGCGGCGTATGGGGTGAGCAGGGAGAGGATACGGCAAATTGAGGTGCGGGCCTTTGAAAAGCTTCAGGAAAATATTCAAAAAGAAGCCCAGAAAGAGGGTTTGGTGCCCCCTCCGTAGCGCGTTGCGGTTCTTTACCGGCCCTGTTTTGACATGCTTCCGTCCTCGAAAGTGAGGGTATAGTCCCGCATGTTCGGGCCTATGTCCACTTCCTGAAAGCCCTGTTGGCGGAAGCCGCGCGCTTCGCAATCGCCGTCGCCTTCGGCCTTGAAGGCCTTGCCGTCCACGCAAAACGCGTATTTGCCTGACCAGACCATGGGCGGCTTGCCGTCGTTCGAGGGCGGCGCCAGCGCGTGGGCGAAGTAGAAGTAGAAGCGCTGGGTCAGGGGCTTTCCGTAAACGCGCGCGCACTGCCCGGGCTGGATTTGCCACCAGCCTTCGGAAACCCACGACGTTTGCTCGCGATAGCCGAACGCCGCTTCGATGACCGACCCCGTGCGGTTGCAGAACAGGAAAGCGGCTTGCGCCGGAAGGGACGAAAAAAGCGCCGCGCACAAGGCAAGAGAGGCAATAAACAAACGCAGGGAACGCATAGGGCCCGAACCGCAAGTCACGGAAAACAGAAGGAGAATCGGTCCCCAGTCTAGCCAGTGGCCGCCAGGATCGCCAGCAAAAAGGAACAGGCGAAAACAAGAGGTCACGAGCCCCGTTTACGCCGTCCGAAAGACCGCCCATAATGCGCCCTCGCAACGGCGGCCCTTCCGGGCGGCATTCAACAGCCGGAGGATAAAGCGTGAGTTCTTCCCCGAATAAATTCGTTATCAGCGATTCCGAACTCGATTCCCTGATCGGTCGCTACACGCGCGACATTACCGCGCAGGACCGGACCGGAAAGTTCGATCCCATCACGGGCCGGGAGACGGAGCTCGATCTCGTCACTTTGATTCTTCTCCAGCGCCTGCGCAAAAACGTGATGCTGCTGGCCCCCGCCGGCGTCGGCAAAACCGCTCTTTTCATCGGCTTCGCGCAGCGGGTCAACCAGAAGCGCGTGCCCGAAATACTGCAGGGGGCGCGGGTCATCGAGCTTGAAATGTCGATGATCGGCGCGGGCTCGTCCTCGCGCGCCGATCTGGAAGGGCGCCTGATCCCCATCGTCAAGGGCGTGGCCGAGCGCAACGCCACGCGCCTGAGCCCGCCCATCATTTTCTGCATCGACGAAATTCACCAGCTCATGATTTCGTTCAAGTCGTCGAGCTACAGCGGCATCGCCGATTTGCTGAAGCCCTACCTGACCGCCGGCGATCTATACGTAATAGGCGCGACCACCCGCGAGGAATACGACGATTACGTGAAGCAGGAGCCTGCCATCGACCGCCGCTTTCAAAAGGTTTTTCTCGACGTTCCCGACGTTCCGGCGACGGTTCAGATCGTCAAGAACCTTCGCCCGAAATTCGAGGACCATTACAAGTTCACGATTTCCGACCGGGCGATCGAGCGCGTCGTCAAGCTGACCGACCGCTTCATCCGCAACAGGAACAACCCGGACAAGTCCATCATCGCGCTCGATCAGGCCTGCGCGCACGCCATCATGAACGGCGCAAAGGCCGAGCTCGACGACAAGTCCATCGCGATCGCCATCGCCGCCGAAGCCGGGATCGATCCGAGGGCTGTGGGCTGAGCATGGTCCTGCGCGCCGCCGCCGTGGGTTTGGGATGGGTGACGGCGCACCGCCATCTTCCCGCCCTTTTGCGCAACCCGGCGTTCGAGCTTGCGGGCGCGATCGACCGACACCCCGGCCGCGCCGCGGACGTGGCCCGCCGCTTCGGGCTTGCGCGGCACGCGGAAACGGACGATTTGGCGAAAGTCGAATGGCTGGACGAAGTTGACGCCGTCGTCATCGGCGCGCCTCCCATGGCGCACGCAAGGCTCGCGCAGACGGCGCTGGCCATGGGCAAGCACGTTCTTACCGAAAAGCCTTTCGCAATGACGGTCGGGGAAGGCGAGGCCATGGTCGCGGCCGCGCGCGCCCATAAACGCGTTTTGGCCGTCGTTCACAACTTTCAGTTCAGCCGCGCCGCGCGCAGGCTGGAGGCCGATCTTGCGCAAAACCGTTTGGGTTCCGTCCGCCGCATCGCCGCCGTGCAGTTCGGAAACCCGCGCCGTCGTTTGCCTTCGTGGTACGAGCAATTGCCGCTCGGTCTTTTTTACGACGAAAGCCCGCATTTCTTTTACCTGCTTCGCCATCTTGCGGGCGGCGCGCTCGAGCTTCAGCGCGCGCATGGCGTCGCAGGGCGGGACGGCGCGAAGACGCCCGCGCTTCTTTCTCTTTTGTACCGCAACGCGCGCGGCATCCCCGTCACCGTCGATTGCCAGTTCGACAGCGCCGTGAGCGAGTGGTACCTGATGGTTACGGGCGAGCGCGCTCTTGGCATCATGGACGTTTTCCGGGACATCTACATCCGGCTGCCGAACGACGGGGCGCACGCGCTTCCGCAGATTTTGCGCACGAGCGCGTGCGCCATCTTTCAGCACGCGGTTCAGCACATCCCGAACGGCATCGCCTATGTCCGGAACCGGCTCGATTACGGCAACGACGAGGTTTTCAGCCGCTTCGCGCGCGCGGCAGAAAGCGGAACGCCGCCAGCCGGCATAAGCGCGGACGACGCGCTGGCTGTCCTGAAGCTTCAGCACGAGGCCGCCGGGGCCGTCGCAAGGAACGGGCTGCTATGACCGCTTTCGATCCCAAACCCGAGCGCCAGCGCGTCGTTCTTGTGGTCACCCATTACTACGGGGCGCACGGCGGCGGCGTCGAGCGCGTGGCGGACAGGCTTATCCGCGAAATGACGGCGTTCAGCAACCGCTATCATTTCAGCTGGGCGGCCAGCGGCACGGACCCGAAGCCGGAAGGGCCGTCGTTAAGCGCCCTGCCCATGCGCACGTTCAATTTGCTGGAGCGTTTCACGGGCTTGCCGTGGCCGGTTTGGGGGCCCGCCAGTTTGCGCCGCCTCAAGCGGGCCGTCGCCGCGGCGGACATCGTCTGGCTGCACGATACGCTTTATCCCGGCAATCTTCTGGCTTACCGCTGGGCGCGGCAGAAGAAAAAGCCCGTGATCGTCACGCAGCACATCAGTCCCATTCCTTACCGCAACCCGGTTTTGCGCGCGTCGATGCGGCTGGCCGACAAGTATTTCACGCAAAACATGCTGCGCGACGCCACGCAAACGCTTTTCATCAGCGACAGCGTGGCCGAGGATTATTACGCCCGCGCCGGGTTCACCAAATCGGTCAAGGTCATTCCGAACGGCGTCGATCTCCGGCTTTTCAATCCCCCTTTACAGGAAAAGAGGCACTATTTGCGCCAGAAATTCGCGCTGAAGGCGGATCAGCCCGTGTTGCTTTTCGTGGGCCGCTTTGTCGAAAAGAAAGGTCTGGCCGCCATTCGCCATTTGGCGGGCCAGTTGCCCGACTGGCGTTTCTGGATGGCCGGGCGCGGGCCCATCGACCCGGCCAAATGGCTGTTGCCGAACGTGCACGTGTTCCGCGACCGCGCGGACGCTTCGCTGGCCGAGCTTTATCACACGGCCGATTTGCTTATTCTGCCGAGTTACGGCGAAGGTTTTCCGCTCGTCGTTCAGGAGGCGCTGGCGTGCGGCCTGCCCGCGATGTGCAGTCCGGCGACGGCGGCGGGCAGTCTTGCGGCCAGGCCCGTGCTTCACCTTGCGGACGTGTGGCCGGACGATCCCTTGCGCACGGCGAACGTTTGGGCCGAAAAGCTGAAAAACTTTCCGTTGCGTTTGCCGCTGGCTGCGTCGCAATACGAACTGGCGGATTTCGCGCAAATGCACTGGGACTGGGGGCCCATCGCCGAGGCGTACACCGAGACTTTTCGGGAAGTGTGTTAGGGGTTCGGGGCTCGGGATTAGGGGTTCGTGAACGGGTGAAAGTTTCAACGTCTTTCCGAAAAAGTTTCTTTTCGTTCGCTTGCGGACGAAAGAAACTTGATCGGAATCCAGTGGAAGAAGAGGAAAAGGCTTTCTTATGAGTTCTTTCACTGGATCCCCGGCTTTCGCCGGGATGACGGCGTATGTAATGGCGGGGAGGACGCCGTTTTGATTGCGTTTGAATTCCGGGGCGTTCCGGGTCGAAAAAAGGGGCCCGAAGGCCCCTCAGACTGCTGACAAACCCCGGTATTTTCATACTGGGGTTTGCTTTTGGTATCGAAGAATGAAGGATGGGAATAGAGTGAGGGTCGGCCTCACCATGCCGCCAAGGGATAGGGCGCGG
>Ga0302247_1000156_pt1 | contig 74889 bp, 74 predicted proteins | sample AAG_UR_Ile_MG_FD_193529 | JGI IMG/M metagenome (GOLD analysis project Ga0302247, IMG submission 193529) | Enriched activated sludge microbial communities from anaerobic digester in WTTP, New Holstein, Wisconsin, United States - AAG_UR_Ile | ecosystem: Engineered > Bioreactor > Anaerobic >...
CACTTCGCCATTAATCTTGTTCGCAACGCCAAAGACAAGAAAAGCCTTAAAATCCGAAGAAAATTAGCCGGTTGGAACCCCGATTACCTCGCTTCTCTCCTCATTAACCCGGATTCGTAGCCGTGATATACTCCCCGTCAAGCCGTCCGTTTGGCGTGGAGTCATGAAGTAAAAACAGCCAAGCCCAGGGCCCCGGGCAAGCGGGGGGCTGCATGATCGCAAGACCCGGGCGACATGTCGTGTGCCGGGTCTTTGCGGCGTGTCTGAAACCAAAATTTCCGCTCGGAAGCGCGTTTATTGATCGCTTCGGGTCAACGGAACGACGAACACGGGGCATTCGGTTTCCTTGATGACTTTTTCCGTCACGCTGCCCAGATGAACGTTTGGCCGTTCTGTGCCGCCTCGTCCGTGGGAGGCCATCATCAAAAGGTCGATGTCATGTTCCCGGCACACGTTAAGAATGGTTCGTGCCGGGTCCGCCGCCAGAAAAAGAGTCGTCGCGTTAATGGACTCTTTCCCCAGAACCTCGGCGACATCGTGCAGATAAGGTTTGATCTTGTTCCGGTATTCTTCGTCTTCGTTCTCTTCCGCCACGAACAACAGCGTGACTTTGCTGTTAAACGCCTGGGCGATGGTGCGGATATAGGGAAGAACATGTTCCGCCGCTTCCGAACCGTCGAGGGCAACCAGCAGATTTTTGAACGCTGAATAGCGGTTGCGCCAATGGTCGGAACGGCGAACGAGCAACACAGGCACAAGGGTTTTACGGATAACCTCGCAAACGATGCTTCCGGAAGCCAGCATTTTTACGCCTGTGCTGACGCCGGTGGTCGCGGCGATAACATCCGCCTTGACGCTCATGGCATGCCGGTCGATTGTCGCAGCAATTTCTCCGGAGAGAATGCGAAAACCTGTCTGGATACCGTCGTCTCTTAAGGAGCGCTTTACGGCGTTCAGATATTCGGATAACGGCGTTTCATCAAGCTTTTTGTCTTCGTTGACCGTCAAAAGCGAGATGTGCGCGTCTTGCGAGCGGGCTAAAGTCCGGGCAATGGGCAAAATTTGTTCGGCGGCAGCCGTTCCGTTTAAAGGAATGACAATCCGGTCTATGCGCGCCTCCTTCCGTTTGATCTTGTCATACCAGATCTGGGGCACGTAACCCTGGCCCGTCATGACGCGGCCGAACCAGTCGTGGACGTCGGCGGGCGGGCCAAGGCGCCGCCGTGAGTGGCCGAAATACAGATACAGAACCGGGACCAAAAGCGCATACGACCATGCGCCATCGAAAAAACGTTCAATGAAAATAACGACGGTCGCGGCGCTGGTGAGAAGGGCGGCGATGACTTTTCCGGTAAGGCCGTAGAATTTTACCGGAAGGAATTCAGCCTTCAGTTCCCTTAGAAGCCTTTTTGTGGCCGCCCAGCCTGTCATGCTCAGCAGTACGAACACGCCGGCAGCGTACAGCGCTAGATAGGTGGATTCCCGGGTTCCGAAAAGAAGATAACAAAGGCTTACAGCGCCAGCCATGATCCATACGGGCAAACCGGCAACATCGTAATTGTTTCGTTCGCCCAGGCTTGCCGGTATGTAGTGGCGGAAACGGAGGCCCAGGGCCAGGTTCTGTATGCCCTGTGTGACGGCGGCGCACGCCGATAACAGGACCACCACCCCGACGAGGGTTCCCGCATACGAAGCCCAGGGGGGAAGCAGATAGTCCATGGCTTGCGTGAAAACGCTTACGTGCGCATCGAGGGCGTTTGTATGACCGAGAATCATGGGGCCGAGAACCAGCATGCTCATGGCCGTCGTGCCCATAACGATAAGCATGCTTCCAAAGGCTTTTTGGCTCCTTTCTTCGCGCGATCCGCTATAGGCCGCGACGAGATTGGCAAACACCTCTATGCCGGTCACAAGGGCCAAAATCCGCGCGTATCCGGCGAGGGTAAAGTGCAGGTAGGACGGTGGGATCGTCTCGCCAAGGCCGGATTCCGGGCCGGAAAGTGAAAACGCGCGAAGATTGAAGTCCGGCAGATGAAAGCCGGTTTTGTGAATTGTCGCGAGAATCAATATCCACAAAAGAAAAAGAACGGCCGCCGTTGCCGGGCCGAAGACACGAACGGAAACCCTGGGCCCGCGATTGACGATCCAGCAGGTAAGAAAACTGAGACATATGGCCAGAAACACCCGGTGCTGAAAACCGAAGAAAGTATCGTTCAGGACAGGAAAACGATCGGCGATGAAGGTTACAAGAGCCGTCATGCTGACGAGAAAGGTCAGCGTGTATTCGATGACCGTGATCCCGGCATTGATTTTAACCGCCCAACTCCCGAACTCCTCTTCACAGAGGCCGCTGCCGCCGCTGCCGTCCGTGATCCAGCGCATGACTTGCCGGTACATGGCGGCCACCATGAATACCGTAAACACGGCCAGCCAGATGGTGGCGCCGAAGGTAACCTGCGCGACGCCAGCTACGACAATCAGATGAAGAAAGGGCCCGAATACATACAGTGGCGACGACGCAGGATCGCCGCCGCCCGCCAGGGCGCCTTCAAGAGAACCGGATAATTTGCGTGAAACCTTGACGGACATCGCCGCCTCCTGCGGTTTCAATGGCTTATCGAAAAAGGTCTTTCCGTGTCAACCGAATCCGGGGGAAATGCGCTTGAATTGGCTTTAAAGATTTCAAGTGAAGACTTTTCGCCGCATACAAAAAAGCCCCCGGGAGGGGGCCGTCCGGCCATTTTAAGGGGCGAGGCGTTTGCGCGCCCCGCCCCTTAAACCAGTCGTCTACGCGCTTTTCGATAAGACGCTAACCATGGCTTTTGTTTTTTCGACTTCGTTCTTCAGCACTTCACCCTGCCGCGACAATTCATTTGCCGCGCCCAGAACCTTTTCGGCGGCTGTGGTCGTTTCTCCGGCAGCCTTTGAGACGTCGCCAATGTTGTTGGAGACTTCCATCGACCGGCTTGACGCTTCCTGCACGTTGCGAGCGATCTCGTTTGTCGCGGTTTTTTGCTGTTCTACCGCCGAGGCAAGCGTCGCATTGATCCCGTTGATATGGGTAATGGTGCTTGTAATGTCGCCGATTGCGCTGACGGCGTCCTGCGTCGCCGACTGGACGGCCGAAATATGGCGGCCGATCTCTTCGGTGGCACGCGCCGTCTGACCTGCCAGGTTTTTAACCTCGTTGGCGACCACCGCGAAGCCTTTGCCTGCGTCGCCTGCCCGGGCGGCCTCGATAGTGGCGTTAAGAGCCAGCAGGTTCGTCTGGGCTGCAATGTCCGTGATCAGGCTCGCCACTTCGCCGATTTTGCCCACGGCTTCGGCAAGGCCCGCCACGAGCTTGTCGGTCCGTTCGGCGCTGCTCACCGCGTTTCGGGAAACGTTATTCGACTCCGTAACCTGACGCGACATTTCGACAATGGAGGCGGAGAGCTCCTCCGCTGCCGACGCGACGGTCTGGACGTTCGTCGAGGCATGTTCGGAAGCTACCGCCACGGTGCTCGCCTGCTCCGTCGTTTGCTTGGCGTTCGCGGACATCGTGTGCGCGGCATGCTGCATCTGGGCCGATGATTCAATGACCGATTCAACGACGCCTTTCACGGACAGCTCGAATTGGTTGGCCAGCGTATCGAGCGCCTTCTTTTTATCCTGTTCCGCTTTTTGCCGTTCGGTCTCCTGCTGCTGGCGCAGTTTCTCGTTTTCAAGGCCATTGTCCTTGAACACCTGAACCGCCTTGGCCATGGAACCGATCTCGTCATGGCGCGTCAGGAACGGGACTTCGTCGCCGAAGGATCCTTTAGCCAGCGTGATCATCCGGTCCTGCAATCGTTGAAGAGGGCGGACGATGGAAGAGATAAGGACAAAGGCGAAGAAAACGCCAAACGCGACCACCACAAATCCGAAAACGCCGACAAGGGCTTCCATGCTGGACGAGTGGCTTAATGTGCTGTTCTTTACGTCATTAATGCGGGCTTCAACCTGTTCGATAAGGGAGTCCAGAAGTTTTTCTCCTTCGGCGGCGGCCTTGCGCACGGGGATTAAGGCGACCATCCGTTGTTGACCAACAGGCGCTGCAGCGGCGGCTTGAAAGTTGCGCTTATAGTCGTCTGCCGCTTTTGCAAGATTGTTGACGGTGCTAACCAGGTTTTCGTCATTCGTATTGGTGGCGAGGGATGTGATCGTCTGGGTTTCCTCACGCGCCTTGTCGGCAAAAGAGACGACCGTTTTGACCAATGAGTCGTCGTCGAAGTAGAGCGCGTCCTTTTCGTTCCGCCGCGCCTGAAGAAGGGCGATTTTGGCAACGTTGGCGTGCTGGAGCATGGACGTTTCATTGTCGATCAAAGACGAAAACGTCGACACGGTCGATGAAAGGGCATACGCGGCAAGCACGGAAAGCAAAAGAACGATCACAATGATCGTAAACATGCCCAATGTGATTTTTCGCGAGACGGAAAGCGCTAGCTTGATCATCTTTGATGTCTCCAGTTAATCGGGGAAATGGCCGAAAGTGACTTCAAAAAGGTCCGGCGGCACAGATTTTTCCGCGCCGCCGGACGGCTTGTTTACTCCATAAGGTATCCTACGTAGTAGACGCCAATGACATCGCCGGCATCGTTTTTGATGGGTTCGTACCCGGTGTCATAGATCTTGCCGAGAATGTCGACCATGCCGTAATAGGAGTTGCCTTGCTTGACAGCCGCAAAAGCAGGGCCGGTGGGATCAAGAGAGGTTCCGATCGCGCGCTGGCCCTCTTTCATGACGTTTGTGCTCACGCGGACAAAATTGTCGCCCTTCTTGGCGAACAAGGTTGCCGTACCTTCGTGTTTGGCCTTGACCGCATCGACGACGGTGTAATCACCGTTGATTTTGGTCGTTCCGAAGAACAGGTTCTCGCCGTCAAGTTTCGCAGCGCCAAGAGCCGAGGCCGCATCCTTCAACGCTTGCATGGCCGCTTTGACCTTGGGATTGTCGGCCGCATGTGCCGGACCGGCAAACGGAACGATTAACAACGAAGCCAGCACCACGAAAACGATGCGACGTTTTAATGCGGCAAATGGCGAAAGGCTGAGATACTCTTTCATTAGACTCCTCCTGAGTTGATGTGTTGGTGACGTACGTATGGTGAGATGCCTGTACGGTTGTTTTTTCAACGTACTGAGACAGGGTCTTAGCGTCTTAGCTTGCATAACTGTTATGGAGGTGGGGTTAATATTATATTAATTACCCCTTTGTCGCAGGGGGTATTGGTTTTTATTAATTAAATCAATAAGTCAGTAAAGTATTGGGGAATCGCAGGAACCATAGCGGGCAAAACAAATGAGGCGGTTATTGTCAATACAAGATTTATGGGGACGGATTTTTCAAAACGCATAACCCGGAGCGAACCGTTAGGGGCAATTAGAATTGAAATCGCAAGTAGTGTGCAAAGCCTGCTTTCTTGCGAGGGGCCGGTAAGGCGGCCATAATTGAGGCATGTCTTATGAAGTTGGCGCCGTTGTTCACGTTCATGACCGGATGCAAACCGGTTATGCCTATGCAGTTGCCGCGCCCGCGGGGAAAAATTTTGCGCCCGGTTTCAAGCCCGCTTTTACACCAAAGAAAATGCTCGCTCTCGGAGTGTTCGAGGGAAAGTATTGCAACGACTGCCGTCCGGAATTTCCGGACGATTGGTTTGCCAAAGTGCGCGTAAGCGGCAGCCCCGATCCCATGCTCAATTGTTTTGGCGTGAAGAGCCGCCAGTCTTTGCGTGTATGGAGGGAGAAGGGATGGATTGTGGGACCCGATCCTCGCGGCTGGTTCCAATGGTATTGCCGCTATTTTCTTGGTCGGCGCTTGCCCGATGTCGATGCGCATCAGATCGGGAGATGGCGCGCCTTCTCGCGCCATGCCGCCCAGATTCGCGCCAACTGCTTGCCCATGGACCTTGGATGCCGTCCGCGCCAGCGTCAGGCCCTGCTTCAATGGGCTTATGATCCGTTTATTTAGGGCTGGTGGCAATTCCGTAATGTCCGCTTGAGCCGTTGTGTTTCTCTTATTCATCAACCCTTCGAAAATGGCTCGCTAACTTGTTGAAGGATAATGCCTTTATAAATCTTTTTTAGAGGCGGATCACCGGGAACCGTTTTCCAGCCCCCCTGTGGAAGATCCCTTTTCTTCCGGGCTTTTGCGGCAACGAATGCCGTCTCAAGCGTAAAATTCAGGGTTTTTTTGAATTTTTGACTGTACGACTCTATTTACATCACGCAAGATTGTCGGCAAATAACACATGGGTGCTGACAGGGTTTTGTCCCAACGTTATCAGCGATCCGTTCAACAAAAGGAGAAAGTTATGGCCAAAAAGAAAACCAGCAAATCGGATGCCGTCGTTCGTCCGGTGCGCGAGACGCTGACCAAGTCGGGTCTCATCGGCTTGATTGCCGAACAGAATGACATTCCGCGCAAAGTCGCCGCCGGTGTTCTTGCTACGCTGGAGTGCGTCATGTTGGGTTCCGTCCATCCCAAGGGTGTAGGCCAGTTTGTGTTGCCGGGTATTCTCAAGGTTACGTTGCGCAAGGTTCCTGCCCGCAAGGCCGGCACGCTGATCCGCAATCCGGCTACCGGCGAGATGATGGAAGCTGCCGCGAAACCCGCCAGCGTTCGCGTCAAGATTCGCGCGTTGTCAAAGTTGAAGGGTTCGGCAACAGCCTAACAAGTTTGTTCCTCAATAAAGGAAAGAGCCTGGGGGAGAAGACTCCGGGCTCTTTTTTTGTTCGGTAAAAGGGGGCTTTGGCTCTATTTACGCAGGGACCGAAGGAACTGACCAACGGCTTCGGCACCTTGTTCTTGATGAACGAGGAGGATTTTTGTGCCGATGACGGCAATGTCGATGTCGCTGCCGATGGCGTCAATATCGTCTTTTTCCTGAATCCCGAAGCCGAGAGCGATTGGCAGTTTGGTCGCGGCGCGGTATTTCTTGATCAGGTCCTTCAGCGAAGCATCCATTTTCGTTCTGATGCCCGTGACGCCTTTCCGGCCGACGCAGTAGGCCATGCCTTTCCCATAGTGCGCGACGGTTTTCAGCCTATCCGGCGTGCTTGTCGGCGTGAAGAGGAAGATCGACGCCACGCCTTCCTTGTTGCAGGCGTCGATATAGTCCTGTCCTTCCTCAGGCGTCAGGTCCGGCACGATCAAGCCTTGAATGCCTATAGCCTTCGCTTGGGCGACGAACTTTTCCACGCCATAGGAAAAGAGAACGTTGAAATAGGTCATAAAAATGAAAATCGTGTCCGGATGTTCAGCGCAGATTATCTTCGCGAAATCGAGACAACCCGAAACGGTGGTTCCTCTTTTAAGGGCTTCGTCGTTGGCTTTCAAAATGACAGGGCCGTCTGCCATCGGTTCCGAAAACGGGATTTGAAGCTCGATGATTTCCGCGCCTGCCGCGACCATCGTCGCGATAAGCTTCCTGTTTTCGTCGAAAGAAGGACTTCCCAGCACCAGATGGGGCATGAGCAAAAGGCCTTTCTTTTGGCGCAGCTGATGAATCCTATCTTCGAGCACGGTACGCCTCTCCTTTTTCGATAATGAAATTTTCCCATTCCTCGTCTTTCAGGGCATCGGCAATGATGAAAATGTCCTTGTCGCCCCGTCCCGACTGGTTGACGAGAATAACCTCGTCTTTCTTCATGCGCGGGGCTTCCTTGATGGCTTGCGCGAACGCGTGCGCAGATTCCAGCGCCGAGATGATGCCTTCCTTGCGAATGGTCAGTTCCACGGCCTTGACGACTTCGGCGTCCGTCGCGGCCTCGATCCGGATTTTCTTTTTCTCGTGCAGGTCCGCCAGAATGGGCGAAACGCCGATGTAATCCAGCCCGGCGGAAATGGAGTGGGTCTCATGCATCTGGCCTTCGGTGTCCTGCACAAACATGGTCTTCATGCCTTGCGCCACACCGGGACGTCCTTCTTTGGAGATCAGGCGGGTTGCGTGCTTGCCTGAATCGAGGCCATAGCCGCCCGCCTCGACGCCTACAAGCTCGACGCCGGGATCGTCAAAGAAGCCCGAGAAAATACCCAACGCATTCGATCCGCCGCCCACGCACGCGTAAACGCGGTTCGGCAGTTTACCGGTTGTAGCCAGGATTTGCTTGCGGACTTCCTTGCCGACGATGGATTGAAACCACATCACCATTTCGGGAAACGGATGCGGCCCGCACGCCGTGCCCAGCACATAGTGCGTCGTGTCCATGCTATAGATCCAGTCGCGGAATGCGGCGTTGATGGCGTCCTTCAGCGTTTTAGTGCCGTCCTTGACGACGTTGACCTTCGCGCCAAGCTTTTCCATCCAGAAAACATTCGGGCGCTGGCGCTTCACATCGACTTCGCCCATATAGATTTCGCATTCGAACCCGAACTTGGCCGCCATCGTCGCCGTCGCAACCCCGTGCTGGCCTGCGCCGGTTTCGGCAATGACCCGCTTCTTGCCCATGCGTTGGGTGAGGAGGCCCTGGCCCATGACGTTGTTGATCTTGTGCGCGCCCGTGTGGTTCAGGTCTTCGCGCTTGATATAAATCTGCGCGCCGCCCAAAAGCTCCGACAGATTTTTGGCGTAGGTCAGCGGCGTAGGACGGCACGAATACGATCCCATGAGGGTTTCATATTCGGCCCAAAAAACGGGATCGTTTCTTGCTTTGTCGTAATGGGCAATAAGTTCTTCAAAATTGGTATGGAGAATTTCGGGTATGAACATTCCCCCGAATTGTCCATAGTACCCTCGTTGGGCATTTTTCATAACGCGCCTCTTTATGGGTTTATGCTTTGTAAGAGGCAATTTAGAGAGAAAATGCCGGAAGGCCAAGCCGCTAGAAATATAAGGGCTTTTTATGGCTTTTTCAGAAATTTGGATACTTAGGCTCTCCGGAACGGATGCGCCGGATAAACGCCCAGAATTTTGAGTTCGTGCGCGAAAAAGGCCAGCTCCTCCAAAGCGCGCTTCAACGGCGTCTCTTCCGGATGGCCTTCAACATCGAGATAGAACTGCGCGGCCGTAAACTTGCCGTCAACCAGATAGCTTTCCAGTTTAGTGATGTTGATGCCGTTGGTGGCGAAGCCGCCCAGCGCCTTGTAAAGCGCGGCAGGCACGCTGCGCACCCGAAAAATCATCGTCGTGATGGCGGGGGCGGTGTTCGGCGCGGGGTTCTTCGCCCTCTTCGATAAAATCAAAAAGCGCGTCGTGTTATTGCGGGAGTCGGCGATATCTTCGGCGAGGCTTTTCAGGCCGTAAATCTGCCCGGCCAGACCCGAGGCGATAGCGGCGATGCTTTTGTCGCCCATCTTGGCGACTTCCGCCGCCGCTGCCGCGTTGTCGGCATTGATCACGGGCTGAATGTTATGCGAACGGAGCCACCGGCGGCATTGCGCCAGCGACTGAACGTGCGCGTGAGCCTGCTTAATGTCCGCAAGGCGCGCGTCTGCGATGGCCAACAGATGATGCGTCACGGGCTGGTAATGCTCGCCGATGATATAAAGTCCGCCTTCGGGCAGCAGATGATGCATGTCGGCGACGCGGCCCGCGACCGAATTTTCGATCGGTAGCATGGCCAGCTCGGCTTGTCCGTCGTTCACGGCAGCGAACACATCTTCAAACGAGAGACAGGGAAGAGGCTCATGGTCCGAAATGGCCGCGCGGCAGGCCAGATCGGAGTAGGCGCCGGGAGCGCCTTGAAAAGCGATGCGTTTTTTCATGGGATTGGGGTGCTCTTTTTCGGCGAAAGTGTCAAGTTTACGAAAAAAGATTCCTCGTTCAACCCTTTTCTTTCTCTATCAGCATCGATAAGCTCCGTTCCGGGGAGAAAAGACGATGCCTGATCCTTCATGTTCCTCTGAATTTATTCAGCTTGCCCATCGTTTGGCCGACGCCAGCGGGGATGTCATTCGCCGTTATTTTCGCGCGCCTTTAGCGGTAGAGGGCAAAGCCGATTTGTCACCCGTTACGGCGGCGGACCGCGAGGCGGAACAGGCAATCCGCGCTATTCTGGCTCAGGAACGCCCCGACGATGGAATCTGGGGCGAGGAGTTCGGCAACGAACGTATGGATGCCGAATACGTCTGGACGCTCGATCCTATCGACGGCACGCGGGCTTTTGTCTCCGGCAAGCCCATTTTCGGCACGCTCATCGCGCTTTTGCAAAAGAACGAGCCGGTTTTGGGCGTTATCGATCAGCCGATTTTACGCGAACGGTGGATAGGCGCGGCGGGACACCCCACGCAGTTTAACGGCACTCCATGTCGCGTGCGTTCGTGCTCATCTTTGGAACAAGCGGTTGTGAATCTTTCCCCCAACACGGCGCTTGAAACCGAAGCGGGCATGGAACCTTTCCGGCGCCTGGCGAAAGCCTGTAAAACGACCAGTACCGGCGGCGATTGTTATGTTTACGGCCTTTTGGCTTCCGGTTTTGTCGACGCATTTGCCGAAACATGTCTTAAACTGCATGACTACGCGCCTCTGAGGCCGGTGATCGAGGGGGCGGGTGGAATCATTTCCGATTGGCAGGGTCGGCCGTTGACCATGAAATCAAAAGGCGAAGTTTTGGCCGCCGGGGACAAACGTGTTTGGCAGGAAGCGCTGGAACGCATAAAGGGCAAGGCATGATCCGCGTGGCGTCGATCATTGGTTTGCTGGGGCTTGCTTTGGCTACGGGCGTGATTGTCTGGAGCGGCTATGAACAGGTGGCGCAAGCCCTTCGGCAGGCGGGCTGGGGCATTGTTTGGACAAGCCTGTTTCATCTTGTGCCCATGTATTTGTGCGTTGTGGGGTGGCAGGCGTTGGTGCCGGGGCGTGCTGGTTCGGCAAACCGGAAACGCTTTGGCCAACCTTTCTTTTTCTACGTGTTATGGCTGCGCGTGTCAGTCAACAACCTGATGCCGGTGGCGCGGATCGGCGGCGAGGTTTTATCTGTGCGCGTGATGATGAAACACGGTATGCGCAAAGCTACGGCTATCGCCAGCACCGTCGTGGAAATCACGACATCCATTATCGCGCAATTTGTTTTTGTGCTGATCGGCGTCGTGTTATTCGTCTTGCGGGTCAGCGACAGCAACGTGACCGTGCAGCTTACATTCGGAATGCTGCTTACGGCGGCGCTTATTGCGGCGTTGGTGTTCGTGCAGCGCATTGGCTTTTTCGGCCTTGTGCACAAGCTTTTTACGCTCATGTTCCGCGACAAGTGGAAAAACTTTGCGGGTAACACCGCGCGGTTGGATCAAGCCGTACATACGATGTACAGGCGCACCGGGCGCGCGTTGTTCTGCGGCGTGATGCAGTTCTTGTCATGGCTGGCCTGCAGTGTGGAAATTTGGCTTGCCCTCTATTATCTCGGCCATCCGTTGCCATTGGCCGAATGCATGATGATCGAGGCGCTCATTCAGGCCACATGGGCGGCGGCGTTTTTTGTGCCGGGCGCGCTGGGCGTGCAAGAGGCGAGCTTTTTGCTCTTCGGCCATTTGCTGGGCCTGACGCCGGAGATTGCGGCGGCGCTGGCTGTCATTCGCCGTTGCCGCGATTTGCTGCTCTATGTGCCGGGATTGATTGCGTGGCAGGTGCAGGAGGGAAGGTGGTTGATAAGAAAAGCAAGAGGCAAGAACCTGCAATCAAGTTGAAAATAAAATTGTCACGTGAAGGCCATTTTTTGTTATTATCATAGGGATACCTGAATCCTTCCTGCCCTGTCAAAGGTGCAATATGAATAAATATCCCTTCCGCGGACGCGCGTTTACGGCGCTGTTGATGGTATTGGGTTTTGCCGTTCTGGCGGTCAGCGGGGTGGTTTTGTACGCCGCGCCGCGGGGAAGAGGAACCGCAGACTGGTCCGTGTTGCTTCTGGGCAAAAGGGAATGGCAAAACGTTCATATCGTTTTTGGCTTATTGTTTCTTATAGCCGCCGTTTTTCATATTTGGATGAATCGGAAGCCGTTGTTGAACTATATCCGGCAGCGTTTAAGAACGCGTCCTTCCATGCCGTCGATTAAAATTCAGCTGGAGCCCCTGGCGGCTCTTTTGTTGTGCGCGTTTCTTTTTGCCGCCGCCGTCGCGCTGTTGCCTCCTGTTAGCTATGTGCTCGAAGGCCGCGCGGCCATTGTTCGCCTGTGGCAGCCTGAGGGAGCCGCTATGCCGGAAGGTTCGGGGCAAGGCCCGCCGCCATGGGCCGGGCAGGGAAATGCGCGTTAAGGGGCCGAAGACAGATAGCGTGTGATGACTGCCGTTACGTCCGCCGGTTTGGTGAAATCCACGCGGGGATGGCGGAACGGCACACAATGAAAACGCGTGTACCACAAAGTTCCCGGGTGGGGCGGTTGGCTGTAGTCATACGCTGCAAGAGGGCGGAAGCATTCCTGCCGGACGTCCACGTAATTCAAATTCCTTTTTTCCGATTTGTAGATTTCAAGCGCCGCGCGTTTGTATTCCTGCTCATGCGGGGTGAGAACAAGCGTCTGCTCCGTGCCGTTGGGGAAAGGGAATTGCTGAGACCTGATTTTGCCGCCGTTAAAGTTGTACTCGGCGAATTCCAGAACGTTCAATTTGGAGGTCAATCGGCTTGCCATGGCATTCAATGCATCGTGGTCGGCGTTGCCGCCTTCATAGGCCGGAGTCCAAATCTGGTCGATTTGACAGGTGGCGATGGCCAGCTGAACTTCGGCGTAAACGCCCGGCAATTGCCGCCACAAAAAACGCGCGGGCCTTAAAGGACGGTTGACAGCCGTTATTCCGAGGTAATGAGCTGTCTGCTCCGCTTCGCCGAGGCGGCGTTTGACATAAAAATCGTAACATCGCCGCTGCCATGGCCATAGTGTTTCGCGCGCGACGCATCCGTGAGTCGGGAAAAAAACAAAAAGAGTTGCGCCTTCTTCCCGTGCCCGGCCAATTGCGGCGGCGCAGGCAACAACCTCGTCGTCGGGATGCGGGGCGAGAATGAGAATGCGTTTACCGAACATTTCAGAACTCGCTTTGCCGGACGTGCGGCGAATAACCCGCCAAAAAGGCCGTAAGAAAGGGCGAAAGACAGGTCATGGGAAGATCAGTCAAGGCTTCGCTTTTTCGAGAATCTGGTGGTAAGCTACCGGCTTTGCATGAGGATCCAATTTTCCATGATGCCGCTGCGGAGACAAGTTGAAATTCAAAGCCTCCTTTGGGGCCTGTTGCTGGTTATCTTCCTGGGATGCGTGGCGGAAAGCCCGGCTGTGGCAAAGTCCACGGCCGATTGGCCGGAGGTGCCTGCGCAAAAGGCATGGGACACCGGAAAACAGCCGGAAAAAGAAGATCCCGGCGAAACGCCACTGGCCGATGAAAAGAAAACGAAACCTGCAGCATTAAAGGCCGCTTCGCCGGAAACGGCTTCGGCCCCTCCTGCGCCCTACCGCGTCTATCCCTCGCCTTATGTTCCCGATGTTCAGGAGCCTCGTTGGGGGGCGGGGGCGCGCGGCGTGGCTGCGCCGGAGCAATCTTCTCAAACGGACGCCGTGCAAACGTTCTTGCCGCCGCTGGATCCGGGGACATTGGAGGCCGACGCCCTTATGGCAAAAGTTCCAGCGGCCGTTTTGGCGACGGGATTTTTCCCCATTCTTCCTCTGAATGCCGCACAGGGAGCCGTTGCGCAGTGGCTTCCTTACGCCAGCAATCGCGCCTTGATGGCGGATCAGAGCGGCACGCAACGCGCTATTATCTTCATTCACGATCTTTCGCGCAACGCCAGCGATGGCGTCGCCATGCTGACGACTCTGGCGGGAAACGACAATGGCGCGACGCTTGTTGTTGCGCCCCAATTTCCGCTTGACGTCGATATCAGGCGCTTTGCCGCGCATTTGCCCGACGAGGGCAAAGCCATCGCCCGTTGGCCTTTAGGCAACGGCCAAAACGGCATGGGCGGGAGTTGGCAGGTCGGGGGCGACTCCATAGCGCCCTTGCGGCAGGGAGGGATCAGTTCCTTCACGGCCATTGACCTTTTATTGCTTTATCTTGCGGACCGGCGAAGCTTTCCGCAACTTCAGCAAGTCATCATAGCCGGGCACGGCATGGGGGCCGATTTCGTTCAGCGTTACGTGGCGGTGGGGCAATCGCCGGATTTGCTCACAATGGAAGGGTTGCCGGTCCGCTATCTTGTCGCGAACGCTTCTTCGTACCTTTATTTCACGGGTTTGCGTCCGGCGGCGGCGGGATCCACTTTTGCCATACCGCAAGCGTCCTCATGCCGCGGCCTGAATGACTTTCCTTACGGCCTTGGCAACCTGATTGCCTATGCGCGCCGCGCAGGAACCAATGCGATACGGCTGCGTTATCCGGAACGGCGAGTCATGTATTTGCTGAGCGAAAAAATTCCATCCGACATGTTTCTTGACCGGGGATGCGCGGCGAACATGCAAGGAAAAGATCGTTTAACCCGAGGCCGGAACTATGAACGCTATCTTCGGATGAGTTTCGGCGAATCCGCCGAGGCGACGCACACGTTCGCCCGCATACCGAATGCGGGTTACGATCCCGTTGCTCTGCTGGGGTCTTATTGCGGCCAATCGGTGCTTTTTGGCGATGGAACCTGTTCATCGACCCTTATGCCTCATTAGGGCCAATTGACTGAAAAACCTTGTAAAAATTACGAACTGGCCTCCGAAGGTCTTTCGTTCCCGGATTTAACAAGAGGGGGGCAACCTTAAGAGGATGCTAAGGTTTTTCTTGTCTAATCGCCGGAAGTTTTCCTGATTCTTAAATCGTCATGGCGTACGCGCAAAAAAAATGTGTTTTGATTGTTGAGGACAACGAACTCAACATGAAGCTCTTCCACGATCTTCTGGAAGCGCATGGCTATGCGACTATCAGCGCATCCGACGGGATGGATGTTCTGGAGCTTTGTCGGCGGCACAGGCCCCATCTCATCATCATGGATATCCAGCTTCCCGAGGTCTCGGGGCTGGAAGTGACGCGCTGGATCCGGCAGGATCCCGAACTTCAGCATATTCCCATTATTGCCGTGACGGCTTTTGCCATGAAAGGCGACGAGGACAAAATTCGCGCGGCAGGATGTAACGCTTATTTGGCCAAGCCCATTTCCGTAGGCGGATTTGTCAGCACGATAAAAAGTTTTCTTGAAACAGATACGGTAATATGAGGATCTGACCGATGTCGGCGCGTTTGCTTGTCGTTGATGATAATCCGCTGAACGTAAAATTGCTGGCCGCCAAACTGACGCGCGATTATTATTACGTCAGCACGGCCGAGAACGGCGTTCAGGCTATGCAAATGGCCGAGGCCGATAGTCCCGACTTGATCCTTCTGGACGTCATGATGCCGGAAATAGACGGCTTTGAGGTTTGCCGGCGGCTTAAGGCCAATCCTGCCACGGCGCATATCCCCATTATTATGGTAACCGCGCTGTCGGATCTAAGCGACCGGGTGCATGGCCTTGAGGCCGGTGCGGACGATTTTCTGACCAAGCCCATCAATGACATTGCCTTAATGGCGCGCGTGCGTTCTTTGCTGCGGCTGAAGATGATGATGGATGAATGGCGGCGGCGCGAGGCCACGGCGGCAGAATTCGCCGTCACCCCCGGCGTTCAGGAGGAATCGGTCCCCGGCGGACGGGTTTTGCTTCTGGAAGACAATCCCGAAGACCGGCGGGCGGTTCAGAATTTTCTGGAATCGATCCAATTAACGTCTTTCTGCGTCGATTCCGTTAAAGTGGCGATCGAGGAAGCGCAAAAAGGCACATATGATCTGGTTATGACCAGTCTGGACCTTCAGAACGACGACGGTCTTTTATTATGCGGCCAATTGCGTGCGCGCGAAGCAACGCGCACATTGCCCATTCTTTTGATGGCGAATGAGGGTGAAATCGACCAGGTGGCGAAAGGACTCGATTTGGGCGCGAATGATTACCTGCTCAGGCCGATCGAGGGAAGTGAACTGGTTGCACGTGCGCGCACCCAGCTACGGCAAAAACATCATTACGACCGTTTAAGACAAAATTATGAGCAGAGTCTTTCGCTGGCTCTTGTCGATCCATTGACAGGGGCCTTCAACCGCCGCTATCTGGACGCGCATTTGCCTAAAATGATGGGAAGATTCTGTACGGACAAACATCCCATGTCCGTGCTCTATTTTGATATCGATTTCTTCAAAAAAATTAACGATACATACGGCCATGCCATGGGGGATATCGTTCTTAAAGAAGTGGTAAAGCGTGTCACGCAAAGTTTACGGCCGCTGGATCTTGTTGTGCGGGCGGGCGGCGAGGAATTCGTCGCCATTATGCCGGAAAGCGAGCTGAAAACGGCCATGGCTGTTGGCGAACGCCTTCGCGGAGCTATTGCCAATGTGCCCTTCTTTTTGCCTGGCTATGAGAAGCCCTTATCTGTTACGATCAGCATAGGCGTCGCTTCCATTAAACTTGAAGGTGTTGATACGGCTGACTATATTTTAAAGCGTGCCGATGCGGCCTTGTATAAGGCTAAACAGGAAGGTCGCGACAAGGTTATCGGTGAAAATGAAGTTAGTGCGTAATTTGTGGATTTCGGAACGATGAAGATGAAGACAATTACAGCCGGATTTATCGGTTTGGCCTTGCTGCTGGCAATGCCTGTTTATGCGGAAACGGACCGTTCCGGCGATATGTTCGGCAAGGGCGGCTGGAATATGACGGACCGTCCCTCCGTGTCCAGCGACAGCGCCCGGGGCGCCGATATGTTTAAGGCCGTTCCTTCTACGCTTGATCCGGGTGCAGATGTTTTCGACCGGACTCAACCGAATTACGATTTTGGACGTGAGGAAATGGTTATTGTGCGTCCCGAGCCTGTGCCTTATTACCCTTTGTTTCACAGGGAAGGCGACAGGGATTAAGGGCTAACTGTTTGTTATGAATTTTGCTAACGATCTCCTCTCATGAATGATGAAGACATCCATAGCGCTATTCCCCGGCGGCGGACGTTCGCCATTATTGCGCATCCGGACGCGGGAAAAACGACGCTGACCGAAAAGCTCCTGCTTTTCGGCGGCGCCATTCAAATGGCCGGTGCGGTTAAGGCGCGCGGCGAGCAGCGACGCGCGCGGTCCGACTGGATGAAGGTGGAGCGCGAGCGCGGCATTTCCGTGACGGCTTCGGTGATGAGCTTCGATTACGCCGGCCGCAGCTTCAATCTGGTGGACACCCCCGGTCACGAAGACTTTTCCGAGGATACTTACCGCACGCTAACCGCCGTGGACAGCGCGGTGATGGTGATCGACGCCGCCAAGGGCATCGAGAGCCAGACGCGTAAGCTGTTCGAAGTTTGCCGTTTGCGCGACGTGCCAATTATGACGTTCATCAACAAGATGGACCGCGAGGCGCGCGATCCTTTCGATCTGTTAAGCGAGATCGAACAGACGCTGGCGCTTGATGTCACGGTCGCCAGCTGGCCCATCGGGATGGGACGCGATTTCAAGGGCTGTTATGATTTGATCCGCGACCGGCTGATTTTGATGGATCGCAAAGAGGGTGACAGGGTAAGCGAAGGCATTGCCTGTAACGGCCTTAACGATCCGAAGCTTGAAGAAATGCTGGGCGGCGGCGATGCCGCCAAACTGCGTGAGGACGTGGAGATGGTTCGCGGCCTTTGCAAGCCCTTTGCCCTGCAATCTTACCGCGAAGGACATTTGACGCCCGTTTACTTCGGCAGCGCCATCAATAATTTTGGCGTGCGCGAGTTGCTTCTGGGCCTGGCGGAACATGCGCCTTCGCCGCGGCCCCAAAAGGCGGACAAGCGGGCGGTGGGACCGGAGGAAGAAAAGGTTACCGGTTTTGTGTTCAAGGTTCAGGCCAACATGGACCCGAACCATCGCGACCGCATCGCCTTTGTGCGCCTGTGCTCCGGCCATTTCCGGCGGGGAATGAAGTTGTTCCATGGGCGCAGCGGCAAAATGATGGCGATCAATAACGCCGTCCTGTTTCTCGCCCGGGACCGCGAGTTGGCGGAGGACGCTTTCGCAGGCGATATCATGGGCATTCCGAACCATGGAACCTTGCGCATCGGCGATACGCTGACGGAGGGCGAAGCCCTCAATTTCATGGGGGTGCCGAGTTTTGCGCCCGAATTGCTCCAGCGCGTGCACATCGGGGACCCGATGAAGGTCAAGCATATGCGACGCGCGCTTGAGCACTTTGCGGAAGAAGGGGCAAGTCAGGTCTTCAAGCCCTTGACGGGGGCCGAGTGGATCGTCGGCGTTGTCGGGCAGCTTCAATTCGAAATTCTGGCGGCCCGGATGGAAGCGGAATATGGATTGCCTGCGCATTTCGAAAATGCGGGCGTTGAAGCGGCGCGCTGGGTCGAGTCAGCCGATCCAGCTCTTCTTAAGAAATTCACCGATTCGAATCGCGGCAGCCTTGCCGAGGATCATGACGGCGCGCTGGTTTTTCTTGCGCGCAACGCATGGCATTTGAACCGCACAATCGAAGAGAATCCGGGGCTTACATTCTTAAAAGCTCGGGAACAGCACCGATTTGTTTCCTGATTCCAAATAAACCCGTATAAAATTGCCGGTATCGTTAAGGGTGCTTTCACATCTTTGACGGCATAATAGGAAAAACGGGGCCCGGCGATGGCGAAAGAGTTTTTACTTTTTCTGCAGAGAGACGATGGAGCGACAGCCGTTGAGTACGGCCTGATTTGCTCCCTTCTGGTTATCGCGGTCGCGGTCGCGCTTCCCATGGTTGGTGTGACGCTCAGGGAGGCGTATCAAAGAGTCGTTGACGCGTTCGGGGGCTGATTTCTCAAGAAACCTTGACGGCGATTGTCTGTTCGCCGCGTTTGGCGGTCCAGCATTCCTCGTCCATATCGCCGTGCAACGCAACGCCGGGAAGGTCTTTTTCCAGGACTCGCAGCATCTTTTGGGCAATGGGCCTGAGCGACGGATGGACGGTTTTTCCGGAGCGCAGCTCGCCGACATAAACGGTTTCCGGCACCGAATAGGCCACCTGCACCAAACCCTGGGCGCCCATGGGATAGAGGTACTGGCTGTACAAGGCCGATGTTGCGATGCCTTCTTTGGCAAGAGAGGCGATGCGTTCGAACTGATCCGCTATGTTGTCGAGCAAGGCCGAAGAGTCCGCAGGCGATAGAAGTTCCTTGAACTGGCTCACGTACCACGGATGGAGACCGAACCGGCCTTCGATGACGGGCATTCGGCAAACGCCGTTGCGGTGGCGTTGTATGTCGCGGAAAGAACCGAAATCGAGCAGGAAAAGGAAATTATAGCGTCCATAGGCCTCCAGCCGCCACGGGAGCGGCATGCGCGCCGGGCGCGCCGCCAGCGTCTCCTTTTCAAAGGATTGCAGGCCTTTGAGGTCGATGGCGTCGCGGCGCGTCACAAGTTCGCCCGCCTCAAGCTGTTTCATGTCCGAGGGCTTCAGGGAAAAACACCGGATGATTTCGTCCGCTGTTTGAAAGGTATTTTGCGTTGCGAACTTTGCTCCGTAGACGTTGACGGGCGACGAGTCGTCCACTTTCATGTCATCGGCGCGGAAGCTGTGCGGGTATCGCTCAATCAGTTTTACATGGATGGATTGCGCGACATTTCGCACTTCCGGCAGCGGGTGATGTTTCAGGCGGCGCAGATGATCGCGGGCCTGCCGCAGCGAAGTCGTCCAGCTTAACAGCGTTGTCGTGCCGATGGGCAGCAGGCTTCGGGCAATGTCGAAAGCCCGCGCCTTCAGCGTGTTCTGCCAGACTTTTTCGTTTTTATATTCGGCAGGATCGAAGGGATATTTGTTTTGCAGGCCGACGAGAAGCCGTTGGAGCGCTTCGTTGTAAAGCTCCATCCAGCGATTCTGGATAGCCGCGCTGGCGGCGTTTTCGTAAGGATCGATGATGGCTTGTTGAGCAAAGCCGAGATAGCGCGTCGAGGCTTCCTGACCGTTATAGAGAGGGTTGTCCTGAATGGCTTTGGCCACGAGCATGGATACCTGTTCGACAAAGCACGTCGTCGTACCGCAATCGCCGATCGAGGCATGGCCGTAGCCTACGTAGAACTGATCCATGAACTTGCCGCTGCCCGACTCCTTGAGCTTGTCGAGGTGCGTGACGACGCTGGCCGGACTCCGCGAATAGAGCGCCTGAAGCATGGCCAGATCTTCCGGGTGCCGATCGTCGACGACGAAGATTTCATGGGTCATGGAAGGTCCTTTGATGACATAAAGAGCGCCTACCAAAACGCCATGAAATCGCTTCAGGATCAAGTCATTTGGAAGATGAAAAAGGAGGGCCAAAAGGCTGATTTAACAGGGAAACTTTTTCTTGATCTTTTTCTTTAAGTTTTCTGTGCTATATTCTTAGGGCTGGCTTGCCAGCTATGGTGATAAACGCCTTGTGGCATAGGCGCTACGGACCCGGGGGCGGTACCCGGCGCCTCCACCATCAGAAGCCGGACATAATGGGTCTTTTCGGGCTTTTGTTGTGGGGGCGAAACAGGATCGACGTGCGCAATAAAGACAAGGTTTTTGCCCGGCATGATACCGCCGTTATCGGGTCAATTCACTAAGTGCCAACGATAACGTTGACGCTGAACTCGCTGTCGCTGCCTAATCGCCGCCTGGCGGCCTAAGGGCAGTGCGCAAGTACGCGGTTCGGGGGGCGCCGGGCAACAGAAGCCCCCCACTTTCAGAAGACAGAAGCCAGAGTGCAGGAATCAGAAGGGCTGATCCTGAAGGCATGGAATCACCCTTCCCTTTATCTGCGGGAGGGTCGTCTGTCACTCACTGACTGAAAAACCATGGTATATATCAAACGGCATATCAGTCAGTGAGTGACAGACGGGGAGGGGTAAGAAAAAGAACGTTTCATACCTATTCGATCGAGCCGGTAAAGGCTCAAATTTTTCGTCTTTGTTTTCTTGTTTTTTCCTTCTAATCTCTTACTTCTAACCTCTAGCCTCTGATTTCCCCGATGTCCGAAGATCTTTTGCGATACGATTTGATGATTGAGGCGGCCTTGCGCGAAGTGGTGTATCAAACCATGGCGCGCGCGGCCAAGGAAGGCTTGCCCGGCGAGCATCATTTTTACATCACTTTTTCGACCAACAATCCCGGCGTCGAAATACCCGACTACCTGCGCCAGCAGTATCCGGAAGAGATGACAATTGTGCTGCAACACCAGTTCTACAATCTGAAGGTGGACAAGGACGGCTTCAGCGTTTCGCTCAGTTTCAAGAACGTGCGCGAACGGCTTGGCGTTCCGTTTGCGGCTATAACGGCGTTTGCCGATCCTTCCGTGAATTTCGCGTTGCAGTTCCAATCGGCCGGCGGCGAAGCAGATGAAGAAGAAGACGGCGCCTCTGCAGGCAAGACCAAGGGTAAAAGGAAAACGCCCGACGGCGAAACGCCCAAGGAAGAAAAACGAGGCGAGGTCATCAGCCTCGACAAATTCAGGAAAAAACCGACATAATTTTTTACGCTACCGGGTATTCGACTTCCCAAAAACACAAGCCGTGCGCGGGGGCCGTCGGACCGCCTTTGGTACGGTCGGCGGCCGCGAAGGCGGCCGTGAAATCGGCAAGGCTCCATTGGCCGGTTCCCACTAAAACCAGCGTGCCCACCATATTGCGCACTTGGCGGTAGAGAAACGATTTGGCCCGTGTCGTGACGGTGAAAAGCTCGCCTTCCTGGACGACGCCTAAAAAGTCGAGCGTTTTAAGAGGTGAATTCGACTGGCAGTTGGCGGCGCGGAACGTCGAGAAATCGTGTTTCCCGATAAGCGTTTTGGCCGCTTCGCGCATCGGCTCCAGCGCCAGAGGCCGGGCGACGTGCCATGCCTGTTCGGCGAGCAAAACCGGCGGCGCGCGGCGATTGAGCAGGTGGTAGCGATAGGTGCGCGACAGCGCGCTGAAACGCGCGTGAAAGTTCTCATTAACGTGCTCGGCAAACCGGACGGCGACGCGATGCGGCTTGACGTGAAAATTGATGGCGTCGCGAACGGTATCGGCGTCGGTTTCCCTGGCAAGATCGAAATGCGCCACCTGGCCCCGCGCATGCACGCCCGCATCGGTGCGGCCTGCCACGAAGAGCGTTACCGTTTCGCCGGAAAACTTTAGTATGGCTTCTTCCACAACCTGCTGGACAGATAAATCATGCGCTTGCCGTTGCCATCCGCAGAAGCCGGAGCCCTCGTATTCAAGCGTGAGCTTCCACCGGGTCATGCAAAAACGTGTCCCGGGGGCAAACGCAGGCCGCGCAAGAGCGCAGCGCCATCGGCGGCGTTTTTGCCCGCCCGCTGGAGGGAAATGAGTTGCAAGGCTTGTTGGCCGCAGGCGACGATGAAACGATCATCCAGAAGCGTGCCGGGATTTCCGCTTTGGCCGGGAATGATGGCGGCTTTCAACACTTTGATTTGTTCATCTCCATAATTGAAAAAAGTGCCCGGCCAGGGTGTTAAGGCGCGAATCTGACGTTCGATCTCAACGGCCGGACGCTGCCAGTCAATCATGCCGTCGGCGCGGGTGAGTTTGGGGGCATAGGTCACGCCTTCCTGAGGTTGGGTGACGGGCCGCAGGTTTCCGATGGCCAACCCCTCCAATGCCCGAACGATCAGGCGTCCCCCCAACGCGGCCAGTTCATCATGCAGGGAACGGGCCGTCGTTTCTTGCGTGATGGGGACGCTTTCCCTTATCAGTATAGGACCTGTATCGAGACCAGCTTCCATCATCATAATCGTGATGCCGCTTTCGTTATCGCCGGCCAGAAGCGCTTGCTGGATTGGGGCGGCGCCGCGCCACCGCGGCAATAGCGAGGCGTGGATATTGAGGCAGCCAAGCGCCGGAACATCTAACACAGGCTGGGGCAAAATCAGTCCATAGGCGGCCACGACAAGCGCATCGGGTTTGAGTGCGGCAAGAGCCTGTTGTTCGGTCGGGTCGCGCAACGTTTTAGGCGTGCGAACCGCAAGGCCAAGTTTCTCGGCTGTTAAATGAACGGGCGCTTTTTGCATATGATGGCCGCGTCCGGCAGGCTTTGGCGGCTGACAGTAGACGGCGACGATATTATGCCCTCCCTCATAGAGGGCTCGCAGAGCCGGGACCGCAAAGTCCGGCGTTCCCATAAAAGCGAGGCGAAGCGGAGTCATGGGGCTATAACGCTTTTCCGTTTTCACTTTCCATTTGCCTCTGCGCTTTTTCGACTTTGCGCGTCAGCATCCGGCGCTTGAGGGGCGACAGGTAATCGATAAACAAAACGCCGTTCAGATGATCGATTTCATGCTGAATGCAAATGCTCAATAAACAATCGGCTTCAAGTTCCTGTTTCTTGTTGTTTTTATCGAGATAAGTCACCCGAATGCTTTTAGGTCGCGTGACTTCGGCGTATTGCTCCGGCACGGACAAACAGCCTTCGCGGTAAACGAAAGGTTCTTCCGATTTCCAGACGATTTCCGGGTTGGCCATCAAAAGCGCTTTGGTGCCGTTGCGTTCTTCGGAAATGTCGACGGCGATGACGCGCTCCAGAATGCCGACCTGATTGGCGGCAAGCCCGATGCCATTATCCGCGTACATCGTCTCCAGCATGTCTTCCATAAGCCTGGCGACACGCTTGTCGACAGCCTTAACCGGCGCGGCTTTCTGGCGCAACACGGGATCGGGGATCGTATGCAGAGGTAAAACGGTCATGTTTTCTTCGTTCGATGATGTTCAATTTTCGCTTTAATCGTCCATAAAATCATGCCGCATCCTCATCCGGAGGGTTAGGGGGGGCGGCGATCGAAAGCGCGCGCGGCCGGCGCTCGATAGGCTCCAGCGCAGACAGTTCTTCTTCCGGCGTGGCTACGCCATAGTCGCCCATTTGTTTTGCCTTGCCCAACACATTGCGTTCAAGCGCAAAAATCGTCTTGTTATAGGTTTCAACCGTGCCGCCCAGCTTACTGCCTAATGTCTCCATCTGCTTCGCAAAGGCAAGCAGGGCATTGTGAAGCCTGCGGCCAAGTTCCGCGATGTGCTGGACATTCTTGTGCAACGACTCTTGCCGCCAGCCGTACGCCACCGTGCGCAACAGCGCGATCAGCGTCATAGGCGTGGCAAGAACGATTTGCTGGGCCGTGCTGTACTCCATGAGGTCGGGATCGCCATCCAATGCGGCGCTAAGGAAATGTTCGCCCGGCATGAAGAGAACGACGAATTCAGGCGTGCCCTCGATCTGGTCCCAATAAGCTTTGTTGCCGAGACGTTTAATGTGGTCTTTTACCTGCCTTGCGTGTTGTTTCAGGGCTGTTTCGCGGTCGGCGTCGTTGGCCGTTTGCACGGAATCCAGATAGGCGGCCAAAGGAACTTTGCTATCGATGATAACGCAACGGTTGCCGGGCAATTCGACAATGGTGTCGGGGCGGATTGTTCCTTCTTCGCCTGTGACAACGACTTGCATGCTGAAATCGCGGGCGTGGACAGACATACCGGTCATTTCAAGAATGCGCTGGAGCTGAAGCTCTCCCCAGCGCCCACGGGCGGTAGGCGCGCGCAATGCCTGCAGAAGCTGGCTGGTTTCGTTGCGTAGTTGCCGTTGCGTTTCCCGCGAGGCGGTGACCATTTCGGCCAGCTCGCGGTAAGCGCCTTCGCGCTTAACTTCAAGGGCTTGCAGTTGGGCGTCCATGCGCTGGAGCGTTTCCTTGACGGGCTTCACCATCTCATCGATAGCGGTGGTTTTTTTATCAAGCGTGGCTTGGGCGGCTTGTTCGCGCTGTTGCAGTTTTCCCTCGGCCAGTTGCAGGAAAGCCGCGTTGTTCTGGTGCAACGTATCGGCCGCCAACGCCTTGAACGTATCGATCATTTGATTCTGCGCGCTTAGGCGAGCGCGAAAAACAAGCCACGCAATAAAACCGCCAAAGAGCGCACCGGCGACAAAAATGGCCGGAAGAAGAATAGGGTTTAATCCTTGCATGGCCTTAGTTTATAGAAAGGCAGGGGCTTGGGAAACGAAATATCTATTGCCATGAATTTGACGCGTTAATGACACAACAACATCCCGGTTATGCCTCGCTTTTGCCGTCACGCGGACCCACCCTTTCCTTTATCCTTAAACCCCAGACCCTATGGAGACAATATCATGACAAAGAGGATGACACGTCTTTTAGCTGCGTCGGCACTGATGGTTTCGCTGGCAGCCGTGCCGGCTTTTGCGGCCACGACGCCGACTCCCGCCACGGCCGTTCCCGCGCCTGCGCCTGCGCCGACGGTCGCGCCAAGCGCCCCGGTTGAAGAAAAGGGCGATGTGGATCTACATGACCTCCGAATCACGGGAGAGGTCAAGGAAGCCTTCGCGGCCGATAAGGAGTTGAAGTCTCTGGACATCAAAGTCGAAACGGTTGACGGAGACGTTCATTTAACGGGTAAGGTGCACACAAAAGACCAGGAAGAAAAAGCCCTGTCGCTAGCGAAGAAGGTCGATGGCGTGAAGTCCGTCAAAAACGGCTTGACCGTCGAAGCCGCGACGAAGGAGTAAAAGCGCAAGCGGCAACGATTGCGTTTCGTTTTCTGCCGCCCCGCCGGGCCCAAAGCGCCGGCGGGGTTTTTCTTTTCCGGTTAAATAGCCATCGCGCGGACTTGTGAAACCAGAGGATCGGGGATTTTTTTCGTTTGCTCGTCCCAATCCCGCATGTACTGGCGCGTCAGGGGAAGCGTGCCGAGTTTCTTGGTCAATTGAATCTGAAAGACCATAAGAATTCCGGCGCGGAAGCTCATCTCGCAACCGATGAGGTAGAACTCCCATTTCCGGCAAAAGCTCTCGTCATAGATCCGGGCGGCTTCGCAGCGCCGCGTCTGAAAGCGCTTGTTCCAGTGCTTAAGCGTTTTCGCGTAGTGCAGGCGCAAAATCTCGATGTCCGTGACGTAAAGTCCCGAACGCTCCACGGCTTGCAGGACTTCGGAAAGGGAGGGAATGTCCGCGCCGGGGAAAATGTGTTTGCGCATGAACGGGTTAATCGCCATGCCTTCGCCGAAGCGGCCGATGGAATGCAAAAGGCATACGCCGTCGTTAGTCAGTAAGCGCCTGATATGCATGAAAAATTCGTCATAATTCTTTTTTCCGACATGCTCGAACATGCCCACCGAAACGATGCGGTCGTAGGGCCCTTTTTCCTTTCGGTAGTCGCGCAATTCAAACCGGCAGACTTTCCCGAGACCGGCCGCCTGAACGCGCTGCTGGCTGAGCTTGTGCTGTTCGACGCCGAGCGTCACGCCGGTGACGTTACAGAACGCTTCGCGTGCCAGATAAAGGCCCAAACCGCCCCATCCGGAGCCTATATCGAGCACGCGCAGGCCCGGTTGATTGAGATAGAGCTTGGCGGCGATGTGGCGTTTTTTGTCGTGCTGGGCCTGTTCGAGGCCGGCAAGAGGCGTGGTGAAATAGCCGCAGGAATACTGCCGGTCGGCGTCCAGAAAGAGATCGTAGAGTTGCGTCGACAGATCGTAATGAAAGGCTACATTACGGCGCGCGCGGGGGATGGGATTGAACTGTTTCAGGCGGCGTGTGTGATAGACAAGCCGGTCAAGCCAATGAACCAAAGGATGATGTTGAAGGCGCGGCATATTAAGGAAAATGACATGCAAAAAGTCGCGCAAACCGCCTTCTTCGATGGTTAACAGACCGTCGATATAGGCTTCGGCGACCTTCAGATCGGGCTGGAGGGCGAGCGTCCATTCGAGGCTGCGGCGGTGGAGTTTGATGGCGGAACGGGGCGGAAGGCCGTTGCCGTAGGCGTAAACGCGCCCGTTGGCGGTTTGCAGCCGCAGCGTGCCTTCGCGGATCATGTGTTTGAGCAGGCTCTGGAACAGCATACCGCACCTCCTTAGGCAAAAGTGAGACCAAGAGGTAGGACCATATTACTTCATTCGGCGTTGACAGTCATCGGGATTTTCACGGACTATGAGACGGGTAAAAGGACGCAAAATGGACGAATTTCACGACATACTTTCATCTTTCGAAGGCGGTGTGAGGCTTGCGGTGAAGGCCAAGCCGGGCGCGAAGGGGGCGCGCGCGCCGCGCGTGGTGGAATTGGCGGAGGGCAAGCGGGCCGTCGAGATTGCCGTGGCGGCGCGGGCCGAGGACGGCAAGGCCAACAAGGAGCTGATCGGCTTTTTGGCGGGCGTAATGGGCCTTAAAAAGGGCGATTTTGGCATCAAAACGGGGGCGAGCGGGCGGCTTAAGGTCGTTGAAATACAGGGCGATCCGGCCCTTTTACGCGCCCGCGCGGCGGCCTGGCTTGGGGGTGTTGAGCGCGCGTTTATGCACCGTTGAGCGCGTGTTTAGGCACTTTTAAGCGAGCGTTTCGTGCGCGTTGGCGCAGCGTTTGGTGCGTGAAAAGGGGACGGGCGGAAACGTTATCTCGCCTTTGTTAACCTTAATTTTTCGACGGGTCTGGAAATCGCAACCCGGTTGGCGGGCTTAGGGGGAGCGGTTTGACAGGGGACGGATCCGAAGGCGTCACATAAAATTCTTCGGCGGCTTCCTTGGCTAAGCCCCATACATGAAAAGGTTCGCGTCCTGTCGCGTTGGCGCAGGCGAATACAGCGCCATTATGGAAACATACATGCGTTTCTTCTTTGGGTTGTCGGGATAACGGTTTAAAGCGTTCGTCAGTGTGGACGCACGTGAACTTGATAAAATCGCCGTGGGTGCCGAATTCCGGCATCCGGACAACCAGATTTTGGATCGTTTCACTGCAGCCAAAGTCGGTGCGAACGGCCTGATCGAAAAAAGGAAGCGGGTCATTCTGCCTGTCGTAAGCGGAAATGACAAAGTGATATTTAAAGGAAGGCTTTTTCGTTTCCTGGGCGAAGGAGGGCGCGTGAAGAACGAGGGAGCAAAGCAGAGCGGCAGCCGTTCTGAAAAAGGGAATTTTCATTATCGATTTCCGGCAATTGTGCGTGAATAGAAAGCGTTTTGTATCAAAAGAGCAGGGCCTTATCAACGGAATTGGGCGGACTTTGTATCCCTATAGCCTTGCGGCGCAATTTTTCCTATGGTTAACGGCGGAAGACAATTAACCGAAGGAGGATGACATGGCGAGCGTCGCGAAAAAGCAACCGGAACCGAAAAGCTCCATCATCACGAAAAAGCAGCTGATCGATTTGCTGAACATGGATTTGTCGCTGGAATACACGGCGTGCATCCAGTACACGCAGCACCAGGGCGTTTTGAAGGGCGCGAAATATCAATCCATCCAGAAGGAGCTTGTCGTTCATGCGCAGGAAGAACTGGCGCACGCGACCATTCTGGCCGGCCAGATCGACTATCTGGGCGGCGTTCCGACCGTTATGATGCCGCCGCCGAAGGTGGCCCGGAACAGCGAGGCGATGCTCAAGCAGGACCTTGCGGGCGAGAACGACGCCATTCGCCGCTACGTCGCGCGCATCAAGCAGGCCGAGGAACTGGACCTCTATCACCTCGCGCAGCAACTGCGCCTTATCCTCGCCATCGAGCAGGAACACGCGATGGATCTCGAAGGGGCGTTGGGGAAGTAGGGGAGTAAATCATGCAGGAACCGCCGACAGAACGAACGGGACATGTGTGGAGTCGGCAATAATCGAGGTTTTGATCGCCTCGAAGTCGTATCTGGCCCTCATTCTCTTGCGGCGGTTTCTCAAGGCCGCTGTTCTTTTCGGCGAGGGCGGTTTGCGCCCTTTGCGGCAACGCCCAAGGTGTTGCTTATAAAGGTTCCAACGTTCCCGCCATTCCTCACGTAAAGTGGCAGCTTTAACAGGATCGGTTTCCAGCCGCGCCTGATAGCGCAGCGACAGGAGTTCGAATTTACATATCTGCCGGTAGGCTTCGACCATGCCCATTTTTGAAAAATCCTTGACCAACTGAACCGGCAAGCTGTTGACGGTATTAAGTTTGGTATCTTTTATAATTTGCGGAAGCTCGTGGCGGCGGAAGACGCGCGCGGGATCGGCCCCACAGACCGCCGTCCTGGCCTTGCCGAAGGCCCTGCGGATAAGCTCTTCCGAAACCGTGGCCCAGACCCGATAAGTGGCGCAGCGGATTTGATCGGGATCAGCGCTGTAGGTCCCTAGAAAATAATCATCAAGATCGAAATCGATTAGCCACCTACCAATGTGTGTCTCGTCAAGAATGTCTGTGCCAAAAAACGCGGCTTGTTTTCTGCCGCGATCAAAATTGGATTTAACGCCCTTGACAGGACGGCCCAAAAGCGTGGCAAGGGCTTCGCGGAAAGCTTTAATAGGCCCGGAATAAAGTACCAAAAACCCATTGAACCCGCCAAAAACGGCATCGCCCTCAAGAGCAATTTGCTCCTTGAGCCACAGACAAAACTCGTCCGCATCCATATTTGGCGGGGGCGTCATCATGACGGCGGTTCCGATGACGCTTAGCGCGGGGTGTGTTTGATAAACCGAGCCTTATATCCGGGGCCCGAAACCAGTATCTCGCCTGCTTTCGCGCGCAACGTCTGCATGACAGCTTCGGACGTAATTGGTTTGAGCCAATCCCTGTCTTCCATCACGGAAATATCGCGGGTAAATCTTCCGTCTTCAATCTCACGTGTTTCTATCTTCCGCGCGTCGTCCATTTTGACGTTGCTGCTTGTAAGATTGATACCCCGATGTTTGTTATCAAAACGCACGAGATATTCTTGCTCTTTGTCATTTTCGAGGACGACAATGATCAGGCCCCGCATTTCCGTAGGGTCTTCATCGTAAGCGAAGTTCTCAAGACGCGCTGGCAACAAGCCGGACACTTTTTTCAAACCTTTCAAGCAAGCGACCAGAAGAACGAGCTTCCGGGCTGGCACTTTCTTTCTTAAAAACATAACGTCCTCCCATACCTTTTCAAATAGTTTCATTAAAATTAACCATGATCGTTCATTGCGATTTCAATATTCGACAATTTACCATGTCGTCATATCGCGCAAAAAGCGCGACTTTTACTTTCGTTAAAAAACGAAATAATGTTGCATTATCATATGGTTACGAAAGGATTAACGTTATTCTACGCAACAAGCGCTTTTGGGTTATCTGTCAAGCTATTGCCCCGATTTTTCGGGCGCAGTTTATCGAAAATGACCTGCCCCCTGAAAATGTCGCCAAAATGAAGTAGAGTCTGCAACCCAAAGGAGGGAGCAGACGATGAAGAAACGGTTTTGCGAAGAACAGATTATCCGTATTTTGAAGGAACAGGAAGCGGGCCGACCGACCGGGGAGCTGTGCCGAGAGCATGGGATCAGCTCAGCGACGTTTTACAACTGGAAAGCGAAGTTTGGCGGGATGGACGTGGCGGAGGCCAAAAGGACGAAGACGGGAGGGGGGAATCCAGCGCGAACGATAGCGAGCGTTTGAGTCATATGGCCCGCAGACGCGGGCCGCTGGATCCCCGCTTTCGCGGGGATGACGCATTTACTTAATCCTTCCCTAACCAAATGGGATCCCCGCCTTCCTCCTCGCTAAAGCTTCGGGGGACAAGTCGGAGGACAGGTTCACATCTCCGGTTTTTCTCCCGGGCCGAAACGCTTTACACGAAAAAATCCCGGTCTTACATTGATGCACGGTTTCTTGCCGACGGGGGTTCCCTTTGACAGCCATTCTCAACAGCTTCAGCGCCGTGATGTTTTTGGCGCTTGTTTCGCTTCTGGCGCTTCAGGCCTACAACATCGTTTTTCACAAAAACATTCCCAACTTCCGGACGGCGCCTGCCATCCGGAAGAAAATCATCCAATTGCTGAAAGACGATTTTGAGGCGCGCGGAGGAGCGCCTTATACGATCGTCGATCTGGGGTCCGGCAACGGCCTTTTCACGCGCGAGATCGCGAAGGCTCTTCCTCGGGCGAAAGTGAAAGGCATTGAGCTTGCGCGGCTTAATTTCATGTGGGCGAACCGGCAGAAACGCCGGGCCGGGCTCGACAATCTGGAATATCTCCGTATGAACTTTTTCGACTACGATCTTTCGGGCGCCGATGCCGTTGTCATGTATCTCATTCCCTATTTGATGAAAAATCTGGGCGAAAAGCTTCATAAAGAGACCCGGCCGGGTACGCTTATCGTTTCGAATAAATTCCTGTTGCAGGACGGCTGGAAGCCTGTGGAAACGATAAGCGTCAAAACGCTTTATCTTCATCAGGAAAAAGTGTTCGTTTACCGGAAGGCTTAGGTTTTGTTCCGAAGGATGTCCTCAAGTAGCGGCGTAGCCGGCGAAACGCTGTCGATGACGCTGTCGTGATAATCTTTTCGAGACCATTTTTTCTCGAGCCTGTGCCACAGGCGCTCGTGGAAGAAAAAGGCGATGGTTTGGCAGCACGGCTCAACCAGGCCGATGGCGAGCGCAACTTTCCAGCTTCCGCTTAAAAGATAAGCGACCAGTATGGCGATGCTCAAATGCATGAAGCCATAGCTCATCGTTTTACAGACCGTTCGTGTCATGAGAGTCCCTTGCGGCGTTCGTTCGTTGGCGAATGGGCGATGGAAAGTGTAACCCATGTGTCCGGAACGTTTTGTATACTATGTGTCCGGAACGTTTTGTATACTATGTGTCCGGAACGGAAGATTTTAGCCAGCAGTCCGCCTGCGCCGCAAGGCTTCGGCGGACATAAGGTTTTCTAAACGCGCTACGCTTATTAAGAAAACCCGATGGCGTCCCCGAGAGGATTCGAACCTCCGACCCCCGGTTTAGGAAACCGATGCTCTATCCTGCTGAGCTACGGGGACTTGACAGCAAAAACAACCAGTTACCTCTTGGCGCGGTGAGCCGATACGAGTTTTGCTACAGAACTCATTTCGCTATCCAGACTGGGGCATTTTACTATGCCTGGACTTTATAGCAAATCGCAATGCGCTGTCGAGCATAGAAGCGGCATCGTTTTGCATTGTGGTTGTGACGCGAGAATAGAGATCCATGGTCGTTGCAATAGTGCTATGGCCAGCCAGTCGTTCGCCTGGGCGAGGGTTATGTTTGTCCATACCGTCATGATGGCAGCTTCCATTCGTCGATAAGGGTTTTAAGCGTTTGCGCGCGCGGGTCGATAACCGTCATGTTTTGCGATTTGAACAACAAATCTTCGAGACCGGGCGGCGGTTTTGGCTTGAAGCCCAACGCCTCGACGATCGTTTTTTCGAACGTCACGGCCTGGGCCGTTTCAAGAGCCACCATGCGTTCGCCGGGCTTGTGATAGGACAAGGCGCCTTTCAGCCCGTCGGCCGTGTGCGGGTCGATGAGAACGCCCCAGCGTTTGTAGGCTTCCCGAATAAGATCCAGCCGGTCCAGATGCGTGCCGGAAGACGAAACGAAGCCCAGCGCGCGAAGCTTGTCCCAAACGGCGGGATGGTCGTTCGCGAAATCGATCTTGCCCGTATGCTGGAACGCTTTGCAGATAACGGCCGTTTGTTTGCCGTCCCGGCCCGCCGCGTCGAAGACGGCGCGCTCGAAATTGCTGGCTTTCGTGATGTCCATGGAGGGCGACGACGTCGCCCGGGCCTTGAGGCGCGGCGCGTAGGCGCCGGTTATGAACGTGCGGTGAAGCGCGTCGTTTTCGTTCGTGGCCACCACAATTCTTTCAATCGGCAACCCCATTCGTTTAGCCGCGTAGCCGGCGTAGGCGTTGCCGAAATTGCCGCTGGGCACGGCGAAGGAAACGGGCTGGCCGGTTTTCTCCGCCGCCTGAAGATAGGCCGCGAAGTAATAAACCGTTTGCGCCGCGATGCGCGCCCAGTTGATCGAATTGATCGCGCCAAGGCGGTGTTTGGCCTTGAATGCGGCGTCGGCGTTCAGGGCTTTAACGAGGTCCTGACAGTCGTCGAACGTGCCGCGAACGGCCACGTTCATGACGTTTTCGTCGTACACGGCGTACATTTGCGCGCGCTGGAAAACGCTCATGCGGCTTGCGGGCGACAGCATGACGACGCGCAGGCCGGGTTTGCCGCGCAGCGCCTGTATGGCGGCGCTGCCCGTGTCGCCGGACGTGGCGCCGAGGATGGTGAGAGTCTTTTTCTCCTCGCCAAGCGCCCGGCACAGCAAATAGCTCATCAATTGCATTGCGGCGTCCTTAAAGGCGAGCGTGGGCCCGTTCGACAATTCCAGGAGCGACAAGCCTTTGTCCAATGGCCTTAACGGAAAAATCTTTTGCGTGTCCGAGCCGGGCCGCGCGTGGCAAAAGATGGCAGGGGAATAGGCTTTTTGCGTCAGTTTGCGGAGGATTTCCGGCGGAATGTCCGGCGCAAAACGCGCCAGAACCGCCGCCGCAAGGGACGCATAAGGCATGCGCGCGAAAGATTCGATTTCGTTCAGGGAAAACTGAGGCCATGCCTCGGGAACATAAAGGCCGCCGTCGGGGGCTAGTCCTTCAAGAAGGATATCCTGAAAGCTGGCCGCGGGTGCGCCGCCGCGTGTTGATAAATACCGCATGTCGATACGATCCAACGCTGGAGTTCGAAAAGGTTCAAGGCCATCAGGCTAACTCGACCTCGGCGCGTCATAATCGTTTGCATGCGATGCTCCATGGAACAGGGTGTTTTGAGCAACAAAGCCGGAAGACTAACAGAAAAAAACGAAGGAAGACAAGAAAAAACATTGAAACAGTTGGTTATTTAAAAAAGGTAAGTGAGCATGCGAATGAATTCTGATTCTTAACCTATCTATCTGTCTGTCCCAAAATAATTCTTAAGCAGATTTTCGATCATGGCCCGATGTTCCGGGATTCCAATTAATTGCAGCCGCCCGTCGAGCGTCAATAAAGTTATTCCATGCAGGCAAGCCCATAAGAGGCGCGCATCGCTGTGGGCTTTGGAAGAGGGAGCCTTCAGGCATTCCTTCAAAACCGTTTCGATCATCAGGAAAAGGTCCAGCAGCTTTTGCCGGTAGGCTTTGGAGAGGCGGGCCGGTCGTGACGCCTTCCGCGGACGGGTGAAAATCGATTCCCATGCGCGCGCATTGTCATGGGCAAAGTCCACATAGGCGTAAGCGAGCGCGCGAACTTTCGCGAACGAAGGGGGCATGCCCTCGATCCGCGACAGGCAGGCCTTTTGGAGCCGGTCGAGGGTTACAAAATTAATTTCGGCGATGAGGGCGTCCATGTCCTTGTAGACGTTGTAGATGGTGCCGGGCGCATACCCCACCTGCCGGGCCAGCGAACGGGCGGTCAGGCCTTTCAACCCTTTGGTATTTATGATATTTTGGGCGGCCGCGCGGATGAGCCCTTTCAGTTCTTCCGGCGAGTGGTCCTTGCGGCGCGCCATGGTCAACCTCTATATATGAACAGTGTTCAGAATCATATTGAACATTGTTCAATTATGGGGTATAATTGGCCCATTGTCAAGTGGAAAGGATTCGCCATGAGCGCGATGTTTACGTCGAAACGATTTTTTCCGTTGTTTGTCACGCAATTTCTGGGCGCGTTCAACGACAATATGTACAAAAACGCGCTGGTCATTCTTGTAACCTATCATCTCGCGGCGAACGATCCGGCCTATTCGGCGCAGCTTGTGAATGTGGCTTTCGGTCTTTTTACGCTGCCGATGCTGCTGTTCTCCTATCTGTCGGGCCAGCTTTCGGACAAGATCGACCGGGCGAAGGTGGCGCGCTGGGTCAAGCTCGCCGAAATGGCGTTGGTGGTCGTGGGGGGCATCGGTTTTTATCTCGGCAGTCTTCCCATTCTCTTTTTGACCTTGTTCGGTTTCGGACTCCACTCGACTTTTTTCGGCCCCGTCAAATACGCGATTCTTCCCCAGCACCTGAAAGAGGAAGAGCTTATCGCCGGCAACGGCTACGTTGACGCGGGAACGTTTCTGGCCATTCTGGGCGGAACGATACTCGGCGGGGTGCTCATTCTGAAGACCGGCGGAAGCGTTTGGGTTCCCGTCATCATGTTCGTTCTCGCCTTTGCCGGTTATCTGAGCAGCCGCCGGATTCCCTCCGCGCCCGCGCCGCTGCCGGACATGAAGCTGGCCTGGAACCCGTGGCGCGAGACGATCAACATGCTCGGTTACAGCCGGAAGCGTCGCGACGAGTTTCTGTGCATTCTCGGCATCTCGTGGTTCTGGTTCATCGGCGCGCTTTATCTCGCGCAGTTCTCGCCGTTCGTGAAAGACGTTCTGCGCGCGGACGAACATGTCGTGACGCTGTTCCTCGTAACGTTCTCCGTCGGCATCGCGACCGGTTCGCTTCTTTGCGCCAAGCTTATCAAGGGAATGGTGCGGGCGACGCATGTGCCGTTGGGCGGATTGGGCATGACGCTTTTCGCCATCGACCTTTATCGCGTCAGCCGCGGCATCGTTCTTCCTGCCGAAAGTCCCTTGTTCAGTGTGGCGGCTTTCCTGCAACAGCCTTTCGGCCCGCCCATCCTGATCGATCTTCTGGGCCTGTCCATTTGCGGCGGCATTTATATCGTGCCGCTTTATGCGTTGTTGCAGATCAGGGCCGATCCCGAACACGGCGCGCGGGCGATCGCCAGCAACAACCTCATGAACGCCCTGTTCATGGTGGCGGCGGCGGGCCTGGCCGTGGCGTTGATCAAGCTCGGCATCACGATTCCCGGGATCTTTTTGGCCGCTGCCGTCATGAACGCGATCGTCTCCTTATATATATGCAAGCTGCTGCCTTTTTCCGTTATCGGCGCGTTTCTCAAACTGCTTTACCGCGTCGAGGTGAAAGGGATCGAGAACTGGAAAAAGGCGGGCGATCGCGTTCTTGTCATCGCCAACCATACCGCCTTTCTTGACGCGTTGATTTTTGCGGCTTTTTTGCCCGAACGCGTGGGGTTTGCCGTCAACACGTTCACGGCTCGGCGCTGGTGGGTGAAACCGGCGCTTAAACTCGTCGATGCGTTTCCGATCGATCCGGCCAATCCGATGGCGACAAAGACGTTAATTGACAGGCTTAAGCAAGGCCGGAAATGCATGATTTTTCCCGAGGGCCGTTTGACGATGACCGGCTCGCTTATGAAAATCTACGAAGGGCCGGGCATGATCGCGGACAAGTCCGGCGCGATGGTGTTGCCCGTGCGGATCGAAGGCGCTCAATACACGCCTTTTTCGCATCTCGGTAAAAAAGTGCGCATTCGCTGGTTTCCCAAAGTGACGCTGACTTTAATGCCGCCGCGGAAGTTTCAGCTGCCTGAAAACGTTGTGGGCCGCGCGCGCCGTCAGTTGGCCAGCGCCCAGCTTTACGACCTTATGGCGGAAATGATGTACGAAAGCAGCCCCGTCCAAACCACCCTTATCAAGGCGCTTTTGGAGGCCCGCTGCCTCCATGGCGGCCGCCATGTCATCGCCGAGGACCTGAAGCGAAGGCCGGTGACGTTCAAGTCCTTTATCGCCCGCTGTTTCGTTCTGGCCGAGCTTATCCGGCAAAAAACGGACAAGAACGAAAAGCGCACAGGTATCCTGCTGCCGAACGCCGTCGGGACGGCGGTAACGTTCTTTGCCGTGCTGGCGCTCGGGCGCGTGGCGGCGATGCTGAATTTCACGATGGGCGCGGCGCAGGTTCGGGGCGCCTGCGCGCGCGCGGACGTCAAGACAGTCGTTACGTCGAAAGAGTTCGTCGAAACGGCCAAGCTGGAATCCACGGTGGAGGCGCTTAAGGCGGCGAACGTCCGCGTTTTGTATCTGGAAGACCTGATAAAAAGCGTGGGCCTTATCGATAAAATCTATGGACTGGCGGCAAAATGGATTCCGGAACTGTTTCTGGCGCTGATCGACAAGACGAAGCCGGACGATCCGGCCGTCATTCTTTTTACCTCCGGCTCCGAAGGCGCGCCGAAGGGCGTCGTGCTTAGCCACAAGAACTTTTTGGCCAACCGCTACCAGCTGGCGAGCCGCATCGACTTCGGCCCGCAGGACGTCGTTTTCAACTGCCTGCCGATGTTCCATGCGTTCGGTCTTCTGGGCGGGATGCTGTTGCCGATGTTGTCCGGCATCAAGGTGTTCTTTTATCCGTCGCCGCTGCATTACCGCGTGGTGCCGGAGCTTATCTACGACAGCAACGCGACCATTCTTTTTGGCACGGATACGTTTCTTACCGGGTACGCCCGCTTTGCCAATCCCTACGATTTTTACGCGCTGCGCTACGTTTTTGCGGGCGCGGAAAAGCTGAAGGAAGAGACGCAGCGCGTCTGGTTCGAGAAATTCGGCATCCGGATTTTCGAAGGCTATGGCGCGACCGAAACCGCGCCGGTTCTTTGCGTCAACACGGCCATGCATCACCGCGCGGGAACGGTGGGACGTTTCCTGCCCGGCATCGAGACAAGGCTTGAGCCTGTGCCGGGCATCCATGAAGGCCAAAAGCTTTTCGTCAAGGGCCCGAACGTCATGCTTGGCTATATGAAGGACGACAAGCCGGGCGTTCTTCAGCCGCTGGCCGATGGCTGGTACGACACCGGCGACATCGTCAGCGTTGACGGCGAAGGCTATGTCTCGATTTTGGGTCGCGTGAAGCGCTTCGCCAAGGTTGGCGGCGAGATGGTTTCGCTCGCGGCTGTGGAGGATGTGATCAACGCGCTGTGGCCGGGAAACATTCACGCTGTTGTGACCGTGCCGGATGAAAAAAAGGGCGAAGCGCTTGTGCTGATGACCGACAAGCAAGACGCAAAGCTCGACGCGCTGCTTGACGCCTTTCACCGGCGCGGATTGCCGGAGTTGTCGTTGCCCAGGCGGTTGATGAAATGTGAGGTGTTGCCTTTGCTCGGCACGGGCAAGGTCGATTACGTGCAGGCGCGCCAGATCGCGTTAAAGTTGGAGGAGACCTGAAAAAAGGAATGATTATGAGTTCATAGCCAAAAAACGTTAGGAAGTTGGGGTTTTCTAACGGACGGAATTTGTGCGGTGCACAATAAAAAATGATATTTTTTAGTGTCTTAGATGCAAAATGTGCTTTTCTGATTAATCAAAGAGGCGTAATTAAATAGTCGACTCCTGCAGTCATCACAACACCACAAAAAAATAAAATTTTCAGGGGGAATTTGCCAAAATGTTCCAAGCCCGCTTTCATGGCCGCGGCGGCCAAGGCGTTGTCACGGCTGCTGAAATGCTGTCCGTCGCCGCCTTTCACGAAGACAAGCACGCGCAAGCGTTCCCCATGTTCGGTCCCGACCGCATGGGCGCTCCCGTTATGTCCTTTTGCCGCATTTCGGACCACGAAATCCGCTCGCGCGAGCCCGTGATGGACCCCGATGTTCTGGTCATCCAGGATCCGACGCTTCTGCAAACCCCTGATATCTTTAAAGGTCTTTCGTCCAAGGGCATGGTTCTTATCAATACGGGCCGCGATCTGGCCACGCTCGGCATCGATCTGGTGGTCAAGCGGCTGCCCCCCGGTAACGTTGTCACGTTGCCCGCATCGGAAATCGCCCTTGAGCACATCAAGCGCCCCTTGCCGAACACGGTGATGCTGGGCGGGCTTGCGGCGCTTTCGGGCGTCATCAAGCTGGATTCCGTCATCGCCGCCATTAACGAGACGTTCTCGGGACCAGTCGCCAACGCCAATATCGCGGCGGCGAAAGCGGCCTATGAATCCGTTGCAAGCCGGAAGAACGGTCCGGACGTTAAAAAGAAGAAGAGGGGGAAACGCGAATGTTAAAGCAAATCGAAGGATCCCGCGCGGTCGCCGAGGCCGTCGCGTTGTGCCGTCCGGAAGTCATTTGCGCCTATCCCATCACGCCACAAACGCACATCGTCGAGGGACTTGGCGAGTTGGTCAAGAAAGGCCAGCTTAAGAATTGCGAGTACATCAACGTTGAATCCGAATTCGCGGCCCTCTCCGTTGCCATAGGCGCCTCGGTTGCCGGCGCGCGCGCCTACACCGCCACGTCCAGCCAGGGCCTTCTGTTCATGATGGAGGCGGTCTACAACGCTTCAGGCCTTTGTCTTCCCATCGTCATGACGCTGGGCAACCGTTCCATCGGCGCGCCCCTCAATATATGGAACGATCACACCGACGCCATGAGCGCGCGCGACGCGGGCTGGATCCAGCTTTTCGCCGAAACCAATCAGGAAGCCGTTGATCTCCACATTCAGGCGTTCCGCCTTGCCGAGTTGACGAGCATTCCGGTCATGGTGTGCGTGGACGGCTTTATCCTGACCCACGCCATTGAGCGGATCGACATCCCCACGCAGGAACAGGTCGACGCTTTTTTGCCGCCCTTCGCGCCGCAGCAGGTGCTCGACACCAACGCGCCGGTCGCCATCGGCACGACGGTCGGGCCCGACGCCTTTACCGAAGTCCGGTATTTCGAGCACCTCAAGCACCTGAAGTCGCCGGAAGCCGTCGTTCAGGTTTCCGGGGAGTTCAAGAAAATCTTTGGCCGCGAAGCCGGAGGCCTTGTCCGCCCCTATCGTTTGGACGACGCGGAAACCGTCGTCGTGGCGATGGGCTCGGTCATGGGCACCGTCAAGGACATGGTCGACGACAAGCGCGAAGAGGGCGAGAAAATCGGAGCCCTTTCAATTTGCTCGTTCCGTCCTTTCCCTGCGAAGGAAGTGGGCGACGCACTTCGGAACGCCAAACACGTCATTGTGGCCGAAAAGGCGCTGGCGGTGGGACAGGACGGCGTGCTGGCGACGCATGTCCGGCTGGCCTGCGGGATGGAACCTCGCATCACCCAGCTTGTTATCGGCCTCGGCGGACGTCCCGTTTTCAAGAAATCGTTGTCCGACTTTGTGGCGCGGGCCGAACGCGAAAAGCTGGAAGGGTTGCAGTTCCTCGATCTTCGGAACGACATTATCGAACAGGAACTCGAACGCGCCGCGCAGCAGCAGCAAGGCGACGTGGAAGAGCTTAAGGTGGCCTGATGAAAGCCGCCGCAAACAGGGAAGAAAAGATGACAAATACAGCTGTATACCCGAAAGGAACCTACACTGCCGGCAACCGCCTTGTGGATGAAAGCGAACGCGCTGTGCAAGCCGGGATGAACCGCTGCAACGCCATTGCGTGCGGGCACCGCGCGTGCCAGGGCTGCGGCGAAGCGCTGGGAGCGCGCACGGCCATCGACGCGGCCATGGCCGCGTCGAACGGACAGGTCATTGCCGTGAACGCCACAGGATGCCTTGAGATCATCACGACGCCTTATCCCGACAACGCATGGGAGATTCCGTGGTTCCATTCGCTGTTCGGCAATACGGCGGCCGTGGCGACGGGTGTGGCGGCCGCGAAGCGCGTCAAGGGACACCACGACATTCGCACGATCGCGCAAGGCGGCGACGGCGGCACGACCGACATCGGCTTTGGTTGTTTGTCCGGCATGTTCGAGCGCAACGACGACGTTCTTTACATTTGTTACGACAATCAGGCCTACATGAACACGGGCGTCCAGCGCTCCAGCGCCACGCCGCCCGCCGCGCGCACGGCCACGACGCCGCCCGTGGGCGACGAGCCGGGCAACGTTTTCGGCACGGGCAAAAATGTGCCCATGATCGCCATGGCGCACCGCATTCCTTATGTAGCCACGGCGACGATTGCCGATTTGCGCGATCTGGAGGCGAAGGTCATCAAGGCCATCAACATTCGCGGCGCGCGCTATATCCACATTCTCGTTCCCTGCCCGCTCGGCTGGGGGCTCGCGTCGAACGACGCCGTGCGCATGGCGCGCCTTGCCGTGGAAAGCGGCCTTTTCCCGGTCTTCGAAGCGGAAGACGGCGAAATCGTTTCAACCCGGCCCTTGCGCCAGCGCGTCAATGTCGAGGAATACCTGATGCCGCAGCGGCGCTTCGCCCATCTTTTCAAAAAAGGCCAGCCCGCAGACGGTCGCGTCGAACGTTTGCAGGCGATGGCCGACGAGAACATTCGCCGTTTTAATCTGATACCTGAAGGAACATGCTGATGAGGCCTTTTGCGATCAATCTCGATCCCGCGACGTCCCTTGCCAACAAGACCGGCTCGTGGCGGACGAAGAAACCCGTTTATGTGCACCGCCTTCCGCCGTGCAACAACGCGTGCCCGGCCGGGGAAAACATTCAGGAATGGCTTTCGATTGCCGAAACCGGCGACTACCGGAACGCGTGGCGCGCGCTGGTGAAGAACAACCCGATGCCCGCGACCATGGGGCGCGTTTGCTATCATCCTTGTGAATCCGCCTGTAACCGCAAGGACATCGATATGGCGGTCGGCATCAATTCGGTCGAGCGCCATATCGGCGACGAAGCCATTCGTCATGGCTGGTCTTTCGAAAAGCCTTCCGCCTCTTCGGGTAAAAAGGTTTTGGTCGTCGGCGCGGGGCCTGCGGGCTTGTCGGCGGCGTATCAGTTGGCGCTGAAAGGCCATCAGGTCACGATCAGGGACGCCAACCCCGCCGCGGGCGGCATGATGCGCTATGGCATTCCGTCCTACCGCTTGCCGCGCGACGTTCTGGACGCGGAAGTGAAGCGCATTCTGGACCTTGGCGTGACGCTTGAGCTTAACGCCAAAGTGGACAACGTTCTCGACGCCATGAAAGAAGGCGGTTTCGACGCCGCGTTTATGGCGGTAGGCGCGCATGTGGCGAAAAAGGTTTCGTTTCCCTCAAGCGGCGAGGCTTGCGTGCTCGACGCGGTGTCGGTGCTGCGCGGCATGGAAACAGGCGAACAGCCGGCGTTTGGCAAAAAGGTTGCCGTATATGGCGGCGGCAATACGGCCCTGGACGTGGCGCGCACGGCGGTGCGCCTTGGCGCGAAGGAAACGACGATCGTCTATCGCCGCAACCGCGAGAAAATGCCCGCCAACGATTTCGAGATCGAGGAGGCGCTGCAGGAAGGCATCGCAATCAAGTGGCTTTCGACGATCAAAAAGGTGGACGGCAAGACCATCGCCATTGAAAAGATGGCGCTCGACGACAAAGGCTTTCCCCAGCCGACGGGCGAGACGGACAGCCTGGACGCCGACTCCATCGTTCTGGCCGTGGGTCAGGACGCCGATCTGTCGCTGGTTGGCGGCGCTTCGGACGTGGCGGTCGAGAGCGGCATGGTCAAGGTCGACGAAAGCATGATGACGAGTCATCCGGGGCTTTTCGCGGGCGGCGACATGGTTTCGAACGCGCGCACGGTGACGACGGGCATCGGCCACGGCAAAAAGGCCGCGCGTCATATCGACGCGTGGCTGCGCGGCGAGAAAATAGAGAGCAAAAAGCCGGACCTTGCCACGGCGGACCGTCTCAACACGTGGTATTTCATGAAGACGAAGCGGAACGAGCGCGCCGACATTCCGATGAACCGCCGTTTGTCGTCGTTCGACGAAGTGCAATGCGGGCTTTCGGACGAACAGGCGCTGGCCGAGGCGCGGCGTTGTTTATCGTGCGGCAATTGTTTTGAATGCGACAACTGCTATAGCGTTTGCCCCGACAACGCCATCAAGAAGCTGGGCGAGGGCAAAGGCTTTGCGTTCAATTACGACTATTGCAAGGGCTGCGGCCTCTGTATGGCCGAATGCCCCTGCGGCGCCATCGCCATGGAAGCGGAAGAGATTTAGGGGTCAGGCATAAAATACCCGTGTCATCCCCGTGAAAACGGGGATCCAGCGGCGAGTGTCCACGAGCCGTATGACTTATGCATCGCGCAGACGCGCGATGCTGGATTCCCGCTTATGCGGGAATGACGGTTTTTTTCTTATCCCCGCTCGATCTTTTCCAGCTTGATCACTACCCGGCGGTTTTGAGCCTGATTTTCCGGTATGGGGTTCCCGTTCGCGTCGCGGTTCGGCGCCTTGGGGAACGTGTCCGCGTAACCGGCGGCCCTTAATTTTTGCGCCGGAAGGCCCTGTTCAAGAAAGAAATGCACCACGGCCGACGCGCGCGCGGTCGAAAGCTCCCAATTCGACGGGAACAGCGCCGTTTTGATCGGGGAATCGTCCGTATGGCCTTCGACGGTTACCTGATAATCCTTGAACTCGTCCGCCTGAATCTTTTTTGCGACGTCCGCAAGGATCGCTCTACCGTTCTCGCTGATCGTGGCCGAGCCGCTGTCAAAAAACGCCGCGCTGTCCATATCCAGCGTCGTGATCCGGTCGCCTTTCTTTTCGAACTCGGCGGCATTTTGCGCTTCCGGATGTTGGGCAATGTCCGGCGGCGGCGCGGGCGGGTTTTCCGGCGGCGCTTCCACGGCGGCGGCGCGCTCCGCCCGTTCAACGGGCGGCGTTTTTTCTTCGGGAATGTCGCGATTGGCTTCTTCGGTATCTTTCATATCCGCCAAAAGCTTGTCCAGCCTTTCGACGACGGGCATCGTTTCTTCGGGTTTGGCTTCGGCAATTTGCGGCGGGGCTTCCTGAACCGCCGCCGGGGGCATGACCGGCGCGGCGTCTTTGCGCGGCAGGGATACCGAAAGGAAAACCGCGAAAAAGCACAGCAAAAGCGTGATAACGTCGGCATACGTCATGAGCCAGTCGTCGGCGTGGCTGACCCGCTCCCGTCTCTTCGGCAGGCGGTACGTCATGCGGCGGCCTTTAGCGCGGGCGCGCGCCGGGGCGCATCGGCCTTGATCACGTTGAAATAGTCCCTAAGCTCGGGCTTTAAAAAGCTGTTGAGGCGGTCCTGAATGAACATCGGCGCCTTGTTCTCGACGAGCATGACAAGGCCTTCGGTGATCAGGTAATTGCGGAAACGGCGGGCTTCGACTTTCTGCCGCAGCTTCGAGGCGGCGGGGATGAACAGCATGCGCGCCGACAACACGCCGTAAAGCGTGGCGAGAAACGCTACGGCAAGGCTGGAGCCGATGCCGGACATATCGCCGCCCAGCCCGCAAAGCATGGCGATCATGCCTACCAGCGTGCCCACCATCCCGAAAGCGGGCGCGTGGCTTGCCATCGCGTGCAACACGTCGACGGGCACATGGTCGCGCTCGTAACATGCGTCGGCGGCGGTTTCCAGCATAGCGCGCACCTCCTGCGCCGCGTATTCGCTGACCACCATATTGAACCCGTAGCGCACGAACGGATCGCTGACGCCGCTTTTCCGCAAAACGTCTTCAAGATCGCGCATCCCGCGCTCGCGCAACAGGCGCGCGCAGTATATGATGGCCGCGACGTCGCTTTGAAGATTGTCCCGCGGTTTCTGCGGTTCCCTGAACATCTGCTTGATGGCGTCGAGCGCCTTGCGCACGTCTTCTCTCTCAAAACTCATGAAAGCCGACGCCACCACGCCGCCGCCGACGATCAGCAAGCCCTCGATGCTGAAAAGCGCCAGAAAGCTGTGCGAGCTGATGACGATCGAGGCCGTCACAAGCAGCAAAAGCAAGATCGCGCTAAGAGTCGGCGCGCGCCTGTAGCGCCTGGGCAAAAGATCGAAAAGTTTCTTCAGCTCGTTCATGTCAACCTCGGGGCCGCGCGGGCATACCTATCCGCGGTTAACCAAGCAACAGGCGTGCCACAAGGGAAGGGGCGTCAACTCCCTGATATATATAATTTCTTTATTACACGGTGCGCCCGCGAAACGGCATGTTTTTCCTGCTGGGAAAATAAGGCCCGGCGGTGTCGCGCGATTGAAGGGCCGGGTCCCCTCCGAAAGGGACCAAAACGGTGGAAACGCGCTCGCTACGAGACCGCAACCCGTGCCGAACAGGCCCCAAAAGAGTGCCGAACGGGCGCGCAAAAGTTCGTTTGGAGGTTCGAGGATGGCTGGGCCCCGGATCAAGTCCGGGGCACTATTTTCGTAAGCTCCCCCGGCCTTCGCCGGGGTCACTAAGAATAATTGATGGTTGGGGCGGGAGGGATCGAACCCCCGCCGCCGAAGGCGGCAAGCTTTTTAATTCGCAGGTTCGAGGACGGCTGGGCCCCGGCCTTCGCCGGGGCATCATTTTTCTAAGCTCCCCCGGCCTTCGCCGGGGTCACTAAGAATAATTGATGGTTGGGGCGGGAGGGATCGAACCTCCGAATGGCGGAATCAAAATCCGCTGCCTTACCGCTTGGCTACGCCCCAGAACGCTTCAATCTTTTGCCGACGTTTCTTAACATTCTATCAAAAAGCGTCAAGGAAGGCGGACAATACCCATTGTTTTCATTGAAAACAACGGCTTTTTAAGCCCTCGTTAAGCTTCGATACACGGGATTTTAAGAGTCCCCGTTGTACCACAGAACATGGAGGGGTGGTGTCATTTCGAACCCGGGGGACAAAGATATGAACAAGCACGCAACGTTGCTCGATCACACGTTCGACGAAGGCGTCGCATTGACGGTCGAGGCGCGCAACTACATCGCCTACCATGAGCAATCGGACCGGCGCGAATACAATTTGCCGCAATGCTTGCAGGTCGGCTATCAGCATACGCGCGTCTCGGCGCGTCTTATCCAGATCATGACGTGGCTTTTGGCCATGAAGGCGCTTCTGTCGGGCGAGATTTCGCCCGAGCAATTCGCCTCGCCTCAGTACGTTCTGGGCGGCGGGGACGAGTGCGAAAGCCCTTCCGGTTCCGATCTTGCGGAATTGCCGCCGGGGCTGCGCAGCCTGTTGCAGCGGACGCATGCGCTTTACTGCCGCATTCAGCGGCTGGACAGCATGGTGCGACAGAAACTTGCGGCGGGCGAGGTGCCGAACTTCGGCATGATTCAGGGCGTCCGCATCATCGCCATGGACGACGACGACGAGCATTTCTAGGTTTTTTGTTTAAGCCTTTTTCTTCGCTGATTTGGCGGTGGTCGTCAGCTTGATTTTCTCTCCGCCGGCGGCTGCGGGAGCTTCTTTCGCGGCTGCTTTTTTGCCCGTCAGGCCCGCAAAACGCTTGTTGAACTTCGCCAGCTGGCCGCCGCGATCCACCATGCGGTGCATGCCGGTCCATGCCGGGTGCGTTTTCGGATCCACATCAAGCTGTAAACGGTCGCCCGGCTTGCCGTACGTGCTGCGCGTTTTAAACTCTGTGCCGTCCGTCATGACGACCGTGATCTCGTGATAATCGGGGTGCGCGTCTTTCTTCATGTCAAACCGTTTCTTTCTTAACCAATCTACCGGATGGAAGGCCGGTTCCGGGCCCGGGGCCTCGCGGAACAGGGGCTCTTTCTAGGGAAAAGCGGGCCGGAAAGCAAGTTTTTCGGTAAAGGGCTGGAAAAACGTGTTAACTCGCCGCCGCGATGACGGAGAGAAATTGGTAAAGACGCCCGGTTTGCGGGCTTTTGAGGATTTCGGGGCCGCCGCTTTCGGCGATCACGCCGTCGTCCATGAAAAGCACCTGATCCGCCGCGTGACGCGCGAAGCCCAGCAAGTGGGTGATGATGAAAATGCCGATATTCTTGCCGCGCAGTTGCTTTAGATAGCTGAGAATTTTCGCGATCTGCTCCACGTCCAGCGCCGAGGTGATTTCGTCCAGAAGCAAATAACGCGGCTCCAGCATCAACGCGCGCGCCAGCGCCACGCGCTGCCGCTGCCCCAGCGAAGCTTCGTTCGGGAAGCGGTTGATAAAATCCTGCATGTCGAAAGCTTCGATCAGCGTATCGAGTTTGGCGGCGCTGTCTGTACCGTTGCGCAGCCGCACGGGCAACATAATGTTCTCGCGCAAGGTAAGGTGGGGCCAAAGAAACAACTGCTGGAACACGGCGGTAAGTTTCGGCCATGGGGGAGTAAACGGCTTGTCTTCCGGCCACGGGTAGGCAAACGTTTCGTCGTCAACGCTTATCGTGCCTTGCTGCGGCGGCTCCAGAAGCGCGAGGCAACGAAGGAGCGTCGTTTTGCCCGTACCGCTCGGCCCGATCAAAACCGTGATGCCGCCCGGCTGAATCGCAGGATTGATGTTCTCGAGCAGCGGAACGTCCGTATAACCGAAGGAAAGACCGCGCGCTTCAAGCATGTGAGGCGCTCCTTAACAGCATAAGCTCTAACGTCATTCCGGGGCCCTGCGAAGCAGGGAACCCGGAATCCAGTTTTATTATTCTTCTGAAAGAAAACCAAACTGGGTTCCGGATCCATTTTCTTTCGGCTCGCAAGACGAGCCGAAAAGAAAATGTTCCGGAATGACAGAAAGGAAAGCATCTTCAGCGCTCCGAAAAATCGCGCGTGTAGCGCTTTTTGAGATACGCCGCGAACAGGTTGATCGGCAAGCAGACCAAAAGGAAAAACAGCGCCAGCGCCGTGTAAATCTCGATCGGCCGGTAAATCGTGCTGTTGATGCGTTGGGACACGCGGAAGATCTCCTCGACCGAGATCAGGCTGGCGAAGAGCGTCGCGTGCAGCATCCCGACCTGAAGAATGAGAAGGCTCGGCAGCAACTGGCGAAACAGGATAGGTAGTTGGATATGTTTGACGATGCTTTCTGTGGTCATGCCGCATACACGCCCCGCCGTGATGTATTGCCGGGGAAAATCCATGACGGCCTGCCGCACGATTTCGCCGACGCCGAAGATATTGACGAGCGCCAACGTAAACGCGGCCGTGTAAAAGGGATCGATCACCACGTTGAACACGGCCTGCGCCGGGTAATGCAGCCAGAACAGAACCACCAGCGTCGGGATGGCGGAAAAGCCGAACGACATCGCGTGCGTGAAATGGCCCCAGCTTTTGGGATAGTTCGCGCCGACGACGCCGAGCATGATGCCGCCCGCCAATCCCGCCGACCAGATCACGAGGCACAATTGCAACGTGACGCTCAACCCCTGCAGGAAGGCGATGTGGTAGTTGATGAGGATGTCGAGAACGGTCATGTGTCAGAAGGCAGAGAACGGGGATCAGGGATCAGAAAAAAACAGCATATATTCACTACATGTCCATCAATTACTTTCCCTTTAAACCAATAATGAAAGGTATTCAAAAGGATATTTGACTAATCCGGCCTTTTCTGCTACACAGCGCCCATCCCAGCCATATGGCTGCGGTCTGATCCCCGGATGTAAGGGCAGGCTGCAAAAGGATACATCGCCTTAGGGCGGTGTAAGGCCAGTCCTCGCGTTGCGAGCACTGGCCCGTTTTTTGTTTGGAGACAGAGGACAGTCATCAGTGATCAGTAATCAGATTTTTCTGATAACTGATAACTGATAACTGATAACTGATCACTGATAACTGATATGTTTGACAGTCTGAGCAGCAAACTGAACGGCATTCTTGACCGTCTCACGCGTCGCGGGAACCTCACCGAGGCGGACGTGGCGGAAGCCATGCGCGAAGTGCGCGTTGCGCTGCTGGAGGCCGATGTCGCGCTGCCGGTCGTGAAGGACTTCGTCGCCAAGGTTAAGGAACGCGCGATTGGGCAGGAGGTGACCCGCTCCATCACCCCCGGCCAACAGGTCATCAAAATCGTCCATGACAATCTGGTCGAATTGCTCGGCACGACGGCGGAACCGCTCAACCTGAACGTGACCCCTCCGGCGGTCATTATGATGCTCGGTTTGCAAGGTTCAGGTAAAACAACAACTTCAGCAAAGCTGGCTAAGCATCTGACGGAAAAGGAGCGCAAGAAGATCTTGCTGGCCTCGCTCGATGTGCGCCGCCCCGCCGCGCAGGAGCAATTGGCCGTTCTCGCGAATCAAATTGGCGTGGCGTGTTTACCTATTGTGGCCGGTCAGGATCCCGTCGTGATCACGAAGCGGGCGCTCGGTGTTGCCAGGCAGGAGACATACGACGTCGTTATTCTCGACACGGCGGGACGGCTTTCGATCGATGAAGAGCTGATGGCCGAGGCGGCGGCGGTTCGTGACGTGGCCCAGCCTCAGGAAAGCCTGCTTGTCGTCGACGCCATGACGGGGCAGGACGCCGTGAACACGGCCACGCATTTCGAGCAGAAAATCGGCATTTCAGGCATCGTTTTAACGCGCATCGACGGCGATGCGCGCGGCGGCGCGGCGCTGTCCATGCGCGCGGTCACCGGCAAGCCCATCAAGTTTCTCGGCGTCGGCGAAAAAACGGACGCGCTGGAAGCCTATCATCCCGACCGTTTGGCCAGCCGTATCCTCGGCATGGGCGACGTGGTTTCGCTGGTGGAGAAGGCGGCCGCGACCGTCGATCACGACGTGGCGCAGGAAATGGCCGAGAAGTTTCTTTCCGGCAAAAAATTCGACTTCGACGATCTGGCCAAGCAACTCAGTCAAATGCGAAAGATGGGCGGTCTTGGGGGGATCATGAACCTTATGCCCGGCGTCGCCAAACTCAAGGGTCAGCTTAAGAACGCCAACATCGACGACAAGATCGTCAAGCGGCAGGAGGCGATCATTCAATCGATGACGCCCGCCGAACGCCGGGACGTGGATTTGCTCGGCGCGTCGCGCAAGCGCCGGATCGCGAAAGGCGCGGGCGTCGACGTGGCGGCGGTCAATCGTTTGATCAAGCAATTCCTGGAGATGCAGAAGATGATGAAGCAACTGCAAAAGCTGGGCAAAGGCGGTTTCATGCGCGGCATGATGCCGAAGATGTTCGGCGGGGATATGACGGGACTAGGGACTGGGGATTCGGGGTTAGGGATTAGGGATAAGTAAATTGATTTTAACCCGAACCCCGAGCCTCGAGCCCCGAATTTTTATCAATACAAACCAAGAAGGAGAGAAGAAATATGTTAACGCTGCGTATGACGCGCCACGGCGCGAAGAAACGGCCTTTTTATCACATCGTGGTGGCGGACAGCCGCTCGCCGCGCGACGGGCGTTTTATCGAACAAGTCGGCTCGTACAATCCCATGCTGGCGCGTGAAAATCCGGAGCGCGTGAAGCTCAAGGCTGAGCGCATCAAGCATTGGCTCGGCGTTGGCGCGAAGCCCAGCGACCGCGTCGCGCGGTTTCTGCACGATGCCGGTCTTGGCGAAAAGCCGGTCATGCGCGAAACGCCGAAAAAGTCGGCGCCCCGCGCCAAGGCCCAGGAACGCCTGAAGGCGGCTGCGGGTGCTGAAGCAACGCCTGTGGCAGCAGCTCCGACTGAAGCTCCGGCGGCGGAAGAGGCGAAGGCTTAAACTTTGTGTGTCATTCCGGCGCAAGCCGGAATCCAGTGCCGCATGTCCATGCGGCACATGAGTCATATGGCTCGCAGACGCTCGCCGCTGGATCCCCGGCTTTCGCCGGGATGACGGAAAAGGGAATGAGGATGACATCATACCGTCCAATCTGCGTCGGCGTTATTCTGGGTGCGCATGGGGTGCAGGGACAGGTGCGCCTGCGCAGCTTTACGGACGATCCCGAATCCCTTTTCAAATATAAGCCGCTGACGGACGAGACGGGGCAGCAGGTTATGGTTCCGCATAAGAAGGGCGTGACAAAGGATGGCTTTATTGCATCCTTTAAGGGCGTAACAGACCGCGATCAGGCCGAGGCCATGCGCGGCACGCGCCTGTTCATCGCGCGGTCATCTTTGCCGCCTGTCAAAAGGCATGAATACTATGAGGCGGATCTGGTTGGCCTTAGGGCGCTTGCGGAAAACAAAAAGGAAGTGGGTTTGGTCATTGCTGTCCATAACTATGGCGCCGGGACGTTTCTGGAAATACAACCCGTGAAAGGGAAAAGTTTTATGCTGCCGTTTACGGATTCCTGTGTGCCCCGGGTCGATATAAGCAAGGGGCATATAACGGTCGCGATTCCGAAGGGGTGGCTTGAGGAAGAGAAGCCGAAGACGAGGAAAAAGAAGAGCTAGAGAGCAAACGATAAAACTGAATCACCCTCCCCTTGCCCTCCTACGCTAAAGCTTCGGAGGGTCAGGAGCTAAGTCCACCGAAGCTTTGGCGTAGGGTGCCCGCAAGGGGAGAGGGATTCTTTTTTGATCGTCATATAGTTTAGAGATCAAAAATGAATGAGCCTGGCAATATCGCTACGATAACGAACTTTACTATCTTTACCGCGCCGGCGCTGGCCGTCGAGGTTGCGGTTCTTGCGGCGCTAGGGGTTTTTTACTTCGCCGCCCTTCATACGCGCCTTGTCAAAAGCGAATGGCTCGCTATGCGGCTTTTTATGGGATTCAGGCCCGTGTGGCGCTGGCTGGTGGCGGGGCTTGTCTTTTCGGCGGCGCTGTTCGCGGTGGCGATGGTCCTGTCCGGCCCCAGCGCCGTCGCCTTGCGCGACACCGGTATAACCCTGTTTCTTTTCATCGGCTGGAGCGGTATCCTTTGCGCCGCGTGGAGCGCCTTTGCGCCAAAGCCAAAGAAACCGAAAAAACGCCGGAAAGGGAAAAGGACATGTTCAAAAAGAACTGGAAGCCGATAACTCTTTTTGCCGCTGCCTTATTGGCCGAAATAGGCATTGTGAAATGGATCGACGACGTCGGCAACCCGGTCCTGCGCGTTGCGGGAATGGTTTTGTTTTTCGCGCTGGGGGCGCTTCTTCTTTTTATGGCGGGCCGGTTTTTCGTTCGTATGATCCGCGCTTATCCGGCCCAAATGACGGCTGTGGGCGTGTGGATTATCGCTTTCATTATGATGATTCCGTTGGTTTTGGCGCTTCGCCATATGCCCTTTTGATGACGGACGCGGCGCCAAAAGCCTGGGTGAGCCAGGTCCTTACCCTCTTTCCTGAAATGTTTCCGGGGCCGTTGGGTATGAGCCTTCCGGGAAAGGCGCTGGCCGAAGGGCTTTGGAAACTGGATGTTCTGGATATTCGCGGCTTTGCAACCGACAAGCACCGTACCGTTGACGACACGCCTTATGGCGGCGGGGCGGGGATGGTCATGAAGCCGGATGTGGTGGATGCGGCGCTTCGGGGCGCCGATGCGCAATTTGGCCGGGCCGCGCGCCGGATTTACCTGTCGCCGCGCGGGCGCGTTCTGGATCAGGGTTTGGTTAACGAACTGGCGGTCGCGGGGTCGATCCTGCTGCTCTGCGGGCGCTACGAGGGCGTGGATCAACGGGTTATAGAGGCGCAGGCGCTTGAGGAAGTGAGTCTTGGGGATTTTGTGCTGGCGGGCGGCGAAGTGGCCGCTATGGCCCTTATCGAGGCTTGTGTGAGGCTTTTGCCGGGCGTCGTGGGCAACGACGCCACCACGGCGGAAGAGAGTTTTACGGCCGGATTGCTGGAATATCCGCACTATACCCGCCCGGCCGAATGGGAGGGCCGCAAGGTGCCGGAAGTGCTCGTTTCCGGGCATCATGAAAAGGTTAAAATCTGGCGGCAGGCGGAATCCGAAAGGATTACAAGGGAAAGAAGGCCGGATCTCTGGAGCAAACGCCAGAAGGGTTGAGTTGGCCGGGAAACCCATGTATAACGCCCGCCTTCAGGAGTTAAGACCATGAACATGTTAGAAAAGTTCAATCAGCAGCAAGTGGCGAAGCTGAACGCCAACATTCCCGATTTCGACGCGGGCGACACCGTGCGCGTCAACGTGAAGGTTATCGAAGGTTCCCGTGAGCGCGTTCAGGCCTATGAGGGCGTGTGCATCGGCCGCAAGAACGCCGGGATCAACTCGTCATTCACCGTGCGCAAGATAAGCTATGGCGAAGGCGTGGAGCGTATTTTCCCGCTTTACAGCCCGCGCCTCGATTCCATCGAGCTTGTCCGCCGCGGCACTGTGCGCCGGGCAAAGCTCTATTACCTTCGCGGCCTGCGCGGCAAGAAAGCCCGCATCGCCGAGCGGCCCGACTATATCGTCGCCGTGCCGGAAGTGAAGAACGGCGACGCCAAGAGCGCGTAGCAATACCCCCGTTTGAGAACCTGCAGGTTCTCGTTTTTTCCGTCTTTGGTGCCCGTAGCGCGCGCTTTGCGTGCCGGATCGGCGCGGGTTTGGCGCCCGTACGGGGACTGTTTTGCGCGTTTGCGCGCCGGATCGCGCGCGGGGATCAGCCGCTTTTGCAGTGGTAGGGGAATAGCGGTCTCGTCCGGATCTGGCCGCGCGGGGAGCGGAAGCATTGCAGTCTGGATATGATTCCCGGATCGCTTGCCTCAAGCTTTCGCCGCGTCGCGGGATCGTTCAGTATATGGGCGTCGATGGAATCGTGATGCGGTTTCAAGGGAAGGTCCGCTCTTTCCCTTTCGCGGTATTCGGCAAGGCGATAATCGATCAGCGTTTGAGTCGAGGTCATGACAAAGAACAATCTTATCCGTTCAAGAGCGTTGGCGCGTCGGTCGGAATAAGGGTACAATTGCCGGACAAACGCAAGGAAAAAACCATGACCGCCGCGCGGCAACTCAAAGCGATTTCAACAACGGCCAAAGAGTCTTCGGTCGAGGGCGCGCCTTTGACCGCCGACGCGTTCGACGCGCTTATGAAACCGTTTGGGCTGGAGGACGGCGCGCGCGTTGGGCTGGCCGTCTCCGGCGGGCCGGACAGCATGGCGCTGGCGTTGTGCGTTTTGCGTTGGGTGGAGCGGCAAGGCGACCCCTCTCCTGCAAAATCCAGGGCGTTACGCGGTAACGCCGGGATTTTGCTTCCTCTCCCGCAAGGGGAGAGGAAAATTATTTTGAGGGCCTTTATTGTCGATCATCGATTGCGGGCGGAGTCGGCTGCCGAAGCGGAGATGACGAGGCAGCGGCTGGAAGCTATGGGGATCGAGGCCGAGGTTTTGCGCTGGGATCATCCGTCCGTGACCGCGCGCCTGCATGTCGAGGCGCGCAAGGCGCGTTACGATCTTTTGATCGCGGCGTGCAAGCGCCACGGCCTTCGCGACCTTTTGTTCGCGCACCACCGGGACGATCAGGCCGAAACGATTCTTATGCGTCTCGCGAAAGGCAGCGGGCTGGACGGGCTGGCCGGGATGGCGTGCGAGACGACGAGGGACGGCGTGCGGTTGCTGCGCCCTTTTCTTGACGTGAAGAAGAAACGTTTGCTTGCGACGTGCGTGGCGAACAAGGCGGGGTATGCCCTCGATCCCAGCAACGCCGCCTCGAAATACGCACGCGGGCGTTTGCGCCGCGTCGAGGCCATGCTGGCCGAAGAAGGATTCACGCAGGACCGGCTGATCGATCTCGGCGGCCGCGCGCGCGAGGCGAAAGAGGCGCTGGGTCACTACACGCGCGCGTTGTTGCGCGTGGCTGCGAATATGGATGCGGCTGGCGTGATCCGTTTTAATCTGGAGCAGTTGCGTTCCGCGCCGCAGGCCACGGCGTCGCGGGCGGTGGGCGCGTGTTTGCATGCTCTGAACGCGGCGGATTATGCGCCGAAACGGGCCATGTTATTGCCTTTACTGGAGGCGCTCAGCAGCGACGAGCCGATGAACGCGCGCACGCTTCATGGCTGTGTCATCAGCAAAGGGGCGAAAGCGGCCACGTTTGTTCGGGAGATGGCGGCGATCACGGATGTGAAGCCGATTGCGCCGGGCGAGACCGTTTTATGGGACGGGCGATGGCAAATTGCTTTGTCAAAGTCCTGCGACATGAAAAATCTTGTCGTCCGCCCGTTGGGCGCTCAGCCCCGCAAGGTTGTCGACGAACTGGCCCCGGCGTTGCGCCACCGGGTGCCGCAAGGACGCGCCCGCGCCGTTCTGCCTGCGCTGTGGGACGGGGCAACGCTTGCGATTGTCCCCGACTTCTTTGGGTATTTATCCACAGCCCCGGCGCGCGCGGAAATCATCCGGCGTTTTTGATTTTTTGCCATTTCCTCCTTGCGGCGAAAACGCGTTTTTGGCAAGCTGGACTGGAATTAATCTAAAATTCCATTTCAGGGAGACTATAGATGGAAAACGCATATGCCGCGACGACACGTCCAGCCCTTATTCAAGCGCATGAAAAGGCCTGGCTCGATCTCCATAAAACGGGAATGGGCGTTGTTTCCCATGGCGTTCTGATGGACCGTTTTGACGGATTCATTTTGAGTTGCGCCGAAGAGAAAGGGCTTTTCACGGAAGCGCACGCGATCAACCTCTTGCCGTATTTTAAAAGCGAACCCGTGAAGAGGATCGAGGCCGTCGAGCGCGTTCTTTTGCTGGCCATCAGGGAAAAGCCCGATTTAGGCCCGGTTGTTTTCGGCAAGCTTGCCGATCCGGTTTATCGGAACGATTTCTTTTTCGACTACCAGTATTACCGTCTTCTCGGCTCCGTGGCGCGCGAAATGGCCCTGAAAGAGCGCAAGCATCCGGCGTTGCTTTATGAAGTCACAGGAGGGGTTCCGAATATCGATGTCTTTGTCGTCAATCTTGAAAATGCGCCCGTCGTTTTGTTTAACCAGCATCCGGTTTATGCGCCAGTTTCGCCGGACAAGCTTTTTTCCAACTGCGATCTGAATATCGGGTCGCACAGGCTCAAATACCGGGACAGGCTTAACGCGTCTCTCCGCCTTCTTTTTTCCTTCGCTTCCGGGCAGGCGGGCAAGCCGAACGGCGAAACGAAAGCGGCCATGCCTTTCATTGGCCGCTTGCGCGAAATGGCCCGGCAGATAAAGGAATATCCCCAGCTTGAAAAAGAGCTGGAGCCCGGTGTGCGCAAAACCCTGAACGCTTTTGCGCCAACTCGTGGCTAAGCGCTTGTAAAGACGTTCGCGCGACGGGCGCTTTCGGTTGCATTTTGGACGGTCTTTACTATATCCTAAAGAGGCCCCATTGTGGGGCTGTTTGAGTTAGACCGGCTTTCCTGCGCAGAGAGGTCCGGGGCTGCGTTGCGGCTTTGAGGGGCAAAATCGACCCCTCACCTGCAAAAACTGGGGGTTTACTTCGTAAACCCAAGTTTTTGCTTCCTCTCCCGCAAGGGGAGAGGGGTTTAACTTGAGCGGCTCTTTTTCCGGACGTAGCCGCAGGAAAGGCGGAACACCTTGAACAACTTCGGTAAAAACTTCGCGCTGCTGATCGTGATCGGCCTTTTGCTCGCCGCGCTCTGGAACATGTTCCAGGGGCCTGCGGGGCCTTTGCAGATGCAGGCCGCCATGCCGTTCAGCGACTTTATGGCGCGCGTCGACGAGGGCAAGGTCGCCGACGTCACCATCAAGGGCGATATCGTTTCGGGCCATCTCACCGATGGCGGTACGGGCTTTGTCACCTATTTGCCGGGCGATGCCGGGGTCGTGGACAAGCTTTTGGCCAAAAAGGTGAAGATCAGCGCCCAACCCGACGATTCGGAATCGCCGACGTTCTGGAGCGTTGTGCTGTCCTGGTTTCCGTTCATCATTCTGGTCGGCGTCTATATTTTCTTCATGCGCCAGATGCAAAGCGGCGGCGCGGGCGGCAAGGCTATGGGCTTTGGCCGGAGCCGCGCGCGCATGCTGACCGAAAAAACCGGTAAGGTGACGTTCGACGACGTCGCGGGCGTGGATGAGGCCAAGCAGGAATTGCAGGAAGTCGTCGAGTTTTTGCGCGATCCACAGAAATTCCAGAAGCTGGGCGGCAAGATTCCCAAAGGATTGCTTCTGGTCGGGCCGCCGGGCACCGGCAAGACGCTTATCGCGCGGGCCGTGGCGGGCGAGGCCAACGTGCCGTTCTTCACGATTTCGGGTTCCGATTTCGTCGAGATGTTCGTGGGCGTCGGCGCGAGCCGCGTGCGCGACATGTTCGAGCAGGGCAAGAAGAACGCGCCATGCATCATCTTCATCGATGAAATCGACGCCGTCGGGCGTCATCGCGGGGCGGGCCTCGGCGGCGGCAACGACGAGCGCGAGCAGACGCTGAACCAGTTGCTTGTCGAAATGGACGGCTTCGACGCGAACGAAGGCGTGATTTTGATCGCGGCCACGAACCGGCCCGATGTGCTCGATCCCGCCCTTTTGCGGCCCGGCCGTTTCGACAGGCAGGTTGTCGTGCCGAACCCGGACATTCTGGGGCGCGAGAAGATTTTGCGCGTGCACATGCGCAAGGTGCCGTTGGCGCCGGACGTCGATCCCAAGGTGATCGCGCGCGGCACGCCCGGCTTTTCGGGCGCGGACCTCGCGAACCTCGTGAACGAAGCGGCGCTTTTGGCGGCCCGCAACAACAAATCAAGCGTCGGCATGGACGATCTGGAGGCGGCCAAGGACAAGGTCATGATGGGCGCGGAGCGCCGCTCGATGGTCATGACGGACATGGAGCGCAAGCTCACGGCGTATCACGAAGCGGGCCACGCGCTTGTGGGCTTGCATGTGCCGCAGAGCGATCCGCTGCATAAAGTGACGATTATTCCGCGCGGCCGCGCGCTCGGCATCACGATGAACCTGCCGGAACGCGACAAATACAGCCAGACGAAGATCGAGCTTGAATCGCGTCTTGCGATGCTGTTCGGCGGGCGCGTGGCGGAAGAGATCATCTTCGGCAAGGAAAACGTTACCACCGGCGCGGGTAGCGACATTCAGCAGGCGACCGCGCTGGCGCGGCGCATGATTATGGAATTCGGCATGTCCGACAAGCTGGGCCGCGTGCGCTATAACGCGAACGAGCAGGAGATTTTTCTCGGCCATTCCATCGCGCAGCAGCAGAACGTTTCCGAGGCCACATCCCAGATCATCGACAGCGAAGTGCGCCGCCTGATCGAGGAGGCCGAAGGCACGTCGCGCCGGATCCTTAACGCGCATTTGAACGATCTGCACAAAATTGCCAAAGCGTTGCTGGAGTACGAGACGCTGTCCGGCGACGAGGTTGGGGCCCTTTTGCGCGGGGAGGCGATCGACCGCAAGGACAACGGCGAAACGCCCGTCGCGAAACCGGTGCCCGGCTCCGGCAGGCACGGTTCCGTTCCCACCACGGCGGCGGGCGAAAAACCGGTTCCGCCTTCGACGCAGACGGTGGTGGTTTAGGGACGGGTAGGATTTATTCGATTGGCAATACGTTGGAAAGTGGCGCTATGTTTGTTGAATTCATCCTGTTTTGACCAAACGTCGTATGCACTTCACTGAACGTCTTAAACGCCAGATTTTTGCGCCGCCCTTTCCGCTGTTGCCGCATGCCGTTTTCGCGGCGCTCGTTCTCCTTTTTATCCTGAGCCCGGAGAGCCTTTTGCGCCATTTCGGTTTGCCCGACGCGGACGACTACACGCGCCTTACGCAGGTCATGAACTGGCTTTCGGGGCAGGGGTGGTTCGATCTCGGCCAGCCGCGCCTCAGCCCCGGCGATCAAACCGTCATTCGATGGTCACGGCTTGTGGATATGCCGCTGGCCGCCGTTGCGCTGGCGCTGCAGCCGTGGCTGGGGCTTCGCGGCGGCGTTATGGCGTCGGCTTTCGTTGTGCCCGTCGTTTTGCTTGGGGCGGTGCTGCTGCCTTTGGTGACGGCGATGATGCGGCCTTTCGTGCCGCGCGCGCGCGCCAATCTCGCGGCGGTGATGGTTGTTTTCGCGACGTCGGCGATGTTCAATTTTTCCCCGGGCCGCGTCGATCATCATGCCTATCAAATAGCCATCGACGGTTTCGGTTTTCTTTGCCTTGTGCGGCTGGTGCTTTGCCCCCGGCGCGTTTGGCCCGCCGTCGCGGCCGCGCTTGCTTTCGCGGCCGGGCTTTGGATCGGGGGCGAGGTTTTTCCGGGTCTGGTCCTGTTTGCGGCGCTTCTGGCTCTGATGGCTGCGTGGAAAGGCGGTTTGCTTTTGAGCCGCGCGGCGATATTCGGCGGCACGCTGGTTCTGGCTTCCCTGTCCGTTTTGCCTTTGGCGCGAAGGCCGGAGGAGTGGGGATTGCCGGAATTGACGTGGTTTTCAGGCGCCTACGTTCTTTTTGCCCTTTTGCTCGGCGCGGTTCTGGCGGCGGTGTGGGCGCTTGGGCGCTCGACGGCGCGACGCTGGCTCAGGCTGTTTTTGCTGGCGTCGTCCGGGTTCATGGCGGGCGCCTTGTTTCTTCTTTTCGTGCCGAATGCCATCGAAGGGCCTTATGCCGATTTCGAGACGATGAGCGCGCCGCTCGTTCTCGATCGTGTCGGCGAGGCGCAACCCCTTTACGCCTATTTTAAGGGCGGGTTGCGCGATCTTTCCAGTTTCGGGCACGCGACGGTTCGTTTTTTCCATCTTCTTTTCGTGCCGCTGGTTGGATGGGCCGTCGTGGCGTGGAATCTTTTCGCGAGCCGCAGGCGGAGGCGGCTGGTTTGGGCCTTGATGGGCGTTTATCTCGTCGCGCTCACGCTGTTGCCGTTTTTCTGGCAGGCGCGGGTGAGCACGCATATGCAGTTGTTCGCCGTCATTCCCGTTACGTGGCTCGTCTGGCGTTCGTGGGATGTTATCGCGCGGCATTGCGCGGGCCGCGCGCGTTTCTGGGCCGAAGTTTTCGCTTTCGGCGCGCTGGGGCTTTTTCCCGTCGTTTTGCTGCCCGGGATCGCCGCGGGCAAGCCCCTTTTCCCGGATATTCTTTTGTTCGCGTCGTCGCGCGGCAAGGGCGCTTGTCCGCCGGATCTCGCTATGGCTACGCTGAACGATCCCGGCGGTTACGGCGCGCGTTCGCGCGTGGTCGTGAGCACAATGAACGAAGGTCCGGCCATTCTGTTTCGCACCCCGCACAAGGTGCTTTCGGCGCCCTATAACGTTAACAGCAACCGGGACGCTTTCGATTTCTTCAACGCGCGCGCGGACGAGCAGGCCGAGGCCATCGCCCGGCGGCGGGCCATCGATCTTGTTTTGCTGTGCCGGCATATTTCGCCTTTTTACGCCGGGGTCGACGAACACACCCGCTTTCAGGCCGATTTGAAAGTGGATCGCAAGGGGAAGCTGCGCATGCTCAGCGACAAGGACCGCCCCACCATGATCGAACGGCTCCTTCATAACAGGCCGCCCGCGTGGCTTAAACGCGTTGAGATTGCCTTCGATAACGACTATCTTTTGTACGAAACGCAATGGACTGAAAACGGGAAGGATCGTCAACGCCCATGACACGCAAGCTTTTCGGCACCGACGGCATTCGCGGCCGCGCCAATCAGGAACCCATGACGGCCACGACAGCCCTTAACGTCGCCATGGCCGCCGCCAGGCTTTTCCGGCGCGGCGATTACCGTCATCGGGTGGTGATCGGCAAGGACACGCGCCTGTCGGGCTATTTGATCGAGCCTGCGCTGACGGCGGGATTTATCGCCGAAGGCATGGACGTGATCTTGCTCGGGCCTTTGCCGACACCTGCCGTTTCCATGCTGACGCGCAGTCTTCGCGCCGATCTGGGCGTGATGATTTCGGCTTCGCACAATCCTTACGAGGATAACGGCATCAAGCTTTTCGGGCCAGACGGCTTCAAGCTTTCGGACAAATTCGAGAAGCAGATCGAAAAAACGATGGCGAAAGGCAACGGCAAAAATTCGGTTCCGGCCGACGAGCTTGGACGCGCCAGCCGCCTTGACGACGCCATCGGGCGCTATGTCGAGTTCATCAAAAGCACGTCGCCGAACGGACTGCGTCTCGATGGAATGAAGATCGTCGTCGATTGCGCCAACGGCGCGGCCTACAAGGTGGCCCCCACCATTTTATGGGAGCTCGGCGCCGAGGTCGTTCCCGTCGCCGTGCAGCCGGACGGCCGCAACATCAACCATAAATGCGGCGCGACGCATACGCGCCTGATGCAGGAAGCCGTGCTGCTTCATCAGGCGGACGTAGGCCTTGCGCTCGACGGCGACGCGGACCGCCTGATCATGGCGGACGAAAAAGGCCAGATCATCGACGGCGACCAGCTTATGGCGCTTATCGGGCAGGCGTGGGCGAAAGAGGGAAGGCTGAATAAAAACACCGTGGTGGCGACGGTGATGTCGAATCTCGGCCTTGAGCGTTACCTGAAAAAGAAAAACATCAGGCTCAAGCGCACGGTCGTGGGCGACCGCTACGTCGTGGAAGCCATGCGCGAAGGCGGCTTTAACGTCGGCGGCGAGCAGTCGGGGCACATCGTTTTGAGCGATTACGGCACGACTGGCGACGCGCTGATCGCGGCGCTTCAGATACTTTCGGTTGTCCGCGAGAGCAAAGAACCGGCGAGCAAGGCCTGCCGCCTGTTCATGCCCTTGCCGCAGATTTTAACCAACGTGAAGGCGGACGGCGGCGTATTGAAGAGCAAGAAGGTACAGGACGCTATCGCCAGGGCGGAGAAGCGTCTGAACGGGAAGGGCCGGTTGCTGATCCGTAAATCCGGAACCGAGCCTCTTGTGCGCGTAATGGCGGAAGGCGACGAAGCAAAACTGATTCAAACGTTGGTTAACGACATCGCGCGCGCGATTAAAACGGAAGCGGCGTGAAAGCTGAGAGTTAAGAAAGCGCACGACCAATAAAAGGCAAGACGGTCATAAATATCGGTTTATGGTTAAGGTCACAGGCGCGATAAATAAGCATGAAAACAATAAAACACAGGTTGACTTGCCCGTTTGGAATCACTTACGTTGGCAGAGTTCGGTCATTTTTAAGGCAGTACGCAAAGAAAGCCGGGAAAAAAATTGGTTTCTGAAGCAAGCATATTCGCAGCGTTCCGCTGCTTCCGCCTTTCTTCGGGCGGCCTTGGCGTGAGCCTTTTCGGCTGGCGCTCCTCTTCGTGCGGTTGCGGCTCGGGTCCCTGAGGGACCACATACGCACGCGCCACCCCCATCCACCAATTCGTTATTTTAAACCCCAAGTTTGGAGTCGTATTATGACTTTTAATGTTCTTATCGAGGAGACGGTGAATAAAGACAACGTTACAGTTGTTCTGCGTGAGCCGGATTACATTGTCGCAAAAACGACTGAGATGGATGAAGCGACCCGCGAGCAATTCCGCGCTGGTGCTCAAGCCTTGATCGTTCGTTCCGAGCAGGTGCTTGAAGCGGATCTGTTGAAATCTCCGAATTTACGTGTCATCGGCCGCGCCGGTTCTGGTACCGACAACATCAAAGATGACATGATCGAACGGATCAATGCGACAAGGCCGGATCAAGAAAAAATTATTGTTATGAATGTGCCGAACGGGAATTCCGATTCTGTGGTCGAATTGACAATTGGCCATTTGATCAATTTGGCGCGCGGCCTTCCGGCCGCCAATGCGGCCATGCATGGGGGAGCGTTTCCCAAGAAAGAATTTGGCCAAGGCACGGAACTGAAAGGCAAGGTTCTTGGCCTTAAGGGTTTTGGCAGGATAGGACGAAAGGTCGCCGCTATTGCTCAAGCTATGGGGATGAAGGTTATTGCCGATGATCCGATGCTTACGCCCGAGTTGGCCAAGAAATTGAAAGTTGAGAAAGTCTCATTCGAAGAACTATTGGCAAGAGCCGATGCTATTTCTTTGCATATTCCCAAAAGCTCAAATCATATTCTCGGTAGAGAGGAAATTGCGAAATGCAAACCGGGCGTTTTTATCATCAATTGCGCCCGCGGTGGATTGATTGATGAACAGGCTTTGCTGGAAGCGCTGTTGAGCGGCCATGCGCGCGGCGCGGCGCTCGATGTGCTTGAGAAGGAACCGAAAAAAGGCGTTCGAAACAAGGTTGAAAGCCCTCTTATTGGAAACGACAGGGTTTTACTCAGCCCGCATAGTGGTGCTGGAACCGTCGAGGCGCAGCGCCGTGTTGTTCAGGAAACGGCATGGCAGATTAAAGATTTATTTGAGCTCGGCATTGTGCGCAATGCGGTGAATGTGAAGGGATCGCTGACTGTCGATGATGCCGAATTGCTTGCCCCCTATATCGAACTCGGCGGACAACTTGCCGGCTATGCGCGCCAGGTTAAAAAGGGCGTCTTAAATCGAGTTGGGATAGTCTTTGAAGGTGGCGTAACCATCGATAGAACGGAACCGCTTGCCAACATCATGTTGACCGAGCTTCTACGCGATGATTACCCGGACGCGAATATGTTAAATGTGGGCGATCTGGCTAAGAACGACAAAATTCAAATTGAAACTCTGAACAGCAAACGTGAACCAGAAGATCATGCGCTCATGCGGATTGAACTGGAAATGCAGGCGTGCAAGCTCGAGATTTCAGGTTATAACGCGGATGGCAAGCCCCGGTTGCTGAAAGTCAACGATGTTATTCTCGACAGTTCCCTGAGACCATACATGCTGTGTGTCCGAAATGCGAACGTCCCCGGCGTATTCGGGGCGGTCACGACCCTTATTGGTAATGCAAAAATCAATATGGATTCGCTAATCGGGAAAAGCACGGTGGATAGGACTGAAAACATAATTCTTCTTAGCACCGAAACTAAAATTGAAGAAAAACTGTTAATGCAGATTAAAGCTGTGAATGGTGTGAAGGATGCTTGGGTTCTTGAGTTTCCTTCCGGCAAATACACGCTTCAGCGTCCCTCGCTTGCGCCAACAGTAACGACGAAAGCGCCAACGCCTTAAGCTGGAGCAGCATTACCGGTTTCCCGCCATCCCCTCGCGCAGTTTCGGCACGTTGTGCCGGAACATGTCGAGGTAGGTGGGGGCGGGGCCGCCGGGCGGCGATAAAGAATCCGAATAAAGCGTGCCGCCGAGTGACGCACCGGACTCTTTGGCGATTTGCTCGATCAGGCGCGGACTGGTGATGTTTTCAATGAACACGCTTTTGATGCCTTCGGCTTTGATCCGGTCGATCAGTTTTGCCATATCGGCGGCCGAAGGCTCCGCTTCCCTGTTCATGCCGACGGGCGCCAGAAATGTAATGCCATAGGCCTCGCCGAAATAGCCAAAGGCTTCGTGGTTCGTGATGACCTTGCGTCTGGATTCGGAGATCATGGCGAATTCGTCACGCACCCATTTATCCGTTTCGGCTATTTTGGCGACATACGCTTTGGCGCGCGCGCGCATTTCTTCGGCCTTGGCGGGCAAGGCGGCCATCAATCCGCCCGCGATATTGCGCGCGTAAATCTGGCCGAACGCGAGGTTTTGCCAGGCATGAGGGTCGGCGGCGGGTTTTCCGTCCTCTTCCATAAAGCGCGGTTTAATGCCCGCCGAAGCCACCAGCAGTTTGGCCTTGGTGCCGGAAGCGCCGACAATCCGGTTCATCCAGCCCTCGAAGGCAAGCCCGTTGATAACGATAATGTCGGCGGCAGCCACGGCTTTGATGTCCTCGGGCACCGGTTGGTAAACATGGGCGTCCGCGTCCGGTCCCACGAGCGTTGTCACGTCAACCGTATCGCCGCCGATTTCCCGGACCATATCGCCCAGAATGCTGAAACTCGCCACCACCTGAAGCGGCTTTTCGGCAGCCAAGCAAGGCTGAAACGCCGCAAACGAGAAAGCTGTCAGAACAAGCCAAATTTTTTTCATGACATAGCGCTCCGGGGGATGTAATGTTATAACATCCGAACCCTAGACGAAAGACCATCCCATGGCAAGCCGCCTTTCACCGCATAGCCAAAAAGTGTTCAGGTTGTTGAACGCGGCCGGAAAGCCGTTGACGGCGTATGACATTCTGGACAAGTTGCGCCGTCAGGGGCTTCGCGCGCCGCCGACCGTTTACCGGGCCCTGGATCAGTTGATGCGCCAAGGCCTTGTCCACCGGCTTGAATCCATGAACGCGTTTATGGCTTGCCGGCATGCTTCGGAACATAAGGGTAAACCTCACCATCCAAACCCGTTTGCGATTTGCACGTCATGCGGCAGCGTGCGGGAAATCAAGGATCCCGTTCTGCAAAGAGCAATGAACCGGCTTGGCGCGGAATTGTTTGAACAATTGGACAAAAGAGTTTTCGAGCTGTCGGGCATTTGCCGCGGCTGCAAGGCAAGCCGAAAAAAGGAAGCCGGGCATGTATGACATGAGTTTGTTTCAACGGTTGGCGCTGGCTTTTATTCTTTCAACCCTTGCGGTTTTCATTTCTTTCTGGGCGATGCAGGGATGAGGCATTCCGTGTCCGCGCTCGTTACGCTCGACAATGTTTCGGTGACGTATGGCCGCCATGTGGCGCTACAGGATGTGAGCGGTTCTTTCGAACCGGGGTCTCTTACGGCCGTGGCGGGGCCGAACGGCGCGGGGAAAAGCACGTTGCTCAAGGTCATTGCGGGCGCTATCAAGCCGTCGCAAGGCCGCGTATCGGTCTGTAAGACGTGCATGCGGCGAACGGCCTATTTGCCGCAAATAAACGCCATTCAGCGCGATTTTCCCATCACCGTTATGCAAGCCGTTTGCACCGGTTTTTGGCCCGACACCCGCAGTTTCGGGGCCATAACGTCCGCGATGAGGGATCGCGCAAGGGCCGCGCTGGCAGCCGTGGGGCTGGCCGGTTTTGAAAAGCGCCAGATCGGCGGCCTCTCCGGCGGGCAGTTCCAGCGCATGTTGTTTGCGCGCGTAATCGTGCAAGACGCGCGCGTCATTCTTCTCGACGAGCCGTTTACGGCCGTGGACGCGGCGACGACGGCGAAACTGATCCAGATTGTACTCGACTGGCATCGGGAAGGACGCACGATCGTTTGCGTTTTGCACGATCTTTTGCTGATCCGGAAATACTTTCCGGAATCCTTCGTTTTGTCCGGCAATTGTCTTGGCAGCGGGCACACGCATGAGTTGTTCGAGCAGAAGCTTCTTTCCTTCGATCTGGACATGGCGGAATTGCTCGAGCCGGAGGGAACGCCTCCACCCGTTCACGAACACGATTGCGGCCATGACCATGCTTGATACGCTCGCCGATCCTTTCATTCAGTACGCCTTCATGAAACGCGCGCTGGCGGCGTGCGTCGTGCTGTCGCTGGGGGGCGCGCCTCTTGGCGTTTTCATGATGCTGCGGCGTATGACGCTGGTGGGGGATGCCATGTCGCACGCCATTTTGCCGGGCGTCGCCGCGGCGTTTCTCGTGGCGGGGCTGTCGGTCTGGCCGATGACGCTGGGCGGACTGGCGGCGGGCCTTGGCGCGGCTCTGATCGCCGTCGCGCTGACGCGATATACGCACATTAAGGAAGACGCGGCGTTCACGCTACTTTTTCTTTTGTCGCTGGCGGGCGGCGTAACGCTCGTATCGCTGAAGGCGAGCAGCGTCGATCTTCTTCATTTGCTGTTCGGCAATATTCTTGCCATCGACCGGGATTCTCTCATCCTCATAACGGGCGCGTCCTGTTTGTCGCTTTTCGCGCTGGCGGTTCTTTACCGGCGTCTTGTCATCGAATGTTTCGACCCGGTTTTTATGGAATCCACATCGCGAAAGGCCGGCTGGACGAGGTTTGTTTTTTTTGGCTTGCTTATGGTCAATTTGGTCGCAGCTTTTCAGGCTTTGGGGACGCTATTGGCGCTGGGGCTGATGATCCTTCCCGCCATCGCCGCGCGTTTCTGGACGCGAAACATCGACACGTTGATGCCCTTGAGCGTGCTTGTCGCCGCCGCTTCTTCCGTTACCGGCCTTCTTTTATCCTATTACGTGAAAATGCCTTCAGGGCCTGCGATCGTGATGACGGCCGGAATTTTTGGCGTTATATCGGCTTTGACAGGTCGGTACGGCAGCGTTGCGGCCTATAGGCTGAGGCGTTGCTAGCGGCCCGGCGTGCGGTTGTCGAGCCGGTCGAAAATCCACCCCATACCCGCGCCTACGCCGAGCCCGATGGCCGCGCCGCAGGGGAGGCAGCCGCCGCCGGTGGCCAAAGCGGCTATCGTTCCTACGGCGGCTCCCGATGCGCCGGCAATGCCGACGTTTCTTGCGGTCGTCCGGGTTGAATGAGTGCAGGCCGAAAGCGACACAAGGCAAACAAGCACGAAAAAAGTACGCGCGAAGAAAAACATGCGATTCGTCATAATAGGCTCCTTAATTCCATAAGGTTCGCAGTTTACATGAAAGTAATTCGATTTCCAGCTACTTTTGAACCTGGTCAATAATGTAGCCTGTTCCTGCGCCTACAGCGCCGCCAATGGCGGCGCCACAGGCCACACAGCCGCCCATAAGGAGCGTTCCAGCCGTTCCGGCTGCTGCGCCTATGGCGGCGCCGGAGGCCACGCGCTGCTGCGTTTCCGTAAGCGTGCTGCAGGCGCTAAGGGACAAGAGGCACATCGCTATCATTCCCGCTTTGCCTGTTAATAATAATTTCGAGGTCATAACCGGCTTCCTGCGTTATTCCAAAAGGGATGGTGAGGGCATATCCGTTTCCGGTTGCTGAACGGCTGGCGGCGCTTTTATCCCCGTTTCGTCGTTATCCTGAACTTGCTGGTCGTAGAGATAGCCGGCGCCGGAGCCGAGGAGGCTGCCGATGGAGCCGCCGCAAGGAATGCAACCACCCGTTGCGATGGATATGCCAATGCCTATCGCTGAACCGATTGAACCGCCGGAAAGGACGCGCTGTTCGGTGGGGCTCAGGTTGCTGCATGCGCCGAGCGCCAGCAGAACAAGCACCGCGAGGCGGAGGTCCCTTGATTTTATCGATACTGTCTTCACGACTTTCCCCGATTTACAGGAACGCTTTGCACGCACAGATAATAGTTGAACCAGAACATTAACGAGTACGCATAAAACCATTGAAATACCGTTAAATTAATCTTCACTATTGGGGGAAAGACCGCCGGAAATTTGACTTTTGGAGGATGGGGAAATGGCTTTAGATATCCTTTTGAACGAGACAGGCGGCGTTTGGTAAGAAGTGGCGAAACGGTGGGTCAAGGGCATATATAAGTATTTGTAATATATGGGATAATCCTGAATTTTTCCTTTGTTCTTTGTCCCTCCAGGTGCTAGTTTTCAGGCTTGTCTTAAACCGACCATTCCAAGCAAAAAAACAGGCCTGACCTTGAAAGATTCGACAGCTTTAACACCGCCGCCTTCGGACATTACACCGGTTACGATCGAAGACGAAATGCAGCGTTCCTATCTCGATTACGCGATGAGCGTGATCGTGTCGCGAGCGCTGCCCGACGTTCGCGACGGGCTTAAGCCCGTGCACCGCCGCATCCTTTACGCGATGAAGGAAGGCGGATACGACAGCCATAAACCCTATAAAAAATCCGCGCGCATCGTCGGCGACGTCATGGGTAAATATCACCCGCACGGCGACGCCGCGATTTACGATGCCATGGTGCGCATGGCGCAGGATTTCTCCATGCGCCTTCCGCTTATCGACGGGCAGGGCAATTTCGGTTCGATGGACGGCGATCCGCCCGCGGCCATGCGTTACACCGAAGCGCGGCTCGCCAAAGCAGCCGAGACGCTTTTGGAAGATATCGACAAGGAAACGGTCGATTTTCAGCCTAACTATGACGAATACACGGTCGAGCCGGTCGTGCTTCCCGCCCGCTTTCCGAATTTGCTGGTGAACGGCGCAGGGGGCATTGCCGTCGGCATGGCCACGAACATCGCGCCGCACAATCTGGGCGAAGTGATCGACGCGTGCGTGGCCTATATCAAGAATCCCGATATTACGATGGATGAACTCATCCAGATTATTCCCGGCCCGGACTTCCCCACCGGCGGCATCATCATGGGGCATGTGGGATGCCGCGCGGCTTTCCATCTTGGCCGTGGCAGCGTCGTCATGCGCGCGCGCACGGAGATCGAGGAGGTTCGCAAGGACCGGCAGGCAATCATCGTTTCCGAAATTCCCTATCAGGTCAACAAGGTACGCCTGATCGAGCGCATTGCCGAATGCGTGCAGGAGAAAATCATCGAGGGTATTTCGGATCTGCGCGACGAATCCGACCGCGACGGCGTGCGCATCGTGATCGAGCTTAAGCGCGACGCCATGGCGGATATTGTCCTCAACCAGCTTTACAAGCACACGCCGTTGCAGACGAGTTTCGGCGTCAACATGCTGGCGCTGAACGGCGGGCGGCCGGAATTGATGAATCTGCAAAGCATCATTGCCGCTTTCGTCGATTTCCGTGAGAAAGTCATCACGCGCCGTACCGAGTTCGAACTTGGGCAAGCCCGGGACCGCGCCCATATACTCGTGGGCCTTGCCGTGGCCGTGGCCAATATCGATGAAGTAATCGCGCTTATCCGCAGGGCGCAGGATCCTCATATCGCGAAAGAGGAGCTTATGGCGCGCGCGTGGTCCGCCAGGGACGTGGCGCCGCTGATCGCGCTTGTGGATGAGGAAGGCGCCGTGAAAGACGGCACGTACAAAATGACCGAAACGCAAGCCAAGGCCATTCTCGATCTGCGTTTGCACCGCCTGACCGGCCTTGAGCGCGACAAAATCGGCGAAGACCTGCGCGGCGTCGTGGAGCAGATCAAGGATTATCTCGATATTCTGGCCAATCGCGCGCGTGTTTTCCAGATCATGACGGACGAGCTTTTGACCATACGCGAGAAGTTCGCCACGCCGCGCAAGACGACGATCGAGGATCAGGAATTCGAGACGGACATCGAAGATTTGATCCAGCGCGAAGACATGGTCGTTACGGTCAGCCATGCGGGATACGTCAAGCGCGTGCCGTTATCGACCTATCGCGCCCAGAAACGAGGCGGCAAGGGCCGCACGGGCATGAGCACGAAGGACGAGGATTTTGTGAACGACATCTTTGTGGCGTCCACGCACACGCCCATGCTTTTTTTCTCGTCGCTGGGGCGAGTCTACAAGCTTAAGGTTTACAAATTGCCGCTCGGCAATCCCCAGTCGCGGGGCAAGGCGCTGGTCAACCTTTTGCCGCTGGAGCAGGGAGAGACCATCACCACCGTTATGCATCTGCCGGAAGACGAGGCGGCGTGGGATAAACTGAACGTCGTTTTTGCGACGTCGGCGGGCACCGTGCGGCGCAACCAGCTTTCGGATTTCAGCAACGTGCGGCCAAGCGGCATTATCGCGATGAAACTGGAGGAAGGCGATCATCTTATTTCCGTGCAGACCTGCACGGAAGGTGACGACATCCTTCTGGCTTCGCATCAGGGAAAGGCGATCCGTTTCCCCGTGAACGACGTGCGCGTGTTCTCGGGCCGGACGTCGATGGGCGTTCGCGGCATCAAGCTGGCGAAGGACGATAGCGTCATTTCCATGTCCGTTTTGAGGCACGTCGAGGCGACGGCCGAAGAACGGGTGGCCTTCATCAGGCAGGCAAACGCGCTGCGCCGCGCGGCCAATGGCGACAATGGCGACGAGACAAACGGAAGCGCGCCAAACGGCGACGACGAGGAAACGTCGACCGATTTGACGCTGTCGCAAGAGCGTTTCGACGAATTGGCGGCGCAAGAAGAATACCTTTTGACGGTATCCGAACGCGGGTTTGGCAAACGCTCGTCATCTTATGAATACCGCATTGCCGGGCGCGGCGGGCAGGGCATCTGGAACATGGAAATGTCCGAGCGCAACGGGCTCATCGTCGCAACGTTTCCGGTGAAAGAAGGGCAGGAAATCATGCTGGTTTCCGACGGCGGGCAGATTATTCGCATGCCCGTTACGGACATCCGCGTGGCCGGGCGCCGGACGCAGGGCGTGACCGTCTTCCGCGTGGACGAGCAGGAAAAAGTCGTTTCCGTCGCCGCGCTGGAGGATCAGGAAGACGAAGGTAACGGGTCGGAAGACGATCAGGGGGAAACGCCCTAGGGTCCAACCCCAATAGGAGGCAAGGGTGAAAAAGAATATCGAACGCCTGTTCCTTGTTTTCGTGTTTCTCGCGGCATTTCCCTTCGTTGTTTTTGAAGCTGCGGCAGGAGAATGTCCGGCCTGCTTCGATGTCAATCGTTTCCAAGCCGCTGCCGAAAACGGGAATCCTGACGCGCAAACGGCGCTGGGGACCGTTTTTCGGGAGGGAAAAGTTGTGCCCCGCGACCTTAACACGGCGGCGTACTGGTTCGATATGGCCGCGCGTCAGGGCCATTTCAAAGCGCAGGAGGCGCTGGGCAATATGTTCGCGCGCGGCGAAGTGCAGCCGCCCAACAATGTCTTTGCCTATCTTATGGTTAGCGTTACCCAAAAGTCGTATCCAAGGTGCCCGATCCTGAAGAATTATAAGGCGCAGCTTATTAGCCATATGGCGCCTGCGGAAATCGAGGAAGCCGAACGGCTTTTGCGTTCGCAATAGGAATTGACGGCGGTAAATCAGGCCTGGTGCGGACGGCGGTCCGGGGCTATTAACCCCCCGCTAATGTATTTCTGGTAACGGATTGTCGTTATGGCCAAGATCACGAAGTTTCAACGCACCGGTCTTTATCCGGGCACTTTCGATCCCATCACGCTCGGGCATCTGGAGATTATTTACCGTGCCGTGAAAGTGGTGGATCGTCTCGTCATCGGTGTGGCGAAGAACGCGGGCAAGGGGCCGCTGTTCGATTGCAAAACACGCTTGCGCATGGTGGAGCACGAAGTGGCTCCTCTTGTGAAGCGCGGCATAAAAATCGAGGTCATGCCGTTCGACAAGCTGCTTATGCATTTTGCGCTTGATGTCGGGGCGAGCGTATTGATACGTGGCCTACGCGCGGTTTCGGACTTTGAATATGAAATTCAGATGGCGGCCATGAACCACCGCATGAATAACGATGTCGAGACCGTGTTTTTGATGGCTTCGGACCGGCACCAGTTTATTTCGTCGCGTATGGTTAAGGAAATTGCCCGTTTGGGGGGCGATGTGCATCCCTTTGTCAGTTCTTATGTGGTCAAACAGCTTAAGCGGCGTCTTTCCGCCCCGGATGGCCGCCGCCGCGTTGTGCCGGAAGTCAGGGATTAACCTTTCAAAGGCAGAGAACAAGGAGCAGATACCAGATATTTGCGTTAAACATTTGACTCCGATCCCCGATTACTGTTTTCTGCCTTCTGAATGTGACCTCGTAGCTCAGCTGGTAGAGCATCTGACTTTTAATCAGAGGGCCATGGGTTCGAGTCCCATCGGGGTCACCAGCCTTCGCAAGCGAAGCGCGCGAAGGCTGCCGCGCCGTAGCCCACAGGGCGAAGGCGAACTGTATCGGCCGTGTTCGCTTCCGTCTTCGCTACGTTTCGACGCGACAAGACGGCTCGGCAAGCCATCAATTTCCAAAAACTTTCCGGATAAAAAAAAGAGGCATGCCACTTTCATGACATGCCTCTAACGAGGGATAGTCTCTTCTTAGAACGGCGCGTAACGGAAGGCCGTGAACGCCATGCTTTCATACGAATGCGGCGCGTTGCCGTTGAAATCGCTGAAAGCGTTGCGGCGTGTCAGGGAGTACTGGGCTCCGACTTTCATTGTGCCATAGTCGCCCTTATACAGCTGCTTCCACAGGCCCGGTGTAACCTGCCAAACGCTGGAGGTTTGGGCCGGGCATGCGCCGCCAGTTGTGTAACAACCGGCGTTGCTCAGGCTCGTCGCGCTATTCGAACCGTAACCGTAGTTGTAGTTCGACGTTCCGACCGTATGAGTTCCATCTTCGCTCTGCCGCGATACTTTTTCGCCGCCGAGGTAAACATACAGATCCCATGTCGGATCGGGATGCGCAATCAGGCCAAACAAGGCCGTGTATTGCGTAAGCGGCTTGATGTCGCCGTTCGGGGCGAAGGCGAAGTCAGGCAGCAACACGGGGCCATAGCGGCCAATGCCTTGACCGGCCATGAAGCTGGCTTGCACATCCAACACTTTCTGAATGACGGGGATTTGTACGGATGCACCGCCGCCGCCGCCGACTTCATAGTTTTGATGGAAATCAGCCAGAACATTATCGCGGAAGAAGCGGGCAACACCGAAGACTTCATAGTGGCCGAAGCCCGGATCATAGGCCAACTTGGCTACGATATCCGGCGCCAGATCCGTCGAGTAGTTGGTCGTGCTGGCATAGAAAGCGCCGCCGCCGTTGTAGGCATTTACGGTTGTCGGTGCTACAACGCCGCCAAAGTTAACCTGCGGGCTTTCCAGCGACAGACCTGCCCAGAACTTTTTGTCGAAGTCCTTGACCAGACGGATCTGCGGCGTGCGGGTGTAATTGTACCCGGGAAGCAGAGAGCCATCGATCACCAGCGGTAGGTTTTCCTTCCGGGGCGTGATGCCCACCTTGTTCATGGTTGCCAGGCTCCATGTCTGACCCCCAAGGAAGTGCAGACCCAGATCGTCACGGTCGACGGTGGCATAAGCTTCACGCAGACGTGGCGTGTAGCTGTTCGTTTCGATGGAGTTGGCTGTGGGGGCCGCGCCAAGGAAGTCCGACGCGAAGTAGGCCGACAGCTTGTAATCCTTGTCCACGTTGCCTTCCGTCAGGAGCGTCAGGCGGCTCGCGCGGGCCGACCCGCGGAACTCGGACTGGTGCGCGTTGACGGAGTTGTCGAACGGAATGGAGCCGTTGAAGCTCGATCCAAGATCGGCCGTCTGGTTCTTCGAACGCCAGATAGCATCCGTTTCAACAAAGCCGCCCAGCGTGACTTTAACGCCCGGAAGGACTTCTTTTTGGACGCCGTCGGGCGTGGCCCTGGGCTGGGAAGCCGCTACTACTGCTGCCGTTTCGGCCTGGGCCTTGGCCGTTTCTTTTTCCTTGGCCTTGAGGTCGGTTAGCTGCTTTTGCAGGGATTCAACCTGCTTTTGAAGGGATTTGATGGCATCTTCTGTTGAGTCGGCAGCAAAAGCCGGGCCGCTTATCATCAGGCCTATAGCCGTTGTTGCCAGCAGTAGTGTGCGCACATTTATTTTCATCGTTGTCTCCAAGAGGCAAGGAAGGGATTGTCATCAGTCGAGAACAGTAGCCCATACTTGTACTGTGCTTTTTTAATAAGACAATAAAAAATGTGCGTCTTTCGGGGATGCCTTGTGAAAGAATTCATGGGTGTTGCCAAGAAGACAACCGTATTCGTTCAGGAAGGGTTGAAAAGCGAAACCTGCGGGGCTTTTTGGCGTGCCGAATCGTAAAAGATCGATTCTTCCGTGGCAGGATCGATTCTAGCGATTCGTGGTTCCGGTCCGTTTGAAGATGTCCGAAGACGAACAGGCAGAATGGGCTGAATCTATTTGAGTAAATGGGTTTTGGCCGCTCATAAACGATCCGCCGGGGCCATGTCCGGCTTTCATATGACCATCTTCAGTCGAGGCCGCCCGGAAATAGGCCATAACGAAGACTCGAATCGCGGCCGTTAGCGAGGTATTTGGCGCTTTACGTTCGGCAATGGCCGTGCATATGCCGTGCATCGTTGTGTGCTCCCGACGGCAGATTTCGCGCAGGCCTTCCCACATGTCAGGCTCCAGCCGCACGCTCGTGCGATGGCTTCTTATTGTGATATTACGGCTGACCAGACTGCTCTGCACGGCCAGGGATTGTTTTTCAGAGGGAAGGGGGTCGGTGAAGGGGAGTTTCTCGGGGGAGGGATTCATCGGACTCTCCATATGCGTGTGGATTATCGATGCATGCAAGGCTGGGTTGCATAATGATATACACGCTTTGGTATATCAAGCCCTAATTTAACATGGTAACAAAATTATTATAAAACAATTGCATACTGTTGTGTGAGGTCATATATATGTATGGTGCCATGTTAAGAAAATACTACCGGGGGTTGTATTGTTAGATCGCGCCCTGCTTCAAAAATGTTCATTCAGGTGCCTGTATGCGCTGGATTGCGTGCCCGCAGGTGAGCTATTTTGGTCCTGTTCAGGCTTGTTTTGGCACGTTTTAGGACCTAATGAGAATCGCTCGATTCGGGCCCCGTGCCCGAAAGAAAGATAAATGACGCCGCCATGCGCTCTTCTCGTTACAGCGATATGTTCCTTGCGACCCTTAACCGGCCCGTCAAGCGCAGGGGATGCGATTTTCCGGGCTGCAGCGAGGCCGGGGACTTTCGTGCGCCCCGAAGCCGGGAGAAGCTGAACGAGTATTTCTGGTTCTGCCAGGAGCATGCGCGCGAATATAACGAGCAATGGGATTATCTTGCCGGGCTGTCGATCGGGGATATCGAGAAGCACATCCGCGACGCGGCCGTTTGGGAGCGGCCGACGTGGCCGCTCGGCGAATGGCGGAAGCGAGAGCAGGAGTTGCGCGACAGGGTGAAGAAGGCGTTTTTCAGCGCTGACGGCCTTGGGACCGGGAACACGGAACCGAATAAGAGCGCGCATGAGCCCGTGGGCGAGCGCGACGCGCTGGTTGCGTTGGACCTTCAGCCGCCCGTGACGTTCGCAGCCATCAAGAAGCAGTACCGCAAGCTGGTGAAGCGCTACCATCCCGACGCCAACGGCGGCAGCCGTGCCGCCGAGGAGAAGATCAAAAGCATCAATCAGGCGTTTACGCTGCTGAAGGGGATTTATGGGGAGGGGGAGAACGTGAAGGCTTAGGGCCGGAACCCCTCCCCGAAATCGCTATGCGATTTCGACCCTCCCGCATCCGTCTTCGCCCTTCGGGCTTCGCCGGACAAGAGGGGAGGGTGACGGGAGGATGAGCCCACACTACCCTACACCCCTGTGCTTTGATTTAAAACGTAATTTTGGCGGAGCGAACAAGGACAGAAGCAAAAGGTTCAGGCCACGGAGGAAGACGGATCGAGCGGCGTAGCCGTGGTTTTTTTT
>Ga0302247_1000158_pt1 | contig 74298 bp, 65 predicted proteins | sample AAG_UR_Ile_MG_FD_193529 | JGI IMG/M metagenome (GOLD analysis project Ga0302247, IMG submission 193529) | Enriched activated sludge microbial communities from anaerobic digester in WTTP, New Holstein, Wisconsin, United States - AAG_UR_Ile | ecosystem: Engineered > Bioreactor > Anaerobic >...
CACTTCGCCATTAATCTTGTTCGCAACGCCAAAGACAAGAAAAGCCTTAAAATCCGAAGAAAATTAGCCGGTTGGAACCCCGATTACCTCGCTTCTCTCCTCATTAACCCGGATTCGTAGCCGTGCCTCGAACCCCGAGCCCCCTTGCTATCTTGCCCGGATTTGGGCATTCTCGCCCCGTCGCCCGCCGGTTCCGGCAGTGCGCGGCGTCCGGGGCAAATTCAGCCCGTCAACCGAATAACGCCCGAATGAATTGGGGGATCGTCCTATGCAAATGCAATTTATGTTGATTTTCGCCTGCGGCCTTGTGGCCCTGATTTACGGACTGCTTTCGGCGCGCCAGATTCTCGCGGCGCCGGCGGGGTCGGCAAAGATGCAGGAAATAGCGTCGGCCGTACAGGAAGGCGCGAAGGCCTATCTTAACCGCCAATACCTGACGATCGCCGTCGTCGGCATTATCATCGGCGCGGCTTTGGGAAAATTTCTCGGCCCTCACGTCGGTATCGGCTTTATGATCGGTGCGGTTCTATCCGGCGTGGCGGGTTATGTCGGCATGAACGTGTCAGTGCGCGCGAACGTGCGCACGGCAGCCGCCGCCCAAAAAGGCATGAAGCAGGCGTTGAACATCGCCTTTAAATCGGGGGCGGTTACAGGCTTGCTGGTCGTCGGTCTCGGCCTTTTGGCGGTGAGCGGTTATTATTATGCCCTCCTGCATTTCGATTTGTTGGGCGGCGTTGTGCCTCCGGCGACGCCTGCGGGCGGCCCGATGCCCGGCATGCCCCCGATGCCTCCTCTGCCTCCGGGCTTGATAATGCCTCCGGGCCATCCCGCCGGCATTCCCGCCGTAACGCCTGCGGCGGCGGCAGCGGCCACGGCGGCCGTGCGGCCCATCATTGAGGCGCTTGTGGCCCTCAGCTTCGGTGCGTCGCTGATTTCGATCTTCGCGCGTCTTGGCGGCGGCATCTTCACCAAGGGCGCCGACGTAGGCGCGGACCTTGTGGGGAAGGTCGAAGCGGGAATTCCCGAAGACGATCCGCGCAACCCGGCCGTGATCGCCGACAACGTGGGCGACAACGTGGGCGACTGCGCGGGCATGGCGGCGGACCTGTTTGAGACCTATGCCGTGACGATTGTGGCCACCATGCTTCTGGCCTCGACGTTCTTCGTGGGCGACATGCAAAAGGTTATGATGATCTTCCCGCTGGTCATTGCGGCGGTATGCATCGTGGCCTCGGTCGCGGGCACATACTTCGTCCGGCTGGATAAAAAGCAGAACATCATGGGCGCGCTGTACAAGGGCCTTGTCGTAAGCGGCGTCATCTCGGCGGCGCTGATTGTGCTTGCCGTGAACCAGATGATCGGCTTTGACGAAAAGATCGCCATGTCTGGCGGTCATACCGTCGACGGCATCCGGCTCATCCTGTGCTCGTTTACGGGCCTTGCCGTAACGGCGGGCATGGTCTGGATCACCGAATACTACACGTCCACGGCCTACCGCCCGGTGAAGAGCATCGCGGCGGCGTCGGTCAACGGCCACGGCACGAACGTCATTCAGGGGCTGGCCGTGTCGATGGAATCCACGGCGCTGCCTGTGTTCGTGATCAGCGCGGGCATCATCGTGGCGTACATGCTGGCGGGCCTGTTCGGGATCGCGGTGGCGGCGACGACAATGCTTTCGCTGGCGGGGATGATCGTGGCGATCGACGCGTACGGACCCGTGACGGATAACGCAGGCGGCATCGCGGAAATGGCGAACATGCCGAAAGACGTCCGCGAAATCACCGATGCGCTGGACGCCGTCGGCAACACGACCAAGGCGGTCACCAAAGGCTATGCCATCGCGTCGGCGGGTCTGGCGGCTTTGGTGCTGTTCGCGGCTTATACCCAGGACCTGAAGCATTATTTTCCAAGTCTGGACATCAAGTTCGAACTGCAAAACCCGTATATCATCGTCGGCCTGTTCGTCGGCGGCCTGTTGCCGTACCTGTTCGGGGCGCTGGCGATGACGGCGGTAGGGCGCGCGGCGGGCGCGGTGGTGCAGGAAGTGCGCCGCCAGTTCCGTGAAATCCCGGGCATAATGGAAGGTAAAGGTAAGCCGGAATACGGCAAAGCCGTCGACATGCTGACCAAGGCGGCGATACGCCAGATGATCGTGCCGTCGCTCTTGCCTGTGGCGGCGCCCTTCGTCCTGTATTTTGTCATCCGCTACGTGGCGGGACAGGCGCAGGCGTTCAGCGCGCTGGGCGCGATGCTGCTCGGCACGATCGTGACGGGCCTGTTTGTTGCCATCTCGATGACCTCGGGCGGCGGCGCGTGGGACAACGCGAAGAAATACATCGAATCCGGCAACTACGGTGGCAAGGGATCCGAGCCGCACAAGGCGGCCGTGACTGGCGATACCGTCGGCGATCCGTACAAGGACACGGCAGGCCCGGCGGTGAACCCGATGATCAAGATCATCAACATCGTCGCCATTCTCCTGCTGGCCATTCTGGCAAGCATGGCGAAAGGTTAAGCGGCAGACAGGTTCGCGCCTCTCGTCCCCCGAAGCCCTGGTCAGGATTCGGGGTTAGGGGCTCGGGGTTCGGAAAATAGCGTTCAGCGGCCAGCTTCCAGCATTCAACTTAAACTCAGGGCGTCATCCCGGCCAAACAGCGCGGCTTTGCCGCGCTGTGCGAGCCGGGATCCAGTCATCCTTTCCCCAGGAAAGTTCTTACGTGTTCTTCCACTGGATTCCGGGTTCTCGCCTTCGCTTCGCTCAGTCTCGCCCCGGAAAGACGTTGAAACTTTAACTTGTTCCCGAACCCCGAGCCTCGAGCCCTAACCCCAATGGCTTTAAAACCCCGTTCAACCCTGCGCCGGGCCGCGGGGCGCAAGAAACGCCTTGAGTAAATTTTTAAATTCATCCGGCGAAACGGGCTGACGTTGGCACTTTGCGTCGCGCCCAAACGTTTCCCGCCCAAGGACATTGCCCTCGGCATCGCGCCGTTCCGTGCGGTGCAGGGTGTGAATGCCGCCGTTCGTCGAAGCAAGATCGACCCGCAATTTCCTGATTATCGTGCCATCGGGCGCGACGGTAACGGTCCTTGCCAGTTTTCTGCCGTCGGGGCGAAACCAGCCGTTCTTTTCGTCTTTATACCCTGGATGAACCCACGTCTCGATCGTCCGGTCGCCGGTCTCGGGATCGACGTTTGTTTCACGGTCGATATAAAGGGCGGCGTTATCTCCGTTCGCCAGATAGGTCGTTGAATGCGCGTTCCTGACGGGCGTCGTGCCGTTAAGAACGACGCGGCTGAGGTCGATGCGAAACTTTCCTTCCGGGCAAAGCCCGGTGTCGAAAAAACCGGGGATGCGCTTCCCGGGTTCTCCGTCTGTAAGGATGACATGCGTGCCGCCGCCGTTGCCGTCCCACAAATACTTGTTCACTATTCTTCTTTCCAATCCGTATCCCATAACCCGATCCTTAATAATGAATGCCTTGAAAATCCGTCATGCCGAATGCCCGCATGATAGGGAAGGGCGGCGAAAGTAATTAGCGGAAAATATGGTTAACGGGATGCGCGCGCGCTTCAACGCTGCGCCAACGGTGCTTCAACGCTGCGCCAACGGTGCTTCAACGCCGCGCCAACGCCGCGCCAACGCCGCTTCAAACCTGCTTCAAAGGGCCCTGAAAACGCGCTAAACCCATCGAAAGCTTGTGAAAAAAAGGCATAAATGCCAACCTCCAGGTTCTCAAAAAGCCCTTCCGGTGATTCATGGCCTCTTCGCTCGCCCAACCCAATGCCGCGGTTCTCATTATCGGCAACGAAATCCTCTCGGGCCGGACGAAGGATATTAACCTTAACTATATCGCGCGGAAGCTCAGCGGCATTGGCGTCAGGCTTGCCGAAGCGCGCGTAGTGCCGGACGCGGAGGACGACATTGTTGCAGCCGTGAACGCGCTAAGATCACGCTACACCTATGTTTTTACGACGGGCGGTATCGGGCCGACGCACGACGACATCACGGCGGGGGCGGTCGCAAGGGCTTTTGGCGCGCCGCTCATCGAGCATCCGGACGCGCGGGCGCGGTTGACGGCTTTCTACACGTCCGCAGGCCTTAACGAAGCGCGTCTTGCCATGGCCCACGTGCCGGAAGGGGCCTCGCTCATTGACAATCCCATCAGCGCCGCGCCCGGCTTCCGGATGGACAACGTCTATGTGCTGGCGGGCTTGCCGAACGTGATGCAGGCGATGATGAACGCGGTTGCCGCAGGCTTGCAGCACGGGCCGTCCATTCACGCCGTCACGCTTTCCTGCGGTTTGGGCGAAGGCGTGATCGCCAAAGGGCTTGCTGAAATTGCAGAGCAATATCAAGGGGTTGATATTGGCTCTTATCCGTCTTTCCGTCACAACAAAATCGGCGTTTCGCTTGTGGCGCGCGGCACGGACAAGGCGGCTGTGGTGGCGGCGGCGGAGGCGGTTAAGGCGCTCATCATCGCCCACGGCGGCAAACCTGAGGTGGAAACGACGGTTTAAGCTACTCGCGCGGCGGTATGTAAACCGGGTTGTCGGACGCCTTTTCCTCGAGACCGTTCTTTTCCGCGCTTTCGACGAACGACATCGGTTGGTTCTTGCCGGGGCCGAAGTTTTGGTAAACGAGCGCCAGCGCCAGCATGATCGCCAGCCAAAGCGCGATATTCTGGAGCACTTTGCCGCGATTCATGGCGAAAACGTTGGGCGCGATAAGCACGGCCAGCGTGACCGTGAGCAAGGCCATAAGCACGAGTGAGACGCTGTTCATGTCCCAATTAAGCCATGCACCGGACTTTTCGGCAAGCCCAGGACTGTGTCCGGGGAACGACAGGGCAAAAAAAATGCCTTCGGGGTCAATTTTTTATTGAATATTAAAATTTCCTGCGTATGTTGCGCTTCACGGAAGCGCACGTACCACTGGCCCAGGGACGGACTGGCATACCACCTTTTTCGTTCCCCACTGGTTTATGTAACGACGCTTTGCCGCTCTGCTAGCCCAAAGGCGAAGACAGAGAACGTGGTATACAGCAAAGAGTCTACTGTTCGGTTGAGCCACAGGATAATGGGACGGTTTGGCGGAACAGGTATTGGCCTTGGTTGAGGCAAAGAGAGCAGGGCAGAACGCCGGTGGTTTTCCTCTGGGATGAAGAGGAAGTGCTTCGTTTTCCCCTGATTATAGTGCGTTTCGTCGCGCTTTACGCTCTAACTGTCTCTGTCCGGCCGGTTTTGGACCCCTTTGCTGCAACTGATTTGGCAAAGGAGTTAAACGGGCCATGCGCACCAACGAGACCGGGGGTATCCGCAACATTGTCACTTCCGAAATGGGTGAGGCGTACCGCGTGGCGCGTGTCGTCGGGCATGAAAAGCCGCTTGACGGTATCGTCGGCGGCTTGCCTCGCTTTGCGAGCGTCGAAGCGGCTGTAAAAGCCTTGCGTCCGGCTGCGCCCATGCGCTGCCTGCACCCTCAAGCCCTCCGGCAAGCCGCCGCCGCTTTTGTGGCCGGCTTTCCCGGCAAGACCTTCTACGCCGTCAAGGTCAACCCCGATCCTTTCGTTCTTCGCGCGATTCATGCGGGCGGCGTGGCGAATTTCGACGTGGCGTCGCTGGCCGAGATAGGGCTGGTCCGCAAGCTTTTCCCGCAGGCGCGTCTTGCCTATACGCACCCGGTCAAAAGCCGCGAATCCATCCGGGAGGCATACTATCAGTACGGCGTGCGCGACTTCGCGATCGACACGTTCGAAGAGCTTCACAAGGTTCTTGAGGAAACCCGGACGGCGACGGAAGCGCTGGCTGCCGATCTGATCGTTCATGTTCGTCTTGCCATGCCGAAAGGGTCGGCGACGCACGACTTGTCCGGCAAGTTCGGCGCGCCGCCCGAGGCGGCCATCCAGTTGCTGCGGGACGCGGACAAGGTTGCCGCCAAAATTGGGCTTTGTTTCCATGTGGGCTCCCAGACAATGAATCCGGACTCTTACGCCGAGGCGTTGGCGCTGGCAGGCGCCGTCGTCAAAACCGCGGGCGTCAGGCTCGACGTGTTGAACGTGGGCGGCGGATTTCCTGTGGCCTATCCCGATGTCGAACCGCCGCCGCAAAGCGCCTTTTTTGCCGCTATCGCGGCGGGCGTCAAAAAAATGAAGCTTCCCAGGAGTTGTGAAGTCTGGGGCGAGCCCGGCCGCGTCCTCGCGACGCCCGCCGAGACGCTTGTCGTTCGCGTCGAGCTGCGCAAGGGCGATGCGCTGTACATCAACGATGGCGGTTACGGCTCGCTGCTTGACGGCATGCTGCTTGGCCAGCGCTGGCCCGTTCATCTGATTCGCACGCGCCGCCGCGTCAGCAGGAACCTTGTTCCGTACAAGTTTTACGGTCCGACCTGCGATTCACTGGATGTCATAAAGGGGCCGTTTATGCTGCCGGATGACGTCTGCGAAGGCGACTGGATCGCTATCGGCCAGCAGGGCGCCTATTGCGCGGCTCTGCGGACGAATTTCAACGGCTTCTTTTCCGATTTTAAAGTTGAGGTTAAGGAGCCTCTGTCGCCGCTTAATTCCTCGAATGGAAGGTGACGAAAATGGCGGGGGCCTGGCTGCCTTCCCGTTCCGGTTTTCTGGGGCTTCCGGCTGGCGAGGCCGGGCCGACTTCGAAGGCCGACGTTGTCGTCGTGCCGTTCGGCCTCGAGCAAACCGTTTCTTATGGCAAAGGCGCGGCCAAAGGACCCCAGGCGATTATTGACGCTTCGCCGCAGCTCGAGTATTTCGACGAAGAATTATGGCTCCAACCGCATGAGCGTTATGGCCTTGCGACGCTAAAGCCTGTGAAGATCAAAAAGCCCGTTGCGGCGGCGCTTGCGCAACTTGAAAAGCTCGTTGAGCCGATCGTTAAGGCCGGAAAATTTCCGCTTATTCTGGGCGGCGAACACGCGTTGACCCCGGGCGCGATCCGCCCATTCGTGAAGAAGTTTGAGAACTTGACCATATTGCACTTCGACGCGCACGCCGACTTGCGCGATGGCTATGAAGGAGAACATTATTCGCACGCGGCGGCCATGCGCCGCTGCCTCGATTTTCCGGGCGTTCGCGTCGTCTCGGTCGGCATTCGCAACATCTCGTTGGAAGAAGCCCGTTTTTGGGAGAAGAACAAAAAGCGCGTTTCCATTTTCTGGGCCAGGGATCGCGCCGGATGGCGCGCGGCCGATATCGTCAAGGCGCTCGGCAATTGTCCCGTCTATCTGTCTTTCGACGTGGACGCGTTCGACAGCTCGTTGATGCCGGCCACGGGAACGCCTGAACCGGGCGGCCTTTTCTGGGACGATGTCATGACGATTTTGCGCGCGGCGATCCGCGCGAAAAAGGTCGTCGGGGCGGATGTGGTCGAACTCGCTCCGCAAAAAGGTTTGCACGCTTGCGACTATCTAACCGCGAAATTGTGCGCCAGAATTCTGGCGTACAGGTTCTGCCGTTGAGGACGGGGCATGAGTTCGATGTGATTTATGTTGAGTTTTTGGGGAATCTTCTTCACAAAGAAAACAAGCTCTGCCGGTTTCAATCGCCGATCTGTGGCGACACGTTTCGCCCTTGTCATGGAGGTGAACTGAAATGAGACAAAACGCTCAGCCGCTCATGCAGGAAGATTCATTGCCCCGCGATGAAGGCGAGAAGCAGTGCCGTCCTTTCAATGTCGAAAAGTCGATCCGGCAACGTTTTCTGAGGCGTATAGGCGTCTTCGAAAAGATTGATGGCGAGTACGTCGGGCACATAGTCACGATGAATTTCAAATGCAGGGCCGTGATTAAAGACAACCCTTACCGGAAAGCGCTGGCCGAGCCCGAATACGTCGTCCAGCATACGGACGCCGAAGTCTTTTACCCGGATCTCGGGTTCGCATGGGAAAAGCGGACGGACGGCGAAAAACATCCTTATATCCTTGTGCATCTGGACGATCCTTCGTTTCCCAAAACCATCGTTGCCGTCCTGGTTCAGGGGCACAAGAATACCCACTACCTGTATTGGGACCGCATCACGATCTCCGATGAGGACATCGAAAGGCAAAAAGTGACGGAAGAACTCATACCCTATGTTGCCGTCCTTCGGCCGTTGGTGAATCCGCCAACGCAGTATTTGATTGGCATTTATCCCGACCTGAAGGAAATCTGGGATCCGGATTAAGCCCCAAATTTATATGAAAGCAGGGATATATGGGCCAGAATACGAAAAGGCTAACTTTCCCCTTGAATATAACCTCTAAAAAAGCCTATTTACACCCACTCTTTATGTTGTCGGACTGGTGTTGCCGCCTGTTAATCATTGGGTTGGGCATAGCAACCCGATCAGTTAGAACTGGCGTCATTCCCGAAACCGCGAAGCGGTTGTCGGGAATCCATCTTTTATTTTAACAAGATGGATGCCAGCCTTCGCTGGCATGACGCTAACTAAAGGATTCTAGCTGACCGGGAAGCATCCTGAGTAAACGGATTTTTTATTAAACGAGACGACCATGAAAGTATCCGCCAACACCATTCGCAAGGGCCACGTGCTGGAGTACAACAATAAGCTGTGGCTTGTCATCAAAAGCGAAATCATCATTCCCGGCAAGGGCAACGCCGTGACGCAGATCGAAATGCGCGACGTTCGCACGGGGACCAAAACGAACGAACGGTTCCGGACGCAGGAAACCGTCGAGCGCGTCCAGCTTATGGATCACGAAATGCAGTTCCTGTTTTCGTCGGGCGACGAGTACACGTTCATGGATCAAACGACGTATGAACAGTATGTGGTCACGCGCGACATTCTTGGCGATTCGGCCGTGTTCCTCCAGGAAGGCATGATTTGTAACGTGCAAACCTACGAAGGATCGCCGTTGTCGGTGGAATTGCCCGCGACGGTGGTTCTCGAACTCGTGGAAGCCGATCCCGTCGTGAAAGGCCAGACGGCGTCGTCATCCTACAAGCCCGCGAAATTGTCGAACGGCGTGCGCATCATGGTGCCGCCGTTTATTGAAGCCGGAACAAAGGTTGTCGTGAATACGAGCGACGGCAGCTACGTCGAACGCGCGAAATAGCCATGACCCGCCGTTCGCCCCTCGTGAACGTGATGGCCCGCGCGGCGGAAAAGGCGGCGCGTGGCCTTAAGCGCGATTTCGGCGAAGTCGAAAACTTGCAGGTATCGCGCAAGGGACCGGCGGACTTCGTCAGCACGGCCGACTTTCAGGCACAGAAAATCATTCGCGAGGAACTCGGAAAGGCGCGCCCCGGCTTCGGTTTCCTTATGGAGGAACAAGACGGCGATGCCGATACGTCCGGTAAAAAGGAACGTTGGATTGTCGATCCGCTGGACGGAACCTCGAATTTCCTTCATGGCGTGCCGCACTGGTGCATTTCCATCGGGGCGCAGAGGGACGGGGAGCTTATCGCGGGTCTGATCTACCATCCGATAGCCGACGAAATGTTCTGGGCGGAGAAGGGGTTAGGAGCCTATCTTAATAACCAGCGTTTGCGCGTTTCCGCGCGCAAGGATTTGGCTGATTGCCTTATTGCCACCGGCATGCCCTTTAAGGGAAGCTCCAAGCCGGTACCCGCATTCATGAACGAAGTACAGGCTATCATGCCCCAGGTGGCGGGCATTCGCCGCGCCGGATCGGCGGCGCTCGATCTCGCGTATGTGGCGGGCGGGCGATATGACGGCTATTGGGAAACGGGTCTTGGCCCTTGGGACATCGCCGCCGGAATCGTGATCGTCAGGGAAGCCGGAGGTTTCGTGAGTCCTCTCAATAAGGGGCAGGATCCTTTCAGGACAGGCTCTCTTGTGGCCAGCAACGCCGGGATACATGACCAAATGGTATCCATTTTGTGGGGGCTTTGATCGCCCGAAAATGCTGCAGGAGAAGCAAGGACTCCAAAGACTGTTTTATTTGAAAGGGATAGGAAAAGTATATCAGAAAACAGACGAATTTTCCTTTAAGCCGTTGCCTCAACGCCTCACGTTTGGCCGCATCTTCTCGAATCCTGCAACATCTCTTTGATAGCTATCGACTATCGGTTTCGATCCCAGTAGAACATTCGGGATAGCGATTCTGTCTTGGGTATTGCCCTGCCGATGTTTGTATCTTTTCGATCCTTTCTGTTCGGGTTAGCCGGTATTCTCGCCGTTATGCTGACAGGCGTTTGGGCCGGTCCCGTTATGGCCCAATCTTCCGTTGAAACCTATGTCGATAGCGCGGCCCCCGCTGAAATGCCGGAAGGCGTTTTTCCGGAGGGCGTCGAGTGGAACCAGCCCCTTAAGGCCGGCTCGCTGACATTGCCTAAAAAGCCTAAGGCCAAGGCAGCGGTTTCGTCCAGCAGGCCAAAGCCCCCGACCCTTCCCGTCGGCGGACTTAAAGCGCCCCAAATGGATAGCTCGACCCCACGCACGCCCTCGCTGGCCTCAAGCAAATCAAGCTCGGCCAACGTCATGTTGATGGAGGGAATGAAGAGCGCTCTTCAAAAAGCCGGTCAAAACCCGAATCTGCCGCCATCCGAAGCCGCAGCGCCCGAGGAGGACACGACGCCGGAGACGGGGACTCTTCAACAACCGGCGGCAATGGCTGAAACGGCGGTTCCGGAATCTCCGTCTGCGGACAAGACGGCTTTGGGCTTGCAGTACGAGCCCGGCCGGGAACCGCGCAGTCTTTCCTTTTCGACGACGCTTGACGGCGCGGCAAGTCCTGCCGGGGCCGTAGCGGCGAGCGAGACAGATGCGCATGCGGATGTCGAAACCCCCAAGGCAACGGAAATTGAACAGCCGCCCGTGCCTTTGGAGCAGTCATCGGCCCAACCGCCAAGCGCTTCGGAAAAAGCTTCGAAATCGCCCTCCCTTTTTGACAGCATCTTTGGTCCTTCGGCCGAGGCGCAGGAAGAAGATAAAGCCGAAGAAAAGGCGGAAGAAAAGGCTGAGACGGCTGTCGCCGAAACGAAAGAACCCGAAGCTCCCGCCGAAAAGCCATGCGAGCCGAGCGTTAAGTCGTGGACGAAAGAATGTAGCGAGGCCGGGTATCCCGCCAACTATACGGGAAAAATTACGGGCGAGACGCGAATTGAGTGTCCGCAGGGCGCGCCCCAGGACGTGTGGCTGAGCAACAGTTGCGCGCCGCCGGTTCTGGCGACCGAAGGCGGGCCGCGCGCCACCGATTTACAGGAAGCGCCAAAGTCGCTGGCCGATCCCGACGCCGTTGTCGAAGGCAAGGCGGATCTGGGCGCCGCCGAAGCCGCATCCGCGTCCAGGGCGTCGCCGGGCGTTCGGGTTGACGCCAACTGCGGTTCGGCGAACGGCATGGCGGCGGACGGCAAGCCCGCTGCGGATTTGTGCGCGCAAGGCGAAGCGACGGACGTTTCCGGCGATGGTCCCTGGCGCTGGAGCTGCAAAGGCTCAAATGGCGGCATTACGGTAAGCTGCGCGGCGCCTGTCGCAAAAAGCGCGGATAAGCCGAAGACGGCCGCAAAAACAGAGACCGGCACGGCGGCCAAGGCCCAGGTTGCCGAAGACGGCAAATGCGGCGCAGCCGACGGAACGGGAACGGATACGGCGCCAACGGATAATCTGTGCGACAAGGGCATTGCCAGCCGCGTGAACGGCGGCGGTCCGTGGACATGGGCATGCTCGGGGACGAACGGCGGTCAGGCCGACGCCTGTTCGGCGCCGCGGAAGGTCGATGGCGCGTGCGGCGCGGCCAGCGGTTCCGGCGTCGAGGAAATGCCCCAGCGCGATCTTTGCACGACAGGATATGCCAGCGCCGTGACGGGTGACGGGCCATGGCACTGGACATGTTCGGGTCTTTACGGCGGCGCGGCCGCGACATGCACGGCGGCTCCGAAGGTCAATGCCGTATGCGGTGCGGCATCGCTTAAAGGTCATCAAGAAGCGCCCACAAGCGAGTTGTGCAAGACGGGAGAAGCCTCCGGCGTCGAGGGCGGCGGTCCATGGACATGGACGTGCGCGGGCGCGGAAGGCGGCGCTTCCGTTACGTGCAAGGCGCCGACCATGGTTGACGGCGTTTGCGGCGCCGCGAACGGCAGCTCTTTCGATAAGGCCCCCGAAGAAGATTTGTGCAGTCAGGGCTCGGCCAGCCGCGTGACGGGGTTCGGCCCATGGACCTGGAATTGCGCCGGTGCCGAGGGTGGAACCACCGTAGGCTGCACGGCGGCGCTCAGCGCCCAGCCTGCGTCAAAACCGGCCGGGCCCGTTGCCTGCGGCAGCGCGGCGGAGTCGGCTGCGTTTCAGGCTCCGGTTGAAAATCTGTGCGCCAGCGGCAAGGCCAGCGCGGTGGGCGGCAGCGGTCCGTGGGCATGGAGCTGTTCGGACGACGAAGGCCATAACGTGGCCTGTTCGACCTTGGCCGCTACGGAAGGATCCTGCGGCACGGCGGCGAATGTGAGCATTTATCAGGCTCCTGAGGACAATCTGTGCGCGTCTGGCGCGCCCAGCGTCGTGAAGAAAGATAAGAAGGGTTCAAACTGGATATGGCATTGCCGCGGCTCCATGGGCGCAGCGACAGTGTCCTGCACGGCACCTGTGGCGCAAGCTCCGGCGGCGGATGCCAAGCCGTCCGAGGAAGCCAAATGCGGCGCGGCATCGGGACGCGGTGTTGCCGAAGTTCCCGCCGAAGGCCTTTGCGATGCGGGTAAGCCGGGTACGGTGCGCGGTAGCGGTCCGTGGTTCTGGACCTGCGCCGGGCCGTCGCACAAGGTGGATTGCGAAGCGCCGAAAAAGGTCGATGGCGTATGCGGCGAGGCGAATGGCTCGATACAAAAGTCGGTGCCATTGACGGGGCTATGCGCAGCGGGAACCCCCACGGAAATCGACGGCGACGGTCCGTGGCTCTGGAGCTGTGTCGGGGCCGGCGGCGGCTCGAGCGTGAGCTGCGCGGCCGCTTCGCAGGCTCAGGCGCGGGTGGATGGCTCGTGCGGCGCGGCGGCCAATACTGTTGTGGCTGCGGCTCCGGACATGAACCTTTGCGACAGCGGCATTCCGAGCGCCGTGAACGGGGAAGGCCCGTGGACGTGGACCTGTTCGGGCCTTAACGGCGGCATTGCGAGCACCTGCACAACGTCGAAAGTGCTCCCCAAAGCGCCGCCCCCGCCGGGACAGCCCATTAACGGAAACTGCGGTCCGGCGAACGGCGTCGCCGCAGTCGTTCAGCCTTCCGAGGGTCTTTGCTCTTCCGGCACGGTTACGGCTATCAGCGGCAGTGGGCCGTGGAACTGGAATTGCCTTGGATCCAACGGCGGCATGACGGTGAGTTGTACCGCTCCCTTGATGCCTCCGGCACCGATCGAAGGCGTTTGCGGCCCCTCGAATGGCGTTTCCGTATTAACCAAACCCAAGACGGGCTTGTGCTCGGCGGGCATTGCAAGCGCCGTCAGCGGGCGCGGCCCGTGGACGTGGAGTTGTTCGGGCACGAACGGCGGCGGCGCGGTAAGCTGCGTGGCTCCGTTGGCGGGCAAGGGAACGCCTGAGTCGCGCCTGCCGTCGATGGTGACGCCTTCGGCTGCATCCGGCGACGAAGCTCCCGCGCCGTCGGCGGCGCCGGTCGGGCTTGTGACGCCCAAGCTTCCCGAAGGCCCCCTGCCGCCGCTTGAGACCGGGACTATGCCCCAATTGCAGCCCTCAGGACCGTTTGGCGCTCCTTCGGAAATGGCGTCTGCGTCGTCGCTTGGGGAAACAGCCGGCAGGGCGGTTTCTACGGAAAGGCTTGTCCTTGACGCGGAAACGTCGTCCTTCAGCTTCAGGCACGGCTCGCAAACGATCGATAACGAGCTTTACAAGCCGCTCGACAAGCTTTCGATCATGCTCCTGAGCCATCCCAATGCGCGGGTGACGCTGGTGGCGTACGCCGGAACGACGGGCGATATCTCGCCGCGCGAAGCGCGCCGCCTGTCGCTGGCGCGGGCGTTGGCTATTCGGGACTATTTGACGAACAAAGGCGTAAAAAGCAACCGTATCGACGTCCGCGCTTTGGGCGCGAACGTGCCGAGCGGCGATATGGACCGCGTGGACGTAAAGGCGGATTAACTTCGTTTTTTACCGGGGAGTAGGGAAGATGAAGTTCAAGATCGCAATGAAAAGAGGAATGTTCCGGAAAGGAGTCGGCATCGCTCTCCTTGCCGCCGGGGTTTATTATATTGTGCGGGATGTGCAGACGGCGGATGTGCTGAAGGGAACGATTTTTGCCGTACTTGGCGTTGTTTTTTATGCCTTTAGCCATCTTCGGGCAGCGTAAAGGGGCCGGCAAGCGCCGGGTTTGCTCGATGGTTTTTTATGCCTTGATATACCTTCGGCTGGCCTGAATGGGGCCTGATCGGACCCGTATGGGGGCCGGAACGGGCCATGTTGCGTGCCGGTAGCGGCGCGTTTTTGCGCGTTTTGGGACCGGATCGATTGGGGCAAAAAATTAACCTTGCCGGGGGGCAAGGCGGATCGGGACGGACGGGAAAATTGTCTGAAGTTTTATCTTACATAAACATGGACTTCGGGGCTTTCGGCGGATGGAGCCTGTGTGCTCGCCATGCTGATGCGGGAAGGGGCCAGTCCAAGCTGAACCAGGGAACGCTTGACGGATTCGGCGTTGCGGTTCGCGGCCTCCCGCGACGTGGCGATTTCAGCCGGTTCGCCGCTGGCCGGGGCCACGGCGACCACGGAAAATTCGGCTTCGGGCTGGCGCTGCAAGGCCGTGCTTACGGCGCTTGAGAGCTGCTGTTCGTATTCGACGGTGGGCTGATTGTAGCGAATAAGAACAAGTAGTCTTCCGGCCGTCGGCGCGACGGCCATGTTGCTCGACGGCAAAACCGGCGGCTCCGTGTTCATCAGCCCCGATTGCTGCAGGTATTCACGAGGCGAGGTCAGCGATCCGTTGATCTGGCCGGACGTGACCGGCATGGCCGGCGCGGCGGCGGGCGCGGGAGCGTAGCCGGCCGAGCCGGGCGCGCGCGCGCTCGGAAGCGACATGACCGGCGACGGATTCACGATGACCGGGCGGTTCGCGAGGCTGCTGCCCAGAAGCTCGCCGCGCGTGATGGCGAAGGCAAGCGCCTGAAGGTTCGAACGCTCGCCCGTCAGGTAGGTCGTCTGGCGCTGGATGTCGTCGGCCACCTGATTGCGCAGGTAGTCGAGCTGAACGACCTGACGGCTCACTTCGTCGCGCAGAAGTTTCAACTGGTCATGGTCTTCGTCGACCGCGCCCGAAAGCTGAAAGGCCGCCTGAATGGATTCGAGCAAATACGAGGCAAGCGAGGCGTCGGCGGCGACGGATGTTTGCAGGGCGTTCAGGCGGTTCAGCGAGTTGGTGACTTCGTTCAGGCTGGCCTCGGCTTCATCCCATTGACGCAGCAGGATCGGGTTGCCGCGCGTCGTGCCGTTTTGAAGGCGCGCCGTGATGGCGGCGACGGTGCTGTGATACTGTACGGCTCCGGCCGCGCCGTTGGCGCGTAAAATGGAAAATTCACCCGCGTTCAGGTTGACGGAGGAGCGAAGGCGCAAGACCTCGTCGCGCAATTCAAGGCTGCGGTTGCCGACAACCGTGCCGCTCGACGGACCGAAGTTGGACAGCGCGTCGCCCGCGCCGCTGTTGTCCGAAAGAGGCGGCAAAAGGGTTTGGGCCGAGGCGTCCGGCGCCACAGGAGGCGCTTCGTCCAGATCGGCGGCGTCCGCGTCGTCTTCGAGGTCCGCGTCGCCCTGACTGAGGACTTTCTTTTCAGCCGGGGCGGATTTGTTGATGTTGCTGGAAGAAGCCGGTTTGCCGGCGGCCTGCGCGCTCGCGCCTGCCAGGAGAACGATGGCCATGAAGGCGGCCAGCAGTATTTTCCGTATCATCGCAAATCCCTTCGTTTGCATCGTGTTTACCCTTCCTGTGGCCAAGACGTTTTGCGCGCCAGCCTAAAACGGACTATGTTTAAAGGCATTAAACCGAAATTCCAAGCTTCTCAAAGTTGAGTCGTTTTGAGCCTAAACCGATAACCTATTGAAAACAAGCACGAATCGTAGACCTTTTGTGCTCTTTGCGCCACAGTATAACAAAGACGCTTTTAAGGCTATCAGAAATCCATGACCGGCATAAATAAATCGCGACCTTCACCTGCCGCCTCGACCGTCACAGGGGACGAAGCCGGTTTGCGCCTTGACCGCTGGTTTCGGCGGCATTTTCCTTCGTTAACGCACGGACAATTGCAGAAATTTCTCAGAACAGGACAGATTCGGGTCGATGGCAGGCGAACCGATTCATCTTTCCGGCTTTGCGAAGGGCAAAGCGTCCGGATTCCCCCGCAACTTTTCTCGACGGCCGATTCTTCCGCAGGCGGAGCTTTTTTTGGCGCGAAAACGGCGGGCGACAGGAAACGTTTGCAGGATATGGTTCTCTATGAAGACGACGACGTGATCGTGTTGAACAAACCCGCCGGACTGGCCGTGCAGGGCGGGACGGGGCTTAAGGAAAATCTGGACGATATGTTGATGGCGTTCAGCCGGGATAAAAAAACCAAACCGAAACTGGCGCACCGTCTTGACCGCGACACCGGCGGGGTCTTGCTCATCGCGCGCACGGATTACGCCGCCGCCAAACTGACCGCGTCGTTCCGGCATCGCGACACGCAAAAAATTTATTGGGCTATTACGGACGGCGTGCCGAAGCCGCGACGGGGACGCATCGACGTTCCGCTCGTTAAACGCGGGGAACGGATAGAGGTCGCCGAAGCCATAGACGCGAACGAGGCCAAGGCTGCGGTAACCTTGTATCAAGTTATTGAAACGGCACGCAAAAAAATAGCCTTTGTGGCGTTGTTGCCGGTGACGGGGCGTACGCACCAGTTGCGCGTTCATCTGGCCCATTTGGGAACGCCCATACTTGGTGATAGAATGTACGGACGCGGTCCGCTTGAGGCGTTGCCGCAAAAGGAATTGGGGCGGGGTTTGCATTTGCACGCGCGCCGGATCGTCGTTCCTCATCCCCGGCGCGGCCTGATAGACGTAACCGCTCCTCTGGGCGCCGAAATGAAAAAAACATGGCGTTGGTTTCAGTTTGACGAAAAAGCCGGGACGGATTTCAGCGCCGTTTAAGCCGTTTCCTTTCATTTTTCGATGGAGGCAAGCCATGAAAAAGGTTTTAAAAATTCTTCTTCTGCTCGTGGCGATCGCCGTTGCGGGCGTCGTCGCGCTCGTGATGACGTTCGACGTGAACGCTTACAGGCCCCAAATCGCCGAAGCTTTAACCGGCCGGACAGGACGAACCGTCAAGCTCGACGGCCCTCTCAGTCTCGGCCTTTCGTGGCGCGACGGTTTCGTGCTTGAGGTCCGTCAGGTCAGCATTGCCAACCCTCCGTGGGCCAGCCGTCCGTTGATGGCGAGCATCGGCGAAATGCAGCTTGGCGTCGGCATTCAGCCTCTTTTGAGCCGGAAACTCGACATCCGGTCCTTCCGGCTTTCCGGCGCCGACATTCAGCTTGAAACGAACGCCGCCGGACAATCGAATTGGGTCATGAAGTCGGCGGAATCATCGCCGCCGCCGTCGAAGGAAGTTCCGGCGGAAAAAGCCGGAGCCGGGCAGCCCATTGCCCTGCAAATCCGGAAGGTCGACATCGGCAACAGCCGCCTCGCTTTTCGCGGCAAGGATGGAAACGTTACCGTTGTCGATGTGAAGGATATGACGCTGGACGGGCGCGGCAACAAGGCCAAACTTTCCTTTAAGGGCGACGTCTCGGGCGCGCCCGTCACGTTCGATATGGAAGGCGGCGCGCTCGACAAGATGACGGGCGAGAAGTGGCCGTTCACCGCGGATGCCGAATACGCGCCTTATGCGGTCCATGCCGAAGGAACCCTGAACGACAACATGAAGAACGTCCTGGTGGACGCGTATTCGCTGCGCGCGGGCGGGACGACGGTCGAAGGCAACCTTAAGATTGCCCTGGGTGGCGCGCGGCCTTCGATTGCCGGCACGGTGAAGAGCGATAAGCTGAACCCGGACGATTTGAAACCGGCGGAAAAGGCGGCGGAAGCGGCGAAGGAACCCGCGTTCCGGCCCGCCGCGCCCGCCAAAAATTCCGGGCGCGATCTTATGTTCAGCGACGAGCCGTTTAACCTCGATGCGTTGAAAGCCGTGGACGCCGATCTTGACATCGCTATCGGCGAAATGAAGGCCGGGCTTTCGTCCGTAAAGGATCTTAAGGCCAGGCTGAATCTTGCGAACGGACGTTTGCTTGTCTCGCCGTTCAGCATGATCTTCGCGGGCGCGGAAGCCAGGGGACAGAAAATGGTCGATGTTTCGTCGTCGCCTGCGAAAATGAGCGCGCTTTTGAACGCGCCTCAACTCGATATGTCGCAACTGGCCGAGCTTTACGGACTCGAGTCCTTTATTTCGGGCAAGGCCGATTTGAGCCTCGACGTGTCGAGTTCCGGCAACAGCATGCGCGCCATCATGGGCAACGCGAACGGGCAGATAAGCCTTGTCGCGGCGGGCGGGACGCTTTCGCAGCAAGTTCTTCGCGAACTGGCGGGGAGTCTGCTGGAAGCGTTCGCGCCGGGGACGGGCGGTCTTGCCAAACCTGCCGTGAATTGCATGGTCGCGCGATTCAAAATCGCAAACGGCCAGATGCAAACGGACGGCCTGTTGATCGACACCGCGCAGGCTACGCTGGCGGGCTCGGGCGGCATCAATCTGCGCGACGAGACGATGGACATGGTGCTGCGCACAAAGCCCAAGACGGTCGACGACGCCGGCTTGACCCCGCCTTTGCGCATCAAGGGGCCTTTGTCCGATCTTAGCTATGCGCCCGACGTGGCGGGCGTTGCGCAGAACGTTGCGGGAATGCTGACGGGCGGCGCGGTGACGGAAACCGGCGTGCCGGATATTGTGACGCAAGCGGGCCAGAACGCCTGCGTTTATACGCTGGAACATCCCCAGGCGGGCAAGCCCGTCGCGAACGGCGCGGTTCAGAACGCCGTGAAAAAAGCCGGTGAAAAGGCAAGGGAAATGGGGGATAAGGTTCTGGAAGGAATAGGCAACAAATTGTTCGGGAATTGATATAGTTAAGGATGAAGAAAACGTCTCAAGCGGTTGTTTTTAAAGTCGGGCCGGAAAGGAGCGCATTCGCCCTTTACCGTTACGAAAGTCCCCTGAGAACACCGGCGGGGGAAGGTTACGTTTTGCCCACAGCGGCTTTGGCCGAGGCTATCGCCGCCGAATGGCAAGCGCAGCAGGAATGGATCGGAAAGCATAAACCTTCCGAAAGCGATCCGGCGGCCCGGCGCAAGGCGATGGCGCACGCGATGCCGATGACGCAACTGGCCGCGACGGCCATCGATATTGTGGCCAGAGAACGCGGGCGCGTCGTGGGGCAGCTTACGGCCCATGCATCGACCGAATTATTGTGTTACCGGGCCGAGGCGCCTGCCGCTCTTGCCGGGCGCCAGCATGAAATCTGGCAGCCTTATCTCGACTGGTGCGCGGAACGTTTCGGCGCCTTGCTGACGGCGGGCACGGGCGTTATGCCGGTTCGCCAGTCCGCCAAAGCCATTCTGGCCCTTCAAAACGCCGTTCAGGCCTACGACCGTTTTTTTCTGGCCGGGCTGGGCAGCGCCGTCGATACGACCGGATCGCTTGTTCTGGGGCTTGCGCTGACGGAAGGCGCGCGCAACGCCGGCGATATTTTCGAGGCGGCGGAACTGGATGCTAACCATCAGCGCGCCGAGTGGGGCGACGATCCCGTCACGCAATCGCGCCGTAAATCCATCCGGCAGGAATTGCTCGCCTGTGAGAAGTGGTTCGGGCTGCTTCGGGGCTAGACAGGCTGTCGGGAATCCATTTTTCATTCAACAAGATGGATGCCCGCCTCCCGTCTTCGTCCTTCCGCCTTCGCGTTATACGCTTCGGCGGACACGTCGGACTTCGCCGGGTCTGGCGCCAGGTCCGGCGAAGCTGCGCAGCAGCGTAGACGGATCGCGGGGATGACGCTACGTATCTTGTTTATTCTTATCTGGAAACAACCTGTCGGGCCTTCTTTATTACAGAAAAAAACCCTCCCCGCGAGGGGGAGGGTTTCTTGAGGAGAGAAAGGTTTGTTTAGTGGACGATGGGCGCGATCTGGCTGGACTCGAAATCTTCGTAGACCGGCATATCGCTCGGCAGGGGCTCACCCAGTTCCTTCGCGCGATGCTGGCGATAGACGCTGCGCATCTGGGCGTAGAAGTCGAGCGAACCTTCGCGCAACGTATCAAGCGGTTCGATATTCTCTTCGCGCTTGACCAACGCGCTGGCCGTCGTATCGGCAACCATGAAGCGAAGGTAGGTGCCGTCGTCGCCCAGGGCCACCAGGTATTTCCATGGCGACATGAAGGAGTCGACGCCCAAACCGATCGCTTCGCGGATGGTCGAAGGCCCGAACAGGGGAAGCACGAGGTACGGACCGCTCGTGAAGCCCCATGTATAGAGAGTCTGGCCGAAGTCGCCGGACTGGCGGGGGAAGCCGAGGCCGTTCGCCACTTCGAACATACCGCCGACACCAGCGGTGGTGTTCGTCAGGAAGCGGGCGGCCGTTCTGCCGGCTTTCGTCAGTTCACCCTGCAGGACGTTGTTGGCGAAGACAACCGGTTCGGTCATGTTCTTTACAATTCCCGCGATCCGGTCACGCAGCGGAGGCGGAACGGTGATGCGGTACAACTCGGCCAAGGGGCGGAGAAGCAAACGATCAAGGAAATCATTGACATCGAAAACGACACGATTGACAGGTTCAAACGGATCATTGTTCGTCTTGTACTCCGCTTGTTCGGCGGGCGTCTGGGGCAGCGATGAACACGCCGAAAACGTCAGCAAAGCGGACAACGCGAGAGTCAGGACAAAATGGCGACGATTAAACATGGTATCCTCAGGACTGTGAGCAGGTGGGGTTGCGGATTCGCGTCTACCTAGAACTTAACTCAAACGTGACCGCCCAAGCAAGGCCGGAAGGACCACGAATGTGCATAGCAGCGAATATATCAGAGCAACCGTTAACAATTCACCTATGCCGCTCGTACCCGGGTGCCCGGAAAACGAAAGACTGCCGAAGGCCACCAAAGCCGTTGCCGCGCTGAATATAACGGCTCGCGCCATGCTCGATTGTAACGGTTTCGTAATACCTGTGTACCAAGCGCTAACAAAATAGATGGCGTAAGATACGCCAAGGCTCAAAAGCAGCGGCAAAGCGATGATATTGGCGAAATTCAGCGGTAAACAAATAATAACCATCGTCGCCAGCGTTAAGATTCCGGCAAGAATTAGCGGCGCAATCAGGCGTGCCACATCGGCAACACTTCGCAAAATTAGCCATGAAAGAAACGCGACGGCGAGCACCGCGAAGAACCCGGCTTTCGTAAACGCTTTGGTAATGGTTTTCCCCGATTCCTGAATCGAAACCGGCGATCCCGAGGCTTCCGGAGCTATTTTCAACACGGCGTCGGTAAAGGCGGAAAGCGTGCGCGGATCGCGGCTGTTGCTTGCGGGATAGACCTCGATTTTGGCGCGGCCGTCCGGCGCGATCCAGTCGCGTTTCAAGTCGTCCGTGATGTCCTCAAGAGTGACGCGCCGGGCCGAAAGAAGCTCGCGGATGGAGGCCATCTGCGTTTCCAGACCGCTTATGAAAACCATATGTAGGCGCGAAAGAAGGTCGTGGTCGTGGCGTTTGACGACGTCGTCGAGCGCGTTCGCAAGGCGCCATGCCGCCGCGCGGTCTTCGCCAAGGCTGCGAAGCGCTTCGGACGTTTTCCGGAACGTTTCGTAAATCTCCTCGTCGCCCGGCGGCGCATCGACGGAAGGAGGGTTAAGGGTGGGGGCCAGAAGAAAATTGGCGTCGTCCAGCATGGCGAGTTTTTTGTCCTGATCCTCCGGCACGAAGCTGGCAAGCGTCCGCGCGTCGCGCACGATATTTTTAGGCAGCGCGCCGATTTGTTTGGCGACGTCTTCGGCTTTGGTTAGCGACGGTTCAAGAATCTCGATGGGAGGAACGGCTTCGGGATCGGTCCGCATCAGCTCGAACAACGTGGACACCGATTCCATTTTGGGGTCCTTCAGATTCAGCGGATCGAAGTCGAAACGCAATTGCATGGCGATGAGCAGGCCAAGGACGGCCAGCAGCGCCGCTCCCCCGACGACCTTGCGGCGGTGTCTGGCGAAGAAGTCGTCGATCGGTGCGGCCCACGGGAAGCCTATGGCTTCGGGCTCGGCGGGCGGACGGAAAATCGCCAGAAGGGCCGGGAAGAGCGTGATGTAGAGGAAAAAGGCGATAAGCATTCCCGCGCCCGCGATCAGGCCGAGTTCCGCTACGCCCCGGTAATCCGTCGGCGTGAAGGCGAGGAATCCCACGGCCGTCGATCCTGCGGCCAGCGCCAAGGGCTGCGCGACGATCCGCGCCGTGTTCAGCATGGCTTTGGCGCTGTCCGGCTCCTGATGATGCTGGTCGCGGAAGCGCACGCCGAACTGGATGCCGAAATCCACGGCGATGCCGACGAACATGATGGCGAAGGCGACGGATATCAGGTTCAGCGAGCCCACGGCCGCCATCGCGAACGCCGTCGTCGCGATCAGGCCCGCGCCGAGAGTCAATAGAATGGGCAGGATAAGTCTGAAGGAATGCAGCGCCAGATACAGAATAAGCAATACGAGCGTAACCGAAAGGATCGAGGCGAACGTGGTGCCGCTCGCGACGCTGGCGAATTCCTCATCGTTCAGCGCGACGGATCCCGTCAGGCGGACGCGGACGCCGTTCTCCGGCGTCAGGTTCATTTCCTGCGCCATGGCGCGGATGGCCTTGCCGGGCACCGCGCCGGGCGAGAGGGCTTTATAGTCGAGCACGGGCTGCGTCGTGATGAACTTGCGCAAATCGCGCAAGGTGGGCGCATGATCCATCATCATGGCGCGCCAGGGCAGCTGTTTGTCCTTTCCGGCGAGAACGGATTCCATGCTTTCGGCCAGTATGGTGAAAGGCTGGTCGAGGCTTTTGTATTCGACGTCGCCGCGTTTCAGGCCGTCCACCACCAGCTGCAGCGTGCCGAAAAGGCCGCGCAGCGAGGGGTCTTTGGCCAGCGAGCCCAAGAGCGGTTGCGCCTGAACGAGGACCTCGAGGATGCTGTTGAGCTCGACAGGGTCGAGGTAAAGAAAACCGTTTTTGCGGAAAAAGGGAATATTGTCAGGGCGTATCACGTTTTTGAACAGCGCGGGCTGTTCGCCCATTTTTTCGGCCAGCGCCGCCGCCGCGTTTTCGGCGTCGTCGGGCGTGCCGCCGTCGATCACGACGATCAGACGGTCCACCTTTTGGGGAAAGGCCTTTTCCAGCTCGGCCTCGCGTTCGCGCCAGTCGAGGTCTTCGGCCAGCAACTGGTTGACGTCCGTGTTGATCTTGAAGTGCGTGGCGACGTACCACCCCAGAACCGCGCTCGCGGCCAGCCCGAGAAGGGCAACCAACAAGGAGAAACGCCGGCTAAAGTCAACGAGTTGGACGATCGTTCGGGTAAGCAAGGCGGGCTCCTCGAGGGGGAATTGTTGAGGCCGCAAATCTATACGGCCGTTGAATTGGGAAAGTAGAAAAAAACTAGATTTTCGCCTCTTTATCGCCGTTTGTGCCTTTATCCTCGATGGGCACTCCCGGCTCATATTTGGTGCGTTGCATGGCGGGGGCGGATTTGAGGCGGTGGACGTTGGGCGTGGCGCTGAGCTGCGTGGTGAGAAACTTCTGGAACGATTCCCAGTCTTCCGCGACAACTTTCAAAAGAAAGTCGGTTTCGCCGGTCAATAAATAACACGCGCGGACCTGCGGCCACGAGTCGACGGTTTTGATGAAATTGGCGACGTCGGCTTCAGAGTGGTTGGCCAGTTCGACGTTGATGAAAACGGTCAGGCCAAAGCCAAGCTTTTCGGCGGCGATGTCGGCGTAATACCCTTTGATGTAACCGGCTTTCTCCAGCGCGCGGACGCGCCGCAGGCAAGGAGGCGCGGAAATGCCGACACGTCTTGCCAGATCGACGTTGGTCATTCGTCCATCCTTCTGAAGTTCGCGCAAAATTTTCAGGTCGATGCGATCGAGTTTGACGTGCTTCATGCCTGTCCCGTATGCTGGTTTAATGGCCCATGGAGGATAGTAGCGGGATGTTGAGCAAGAGCCAAGTGACATGCTGGGTCGTTACCGACGGCAAGGCGGGCATGGAAAATCAGTGCCTTGGGCTGGCCGAAGCCCTTGGATTGCAGGCGGTTGTCAAACGGATAAGGTTAAGATCGCCATGGCGTCAATTGACCCCTTTTTTAAGGCACGGGTTAAAGTGGGCGTTCAGCGCCGAAGGCGATCCCATAAAACCTCCCTGGCCGGACCTTTTGATAGCCACGGGACGGCATAGCGTGCCGGCCGCGCTTCATGTGCGGCGCATGACGATGCGCAACGGGGCCAGACGCACGTTTACGGTGCAACTTCAGAATCCGGTTATCGATCCATCGCGTTTCGATCTTGTGGTTATCCCCCGTCACGACAACCTGACGGGGCCGAACGTGATGACCACAAAAGGCGCGCTCCACCGCATCACGCCGGAGATGTTGCGCAAGGAGACGGAAAAGTTCCTTCCCGCCGTCAAGGATTTGCCTCGGCCCTATATCGCCGTGCTGATCGGCGGGAGCAACGCGGTCTATACGCTGACGCCGCGCGAGATGACGCCGTTTGTGGCGCAACTGAATGCCGTGGCGAAGGAAACGGGCGGAAGTCTTCTGGTCACGCCATCGCGGCGTACCGGCGACGACAATCTTGCCATCCTGACGGAAGGGTTGAAGGACGTGCCCAGCTATGTGTGGGACGGGAAGGGATACAATCCCTACTATGGCATGCTGGGGCTGGCGGACTCGTTCATCGTGACTCCGGATTCCGTGAACATGGTTTCGGAAGCCTGCACGATGGGCAAACCGGTTCATGTGGTAGAGATACCCGGCGGTTCGGACAAATTCCGGCGCTTTCATCAGGCCCTGCGCGACGACGGCCTGACGCGGCCTTTTACGGGCAAGCTGGAGCAATGGAGCTATCAGCCGCTGAACGACCTCGAGCTTGTCGCCCGGCGCGTGCGGGAAATGATGGGGCTGGAAGGCTAGGAAAAAAGGGCTTTTTTTAGTATTTTATCGTTTACCAAAGCACGCTATACGATAGGGCTTGCAACGGAGACGTGGCCGCTTGTCCGCCGAAGCCCGTCACGAGCAAGCGAGTGACAAGGCGAAGGCGGAAGAGGCTGCCCGCGCGCGAAGGCGCGCACAATATTGAGGCCTTCAGCCGGTGTGCTAAAGGTCAAGTTATGCGGAGACGTGGCCGAGAGGCTGAAGGCGGCGGTTTGCTAAACCGTTGTACGGTTGTAAAGCCGTACCGAGGGTTCGAATCCCTCCGTCTCCGCCATTTTACGATTTTGAACCCTTCTTCAAAGTTTCGGCTCTCCCCCAAAGGATGGGGCAAGGGTGAGTTGATCATAGGGCAGTGACGATTTTTTTGTCACTTTCGTTAAGCATTTGACGCGGCAATAAGATTTTTGCTTTACAACTAGTGTTTTTTTGTTAACGTCTGCCCTGTTCTCGTCAGAAGAAGCCTTCGCCTCATGTCGATCTCTTATAAAACAAATGCGGATTCGCTTTGCACAAGACGGCCCCGCGCCGGGTCCCGCATTAAAATCGACGGCGAAGAAGGCCCCGACGACGGGATCAACCATACACATCCCGAGCATCCGTTTCACAGCGACTTGATGTCAGGAATCTTTCCCCGCTGTTGTTTGCACTGACTCCCGGAGTGAAGAAGAGATCTATCCCTTCAGTGTAATAGGCTTTTCAGGCAGGCATGGCTGTCGGCGGTTGCGTATTCGGAGCGGACGAAGCGAATTATTTCAAACGGCCAATCCCGGCAGGTCTTAAGTCAAGTCTATCAATATTTTTGGATGATTGACAAAAACATTTTCCCGTAACATTGTGAACGCTTGTTCATAAGTTGTCTTCACTCTACCCGAACGGATGTGCTATGAAGCCGGTTTGCTCCCGTTTTGTTTGCTTATGCGCGTTTATGGCGTTTGTATTGACGGTTTCCGGGGCCCAAGCGGACGCGAATGCTTCAAGAACCGCCGCGAAGCCGCCTTTTCGCGACGTGACCTCTTTTATTTATTTCACGGGTATTGGCTGTCCGCATTGCGCAAACGTCGATCCTGGCCTGCTCAAGAAAAAAGTGCGCGAAGGAAATCTACTGGTTGTCGAGTACGAAATTTACAGAGACAGCGCGAACGCACCCTTGTTAATGGCTTACAATTCCAAACTCAACACAGGGCTTGGCGTTCCGATGATTGTGTTTGAGGACAAGAAGGGAAGCGCCGTTGTCGGCGACAGGCCGATTATAAAAGCTCTGGATTCGCTGATCGCCAAACATAGGGGCAACGGCATCGTGCTTCCGGCCGGAGCGCTTCCGTTTGACGCTTTGTCTTTGACCGATTTGCCGCGACTGCCCAAGCTTTGGTTTAAAGATCGCGTAGCCGTTCGGGTGGATGAATCGTCCAAAGAAAGCGATGCGGTCAAAAAGTTCTTGCTGGAAGGGGAGGAACCTCAAGGTTGCGTCGCAACGCAAGACAGAGAGATTGCGCTTTCGGACGATACGGCGCGTTTTGCGAAAGCTTGCGCGTTCAATGGCTGGCTTCTTATGCGCGATTGAAGGAGGAAAAAATGGAAGAAATATCTTTGACAAAAGTCGTTTCCTTGGCGTTGGCGGATGCCGTAAATCCTTGCGAGTTTGCGGTGCTGACGATGCTTCTGGTCGCCATCATGGCCTATAACCCGCACAAGAAAATCAATATTGTCTGGGCCGGGCTTTCGTTCAGTCTGGCCGTTTTTATCATGTATCTGATTTACGGCCTGTTCATCATCAAATCCTTTCAGCTCGTTCAGGGCATCACCTTGGTGCGCCCTTTCCTGTATAAAGGGCTGGGGGCCGTCGCCGTCATTTTGGGCCTGCTTCAGATCAAGGATTTCTTCGCTTACAAGGTGGGCAGTTTCAGCACGGAAATGCCGGTAAGCTGGCGGCCAAAAGTCAAGGCGCTGATTGCCAAAGTCACTTCTCCTGCCGGAGCTTTTGTCGTCGGCTTGTTGGTAACGCTTTTCCTTTTGCCTTGCACGATCGGCCCTTACATCATTCTGGGCGGGCTTTTATCGGTCATGGAAATTGTAAAAACGTTGCCGACCCTTCTTCTTTATAACGTGATTTTCATCTCGCCGATGCTGCTCATCACATTCGCGGTTTATCTGGGTCTCAGCCGCGTCGAGGATGTGCAAAACTGGAAGGACAAGAACATTCGCTATCTTCACCTGATCGCAGGTCTTCTTATTCTCGGCATTGGCGTCGCCATGATCGGGGAGTGGATTTAGGGGATGAGGCCGCGCAAATGCCGCCTTGTCAGATCCAGTCCTTCATCGCGCTTTTTTAAACCGCGCGGCGTTCCGCTTGGCGAGCTGGAGGTCGTGACGCTGAAGGACGAGGAATATGAAGCCGTCCTGCTCTCCGATTACAAGGATATGGAACAGCAAGAGGCGGCAAAGCTTATGGGAGTCTCGCGCCCTACCTTTTCGCGCGTCTTGTCGAGCGCGCGCAAGGCGATTGCCAAAGCTTTGGCGGAGGGCGGCGCTTTGGAAATCGATGGCGGCGATTTCACGCGCATTGGCGCTTCTATGAAAAAGAAAGGAAAGAGACAATGAAGATAGCTTTTACCGTGTCCGACGGCGCGGATATGTCGGCCAGGATGGATTCGCGTTTTGGCCGCGCGGCAAAGTTTCTGATTTACGATACGGAAACGAAAGCCTTTTCCGTGATCGATAACGCTTATGCGCAGGCAGGGCAGGGCGCGGGGTTGAAAGCGGCGGAAACCGTTGTCAAGGCCGGAGCGGTCGTTTTGGTGACCGGCGATTGTGGGCCGAAAGCGTTTCAGGCCCTGAAAAACGCGGGAGTCAAAGTCTATTCGGCCAAAGACGTTTCGGTTGCCGGGGCGCTGGAAGCTTTTAATGAGGCTAAACTGGCTGAAATCGCTTCAGCATGAAGATTGCCTTCGCATCGGGCAAAGGCGGGACGGGCAAGACGACTCTGGCCGTCAATGTGGCGCTGGCGGCGAAGACGCCTTTGCGTCTTCTGGATTGCGACGTGGAAGCGCCTAACGCGCACTTGTTTTTAAAAGGCGATCTTGTCAACCGGCGCATCGTGACCGTTCCCGTTCCCGTCATCGACGAGGCGCGGTGCGACGGATGCGGCGAATGCAGCCGGTTTTGCGCATTCAATGCCATTGTTTCGTTTGGAACCGTTCCGGCTATCTCCCAGGATATGTGCCACGGCTGCGGCGGATGCATGCGCGTATGTCCTCAAAAGGCCATTCGTGAAATAGAGAAGCGGATCGGCATTGTGGAGACCATGCGATGCGGCGCGGTTACCCTTGCGTATGGCGTGCTGGACGTCGGCGTCGCGATTGCGCCGCCGCTTATTCGCGCGGTTAAGGAGGAAGCGGAAGGAGAACTCGTTCTCATCGATGCGCCGCCTGGAACTTCTTGCCCCGTCATTGCGGCGGTGCGCGAGACGGATTATGTCGTGCTTGTCACCGAACCGACGCCGTTCGGCCTTAACGATCTGCGTCTTGCCGTCGATGTCGTGCGCGAGCTCGGGATCCCGTTCGGCGCCGTCGTCAATCGCGCCCAGGAAGGGGACGATCTTGTCCGTCCCTATCTCGACGAGGAAAATATCGCGTTGTTGGCGGAAATTCCGCACGACCGGCGGATTGCGGAAGTTTACGCAACGGGCAAGCCCGTCGTCGAGGCTTTGCCTGAATATGAAAAGCTTTTTACCTCTCTGCTGCATAGGATTCGTGAGGAGGCATGAAGGAAATCGTCGTCATTAGCGGCAAGGGCGGCACCGGCAAAACGAGCCTGATGGCGAGCTTCGCCCTTCTTTCGTCGAAGGCCGTTTTGGCGGATTGCGACGTCGACGCGGCCGATTTGCACATCCTCCTTTCGCCAACAGTCAGGGAGCGGCACGATTTCCGGAGCGGCGTCGAGGCGGAAATCGATGCAAACAGATGCAACGCTTGCGGCGCGTGCCTGAACCTCTGCCGTTTTGGCGCCATCAAGGAAACAAAAGGCGTTTTTCGCGTCGATCCGGCATCGTGCGAAGGTTGCGGCGTTTGCGCCCGTTTTTGTCCCCATAGCGCCGTCAACCTTAAGAACCGCCTGTGCGGCGTATGGATGGTTTCCGACACGCGCGCAGGGCCTATGGTTCACGCAAGGCTCGGCATAGCGGCGGAAAACTCCGGGAAGCTCGTTTCGACAGTACGGCAGGAAGCAAGGCGAATAGCCGGAGAAACGAACCGCGAAATGATCCTGATCGACGGGCCGCCCGGAACCGGATGTTCGGTTATTGCCTCCGTTTCGGGAGCTTCGGCCGTTGTGGCCGTTGCCGAACCGACGGTATCCGGGGAACACGATTTGCTTCGCGTGCTTGATCTTGCCGGGCATTTCGGGATCCCGGCTTTTGTATGCGTGAACAAATGGGACATTTGCCCGGCCATGGCCGTCCGGATCGAGGAATTGGCCGCCGCAAAAGGCGCTGTCTTTCTGGGCCGCATTCGCTACGATGACGGCGTTACGGAGGCCCAAAAACAGGCTAAAACAGCCGTTGAAACCGGCGCGGCCTGTGCCGTAGACATCGGGGATATTTGGAATAAGCTTCAACAACGCATGGAAAAGGAAAACAAACGATGATCGTCGCCATTCCACTTGAAGACGGAAAGTTATGCCCGCATTTTGGCCACTGCGCCGGCTTTGCCTTGATCCAGACCGGAGAGGCGAACGCTATTGCCGGACGGCAAGACGCCGAGGCGCCGCCGCATGAACCGGGCGCGTTGCCGAACTGGCTCCATGACCGCGGGGTTGGCCTTGTCATCTGCGGCGGGATGGGGTCTCGCGCGATCGAGCTTTTCCGGCAAAAAGGGATCAAGGTTGTAACCGGCGCTCCTGTCGGCGAACCCGAAGAGCTTGTCCGGGCGTATTTTTCAGGCACGCTGAACGCCTCGGGGAATATATGCGATCACTAGAAAGACTTGGCCGCTTTCTATATGCCCTTCAGCGTAACCGGCTTTTCAGGCAGGCAAAGTTGCCAGCGGTCGCGCCATTCGGGGCGGACGTAGTTCACTTCCATTAAGCGGCGCACGCCGACGATCGGGCGCTTTTCGAAACCGTGGAAAGTCGTCTCGCTGCGCACGAAAATCACCGCTCGGTTGAAATCGGCAGGGCCGCGCGCCACCCATTTCCGGTTGGCGTCGTAAATGTCCGTGCCCCAGTTCTTCGCTTCCGGGCCGGTGCAAAGATAGATCACCATCGAAAAAAGTTTGGCCGTAATATCCGGATGCGGCTTGAGCCACATGCCGTCCAGATCCTGCATGTATTCGATGCGCAGGAAGCTGCCTTCCAGTTCGTCGGCGGGCAGGTTCAGGGTCTGCGAAAACTGCCGCGCGACGTCAGGCCGCTGGAAGGCCTCGACGAAGGCTTTGACGGCGGGAAAGTCTTTCTGAACTTCCGGCGTGAAAAAGGTTCGTTTCCGGTTGTTTTCGCCAAGATCGCGGACGCCGCCCCATTCGGCAATGTCCGGCGGCCTGATGGGAAGCAGAAGCACGCCGACGCACATGTCTTCGGGGAGCGTGTCCTTGAGAATCCAGCGCCGGTAAGGGTTCTCCTCGATCCCGGCTTTTTTCAAGGCGTTGACAAAATGCGATGCAACTTCAGCCGGCGCCGGCACTTTCGGAAAAGTCATGAGCGGTTCCTTATCGTTTGCTGGGAATGAAACCCCAGATGTTCTTGGGAAGCACGTTCAAAATCTTGTTAAGGAACGGAACGGATTTGACGAACGCGCTCAGGCCGTGGCGGAAGTATTCGCTTCGGACATAGGCTTCGGAATCGCAGTAGCAAAGTTGCAGGCTCATGCGCGGGCCCTTTTGCGGCAGGAACCCGTGCCACGATTTCTCGCTGACCTTGAAGGTCAGGATGCAGCCGAACTCCGGCGCGAACTCGAATTCGTAATCGTTGCGGTCCGAGCTTCTCAAAACCCGAAGACGTCCGCGTTCATAGGGCCACTCGCGCGTAAAGCCGACGAGGACGGTCACGATTTTGTGTTTTGAATCGTTGTGAGCGTAGCCTTCGTTGTAATGACCGGTCGTATTGCCCATCATTACGATGCACGGCGGGTTTTTGCTAAGGTCCATGTTGTATTTTTTCTCGATAATCTTGCGGAAGCGCACGCTCAGCAGATCGTCCAGCACTTTCTGGAATTCGGGGCCGCGTTTGAGGCGGGGCAGGCCGAAATAGCTGGCGATGGGATAGCTGCCGCGCGTGGGGATGACCGGCGCGTCGGCAAGGACCTTGTCCATGTGGATATGGGGAATGGCGTCGGGAATGTAACCCCATTCATACGGCTCTTTCCTGATTTCAAGCCTTTCGAGAGCTTTTTCGTCGAGGTAGTTGAATGGCGGTTCGTTATTCAGCATAGCTTGACCCTTTCGCTTGACTTGGTTTGGTTGGGGAGTTCAGGGATAGGTAAGTCCGACGAAGTTAAAAATTCGCGAGATGAAACCGGCACGTGACCGGTTGTTCGGCGGAACGAGATCGGGCGCCAACACTTCCGTTAACCGGTCGTGTTCCAGGACGCCAGCGCCTGCAGGAATATTGTTCTGGCTGTTTGGTTGGGCGAAAGATGCGTTAACTTTCGGAGCAGGCACGTTTTTCTCTTTCCTGGCAAGTGGCGCTAATGCGGTTAACACTAATCCGGATTCTTCTAACAGTATGATCGCCGAATCGCAAATGGCTCGGGCCAACATATTGAATCTAAATTAAAATTCAGGAAGATGCGGCGTGTCGTTAGGCGCGATTCCAACGCCTTCGATCTCAATGAGCCATTCCGGGCGGCAGACAGGTCCCTGAACGATCACATAAGGCGTCGCAGGGAAGCGTTGTGCCAGACAGGCGTCGATGTTTTCGTAATCCGCAGGGTCGCGCAAATAGACGATGAAATACATCATGTCGTCGAGCTTCGCGCCGCCGGAGAGCAAAAGCCTGTCGATGTTGGTAAGCGTGCGCTCCACCTGCTTCATGACGTCGCCGATGAAAACGACGTCGCCTTTCATGTCGATGCTGGCTGTGCCGGAAATGAAGTGGTGCGCGCGGTCGGCATAGGCGATTTTCGTGCCGCGTTCGAAGGTTACGTTGTAATCTTTTGTGGGACAAAGGTAGTCGAAGTCGTTCAAATACGACATTTGCTCCGGCCGCAGGTCGGGCAAGGTGTAGGCGTCCATCGACACAAGATCGAACTGGTGCTCGCACGCGCCTTCGATGCCGGTGCTGGCGATGTAATGCGTATTTTCGTTCATGCCGAACTTTTCGAAATACTCGCGCCGCGCGCTCACCATGCCGCGGTAGAAAACGTCCACGTCTTTCATAAAAAGCCACGTGCGGACGCAATGATCGCCGAGGTTGCATTTTTGGCGCGACAGCGCCTCGATCAGGTCGTTGAAAACTTCGCGTGTCTGAACCGTCTCCGGCGACGAGGCCGCGTGCGCCCCCGCGCAAAGGCCGGTGCTCCAGAGATGGCGCAGGTTGTTTTTCTCAATCAAAACGTGCTTGCCAAGAAGCCTTTTTTTCTTGATCGGATGGGGGCTTTCGATGTGATGGGCTAAAAGAGCGATTTTACTGCCGGGCAGGGGCGTTTGCTGGATGATCGAGACCGCCACGGGGTTCTTTTTTGTTTCGGCGGCGAGCGAGCTTGCGCGCACAAGCGGCGCCTGATTGATGGCGTCGCTTAAAAAGATGCGGCGGAAGATGGCCGTCTCCGGCGCGAGGTTGAGCGATTCCAGCGACGCCGCGTAACGTTCCTGGACCTCCTCGATCTGTTCTTCGAGAGAAAGGGACGGCGTCGCCTTGATAATGAAAAAATGTTCGTTCCCGCCGCGCGTTCCCTTGAAACTCTTAACCTTAATGCCGTTGTCTGCATTCATACGCGAACCTTTCGTGTGACGAATTTCCTAAAGTCGTTTCGGGGCCATCCTGTCGTCGGCTTATGATAAATGCAACGATGCTTTAAGCGAAAACGATTCGCAAAAACAGCCCTTCGCGCGTAAGCCACGTCAAAGAACCCCATTCCCTTTGAAAGCATTCATCTAGGCGCTTTCGGCATGACGTTCTTCCGTCTTCGGGCAGGCGCGGGTACCGGCAAGATCGCATTTTGCTGCGGTTTCGGAATCGCAATAGTCGCACAAGGCAAAGGGCTCCGGCAAAAGAACCTGCTGCCGTTCGATGCGCAGGCCGTTCGCGCGCAGGCTTTGGAGAATGCGCGAAAACGTCTCTGGTTTGATGTTAAGGCAGGCCGCGATCAGCGACTTGTCGAAAGGCAGGTTGATGGGCCGACCGTCCAGGCCCGTTTCAAGAGAAAGATTCAAAAGATACCAGCCCACGCGTTGCGTCGCGCTCCACAGGGTCAGTTGCTCGAAATGGGCCATGAGCCTTTGCGTATGGCGGACGGCGCCGCTTAGCGCAAGAAGCGCAAGATCCTTGTGGCGTAAAACATGAGCGCGTATGACGTTGGCGGGCGCGGAAAGAACCTTTGTTTTTGTGACGGCGCGGGCGCTAAAAGGACAATCGCCATGTTCGAAAAAATTGGTTCCCAGAATAAATTCGTTCTTTCCGAGAATCTGAACAATAACTTCCTCGCCCTCGGCGGCGTGCTTGAAAAGCTTCACCCAGCCGTCGAGAACGAAATAAAAGCGCCTGGCAACTTCGCCCTGGACAAGAAACTGGCTCCCCTTTTCGAAAACGGCGGCTCGCGTTTGGCTCAGGATGCTTCGAAGCACGGCTGGACCGATATTCCGGATGAGAGGGTGCGCCTTGACCCGGTCGAAGCAGGCCTCGACTTCCGCGTCGACGGGATGATTGATCGCGAGCGCCGTGGCTTCCCCGCTGTCGTCATCCGTAAGGCGAGCCGCCAGTTGTATGGCGACGCCGTGAAGAAAATTTATTTTGGAGCTGAAAATAGCGTACCAGTCGTTAGCGGCGAACGACCGCAACGCCGCCACGGGACGGTTCCCCGTGATGATGGAATCGTTAATGTCGGCGCAAAGAGCCATAAGGGCCGTATCGCCCTTTGCCGCGTCGAAGATTTTCTTTTGCGTCTCGTCGGCGATGCTGAAGAACATACGTTCATAGCCTTGCTGTTCCCTGATCAAATGTTGAAGACGGTGGATCAGTTCGAAATCGTCGATCCAGCCCGGGATGGCCATATGCGCGCCCAGTTCGCGTTGAAGACCGAGCCGGTTCACCCATTGCAGAAAAAACAGAAAGGAACTGACCCTGTTCGGGCAGTAATAGGCGTTCTGGATTAAATTCTCCCTGATGACATCGTGACCGGTCAGGAGGAATGCGTTCGTGTAATGGTCGATAACATCCCCGGTCCGCACGAACTGTCCTGCAATATATTCGCGGTAGGCAGGAAGGCTCTGAAGCGCTTTAGAGAGAGATGTTATTGACCCCGAATTGCGGGGAAGATATTGCAGGTTTTTGACGGCGCTATTTGTCGCGGCGAATTGCTGTTTCATTTCCGCAGCGGCAAGTTCTCCCTTGCTTCCGAGATAGAGGGCCGCAAGACCGCGCTCTCTCTGGATATTCAGAAGAAACTCCAGGCAATAGGCGACATGAAGCGACAAGAGAGTCCTTTAAGAATCAGTTGGGACAATTGGAATTACTCTGGACAATATAGCCTTGTTTTCTTTGAAAAAGAAACGATTCTCTTGATCTGTGTCAAAAGCTGCCTTAACTGCTTCCAAAAATCAATTTATAGGTTGCCGCCTGCCTTCAAGAGGTCAATCTTTGTTAAAATGAAAGTTCATAAATTATCCGTGCCAATTGTTAAGGGTGCTTTGGTCTTCATGCCGCCTCCTTTACTTGAGAGCATGTTGAAGCTTCTGATGCGCCGGATGAAGCGGCGTCACCCCCGCCTGTTCAATAACCTTGCCGGTCTCAAGCCGTCCGTTATCGTGATCGAGCTATCCGATTTGCCTCACCGTTTTGTGTTACGAACAGGGCGGGCCGCCAGCGTTTTGAGCTTGCTTTCCGGCGACGAAAAGAAAATTGTCGCGCGAATCCGCGGTTCGCTTGAGTCGTTGCTCGATATGCTTGAAGGACGCTCGGACGGCGATACGCTGTTTTTCAACCGCGGGCTTTCCATTGAGGGCGACATGGAGATCGTGGTCGCGTTGCGAAACCTCCTCGATCGCGAGGAAATAAGTCCGATGGACGACATCCTTTCTTTCTTTGGCCCGTTTGCCAAACCCGCCGGGGGCATGATCTATGCGCTCGATCAAGCGATCAGGGCCATGACCGGGAGAAGGGCGTCGTGAAAAAGCCCTCCCTTCTTGAACTCGTTTGCCCGGCAGGTACGCCCGCCGCGCTTCGCGCCGCCATCGATGCGGGCGCGGACACCGTTTATTGCGGCTTCCGGGATTGCACCAACGCGCGCAATTATCCGGGCCTTAATTTCGACGCGGACGAGCTGGAAGAGGGGGTTGAATACGCCCACGCGCGCGGACGAAAGGTTCTTGTGGCCGTCAACACCTTTCCGCGCGCGGGCGATCTGAAGCCGTGGCACAGGGCCATCGACACGGCGGCGGATCTGGGCGCCGACGCCGTCATTCTGGCCGACATCGGTCTGTTCGATTACGCTTGCCGTCGCCATCCGTCGCTGCGGTTGCATGTGTCGGTGCAGGCCGCCGCATCCAATCCGCTGTCGATCGCTTTTTATCGCGACAACTTCGGTGCAAAGCGTGTCGTCCTGCCGCGCGTACTGTCGGTGGAGGAGGTGGCGGCGCTGGTTAAGGCCATCAAAATGGAGACGGAAGTATTCGTGTTTGGAAGCGTCGGCCCTATGTCGGAAGGGCGCTGTTTTTTGTCTTCCTATTTCACGGGCATGTCGCCGAGCGCCGAAGGCGTCTGTGCACCCGCGAGCCATGTTACGTACAAAGAAAAAGATGGATGCATGTTGTCGTGTTTGGGCGGCGTGACGTTGAACAGTGTCGGCAAGAATGAACCGGCCGCGTACCCCACACCCTGCAAAGGCAGGTATGTAACGAACGGGAAGGCTTCCTATCTGTTTGAAGAACCGGTCGGGCTGAATGCCATTGACATTTTGCCGCAACTGAAAGCGGCGGGCGTCACGGCGCTTAAAATCGAAGGACGCCAGCGAAGCCGAGCTTATGTCACGAAAGTCGTCAGTAGTTTTCGAAAAGCGCTGGACACATTGGCGCGTGATGAAAAAGCCCTCGTTGTCAATGATCTTGCAATAATCGCCGAAGGCGGGCGCGAAACGTTCGGCGCCTATAAGAAGGGGTGGCGATGAAAACAGGGATCAGAGGTCAGGGATCAGGGATCAGGATTTTAGCGGCCTACAAACCCCTCTCCCCTTGCGGGAGAGGAAGCAAAAACTTGTCGTTACATCGTAACGACTTAGTTTTTGCAGGTGAGGGGTTCTGCCGGGCATTAGGAGGCAGTTGATTATGGTTGCTTCTTTCAGGTCTAAACTCACCCTCGGCCCGCTCTATTTCCACTGGCCCCCGGAAAAACGTCGGGATTTTTATTTTTGCATAGCGGACGAAGCCGATATCGACGTCGTATATCTTGGCGAGGCGGTTTGCTCCAAAAGAGAGCCCTTTTTCGAGCCTTACCGCCAAAAGGTCATGGAGCGCCTTAAGAAGGCAGGCAAACAAGTGGTTATTTCGTCGTTGGCCCTGATCACGACGGAAAGAGAAATCGCGGCCGTGAAAAAGCTGGCCAAGGCCGGGACCCTCATCGAAGCGAACGACGTCGCGGCCCTGAAAGTTCTGGCCGGTAAGCCTTTTGTCGTAGGGCCGTTCATCAATGTCCTGAACGAGGGCGCGCGCGATTATCTGGCAGGGCAGGGGGCGAAACGGGTCGTTTTCGCCGTCGAGACCCCGGGGACGTCCATCGGCACCATGGCGCGGCTAAAAAACAAGAATAAGAATAAGACTAATTCAAAATTATTCAGATTGGAAACCGAGGTCCAGGTCTTCGGGCGGCAGCCCCTTGCCGCCGCCATGAGGTGCTATGCGGCGCGCGCGCACGGCTTGACGAAGGACAATTGCCGTTTCTCCTGCGGGAAATATGCCGAAGGCTTGCCCGTCGAAACGCTCGACAGCCGGAAAATTCTGACCGTCAACGGCACGCAGACGATGACGCACGGTTGCGTTCTTTATGTAAAGGAATTGGCGGCGATGCAAAAAGCGGGCGTCACGCACTTCCGCCTGTCGCCGCAAGACAGGGACATGGTTCAGGTGGCGGCGCTTTACCGCGCGGTTCTTGAGGGCAAAAAAGAAGCGAAAGGAGCCGAGGCCGGGCTAAAAAAAATAATCGCTCCCATGCCGCCGATTAACGGCTTTTATTACGGGAAAGAGGGAATGAAATGGGTGGAGAGGGGGAAGGGTTCTTATGAACCCGCCTAAGGCCTTCAAGGCGCATGAGGACGGAGAGCGAGGCGAATTAAGGCTGACGCACACAGGTTCCGCTTACAAAGTATATATAGATGAATATTATTTCCCGGCACTGATCAAATATTTATTATTGCGAAAAAGACTATAACAGTATGCAAAATTATTTATCTAATATATAAAACAATACTTATGACTCCCTAACCCTTTGGTTTCTCTCGCATGCGCGATTCGCGCCAAAATCGAGTCAAAAATTGGGGGAAGGGGTGTGGAAAACGGGGGTTAAATTTTTTTGTTCCCATGCACGATTCATGCTAACTTCGATCCGTCCGCGAACCGATGGGCGGTACGGCTCGGAAAGACCCCAGAAAGGGGTTCGGCTTTAACAATTTTGGGCCTGTGGCGTTAACCCTTCTTTTTCTTGATTCTTGACAGAGGTCAAGAGGAAGGACTACATTTTGTGCTCTAATCACCTTGCCTCACCTGCATATAGTAGGTTATGACAATCCCACCCCTAGGTCTCGTGTCGCTCTCCGGAGGATTTTAATGCTCGACAATTCCACGGCAAGAATCATCAATTTTGAACCGCGCACAACGTCCGTAGAGCGCCCGGAACAGGATGGCGGAACCCGAATCAACTGCTCGGAAACGATCGACGAATACCTGTCCAAAGCCGACTGGCGGATTAACGCGAACGCGAACGTGGGCTACAGCCACGCGGGGCTGATAAATAATATAGCGGGCAAAGTAATCGCCAACTTCTGGCTCGACGAAGTCTATGACGCGGAAGAGGGCCGGGCGCACCGCGCGGGCGACTATCACATCCACGATCTGGACAGCCTTTCGGGCTATTGCGCCGGATGGAGCTTGCGCCAATTGTTGAGCGAAGGCTTCAACGGAGTCATGGGCCGCGTCTCGAGCCGCCCGCCGCGCCATTTCCGCGAAGCCCTGGGCCAGATGGCCAACTTCCTCGGCATTCTGCAGTCGGAATGGGCGGGCGCGCAGGCGTTCAGCTCGTTCGACACTTACCTGGCGCCCCTCGTTTTCCGCGACCGGATGAGCGACGCGGAAATGCGCAAGGCCATCCGGCAGTTCGTCTATAACCTGAACGTGCCCGCCCGCTGGGGCCAGTCGCCGTTCACGAACGTGACGATGGACATCACGGTGCCGGACGACTTGCGCGACCAGATGCCGATGGCCAGGGGCGACCATCTTTTCGCAAGACTCAAGGCCGCCGAAAACGAAGAGCTTCTTGAGATCGCAAAAAAGCGCCGCCCGTCGATCCGGAGCCTGACCGACATGACCTACGGCGACTTCGTGCCGGAGATGGAGCGGATCGTTCTCGCCTATTACGACGTGATGACGGAAGGCGACAGCACGGGCCAGCCGTTCACGTTTCCTATCCCGACGGTCAACATTACGGAAGACTTCGACTGGGACAGCCCCATCGCCGGCGCTATCTTCGAAAACGCGGCCAAGGTGGGCAGCTCGTATTTCCAGAATTTTATCGGCAGCCAGTACGTGCGCGACGCCGACGGCAACCGCCACCCCAACCCCGAAGCCTACAAGCCCGGCGCGGTGCGGAGCATGTGCTGCCGCCTTCAGCTCGACCTGCGCGAACTGCAAAAGCGCGGCAACGGCCTGTTCGGCTCGGCGGAGATGACGGGCTCCATCGGCGTCGTGACGATCAACATGGCGGCCCTCGGCTACCGCTTCAAGGCCGACGAGGAAGCCCTGATGGGCGAACTCAACCGCCTGATGGACCTCGCGCACAGCACGCTTGAGAAAAAGCGCCACTTCGTGACGGAAATGTTCGAACGCGGCCTTTATCCCTATACGCGCCGCTATCTGTCGTCGTTCCGCAATCACTTCAGCACGATCGGCGTGAACGGCATGAACGAGATGGTGCGCAACTTCACGAACGGCCGCCACAACATGACGGATCCCGAGGGCGTCGCGCTGACCTTGCGCATCCTCGAGCATATCCGGGGCCGTCTGCGCCAGTATCAGGAAAAGACGGGCAACCTCTACAACCTTGAAGCCTCTCCCGCCGAAGGCGCGACGTACCGCTTCGCCAAGGAAGACCGCAAGCGCTTTCCGGACATCCTCCAGGGCGGCACGTGGCCGAACGTCTATTACACGAACAGCAGCCAGATCCCGGTGGACTACACGGACGATCCGTTCCTCGCGCTGGACCTGCAAAACAAGCTCCAGTGCAAATACACGGGCGGCACGGTCATGCACCTGTACATGAACGAGCGTCTGGACACCGCCGACTCCTGCCGCCGGTTCATCCGCTCGGTTCTGGAAAACTACCAGATGCCCTACATCACGATCACGCCGGTGTTCTCGGTCTGCAACAAGCACGGCTACCTGAAGGGCGAACAGCCCAAGTGCCCGCATTGCGGCGAAACGACGCAGGTCTGGACGCGCGTGATGGGTTACTTCCGCCCGGTGGACAGCTTCAACATCGGCAAGAAGGGCGAGCACCGCGACCGCGTGCACTTCACCGAAAAAGCGGCCACGGCCCACTGCTGCGCGGTGGAATAAAAGAAGCATTCAGGATAAAAAACGCCTCTCCCCTTGCGGGAGAGGAAGCAAAAACTTGGGCTTGCGTGGAGCAAGCCCTAAGTTTTTGCAGGTGAGGGGGTCAATTGTCCTGTTCCCTTTAGCGTTGTAAATGCTATTGATATTGATACCTGACCCCTGAATGCTGACCCCTGAATGCTGAATACTCTCTACGACATCACCCCCTTCACGCTTCTCGACTACCCGGGCGAGATGGCGTGCATCGTGTGGCTGGCGGGCTGCAACATGCGCTGCGTCTATTGCCACAACCCGGACATCGTAAAGGGGAAGGGCAAGCTGGAGGAAAAAAAGCTTTTCGACTTTCTGAAAGCGCGCAAGGGCAAGTTGACGGCGGTCGTCTTTTCGGGCGGCGAGCCGACGCTAAGCCCCGCGCTGCCGGAACTCATCGGAAAAGTCAAAGCCATGGGCTTCAAGATCAAGCTGGATACCAACGGCACGCGCCCGGATGCGCTTAAAAAACTTTTGGCCGAAGGTTTTCTGGATTACGTCGCGCTTGATTATAAATCCCCGCCCGAACGCCTGAAAGATATTACCGGCTCGGCCAAATACGCGAAGGACTTCCAGAAAGGCCTCGGCCTTCTCGTCAAGGCCGCCCAACAAGGCCTTAAGCTCGAAGTCCGCACGACCTATCACGCCGACCTGATGACCGAAGACGAGTTAGGCCAAATTATCCACGATCTGGAAAAACGCGGGTTCAAGGGCACGTATTACATTCAAGACATTGCTTCGCACGGCGATAAAACGCTCGGCCACATCGCCAAGCCTGTGCGGCGCCTCACACCTGAGAAGCTGCCAAAACCCAAAGGCTTCAAAATCGCCTTCCGCAATTTTCCGGAGGAAAAACAGGCAAGAGAACGCTAATAAACAATACAATATATCAACAGGTTATAGTCTATAATAGACAAATTGTCTATTTTGTGCGATACTTATTCTTAGGACGCATTAGGGGGAGAAGAAATGAGAACGCTTTCGTCAACAGAGGTCAAACAAAGCTTTGGCGCGGCGCTGGATGCGGCGCAACGGGAACCTGTCTTTATTCAAAAACAAAATCGCGACGTTGCCGTCCTGATGTCGGTTCAGGAATATGAAAAACTTCGCGGTTTGCGGTTCGAGGCTTTTGACCGCACCGTAAAGAAAATAGCCGGGAAAGCCGCCAAGAGGGGATTGACGCCCGCAAAGTTCAAAGAATTGATGGCCGATGAATCCTGACCGGTTGAGAGTTGTTATCGATACGGGAGTATTGGTAAGCGGTTTGCTGCAAGCTGAATCCGTTCCGGCGCAGGCCTTCCGGTTATCCGCGCACGCGGCAACGCTTCTCGTTTCGGAAGAAACGATAAACGAAGCCTTTATCGTATTGCATAAACCGAAATTCAAACCTTATCTTGACTCATCCGATATCGAAAGTTTCATGAAAGCCTATGCCAATATGAGCGAGCTTGTTCATTTGCCTGTCATGCTGAAAGCTTGCCGTGACCCGGATGACGACAAATTCCTCGCTCTGGCCGTTAGCGGCGCTGCCGATATGATTATCACCGGCGATCAGGACTTGCTCATTCTCAATCCGTTTCAGGATATATCCATCTTGACGCCAAGGAAGTTTCTGGATTTTATGAAAAAACAGGATTGAAGGGCTTCTGCATTCCGTAACATATTGTCGCAACAATTGAATTGGTTGGGACTTGTCATATCCGGGGTTCGAGGCTAGGGGTTCGGGGCTGGTTTTACGTGCAAATCCCTAGCCCCGAACCCCTAAAAGAGGCAGATTTTATGTGCGGCATTGTCGGAATACTTGCGGAACGGCCTGTGGCGGATTTGCTGGTCGATGGTCTGCGGCGGCTTGAGTATCGCGGCTATGACAGCGCGGGCGTGGCGACGCTTGTGAACGGCGCGATTGAGACGCGCCGCGCAGTGGGCAAGTTGCAAAGCCTTGCCGATAAACTCAAGAAAGACCCGTTGCCGGGAACCGTCGGCATCGGTCATACGCGCTGGGCGACGCATGGCCGCCCGAGCGAAGACAACGCGCACCCGCACTTTTCGGACAAGGTCGCGGTCGTGCATAACGGAATTATCGAAAACCACCGCGAGCTTCGCGCCGAGCTTGAAGCGAAAAAACACCGCTTCAAATCCGAAACGGATACGGAAACCATCGTCCACCTGATCACCGAATACATGAACCACGGCATGACTCCGCAGAAGGCGACGGCGGCGGCGTTGAAGCGCCTGGATGGCGCGTTCGCCATCGGCATCATTTTCGCGGGCCATAAAAATTTGCTTATCGCGGCGCGTCGCGGCAGTCCGCTCGCCATCGGTTACGGCGACAAGGAAATGTACCTGGGGTCGGACGCGCTGGCGCTCGCGCCGCTCACCAACCGCATTAGCTATCTGGAAGAGGGCGACTGGGCCGAACTGACGCCCGGCAAAGCCGTTGTTCACGATGAAAACGGCAAAGTGGTCGAGCGTAAAATCCATCAAACGGCGCTCTCCGGCGCGATGATCGGCAAAGGGCAATACCGCCATTTTATGCTGAAGGAAATCTTCGAACAACCCGCCGTTGTCGGCGATACGCTGAGCGCGCTGGCGACGGCCGCCAACGATCTGGCGTTGCCGCGCTTGCCTTTTGATTGGAAAAAGATTTCGCGCCTGACCATCGTGGCCTGCGGCACGGCGAGTTACGCGGGCATGGTCGGCAAATACTGGTTTGAACAGCTGGCTCGCTTGCCGGTGGAAATCGATATCGCGTCGGAATTCCGTTACCGCGAAGCGCCCATGCCGAAAGGCGGCGTGATGATCGCGGTTTCGCAATCGGGTGAGACGGCCGACACGCTGGCGGCTATCCGCTACGCGAAAAAACAGGGCCAAAAAATATTGGCTATCGTCAACGTGCCGCAAAGCTCGATTGCGCGATTGTCGGATGTGGTTGTCCCGACGCTGGCCGGGCCGGAAATCGGCGTCGCGTCAACCAAGGCCTTTACGACGCAGTTGGCGGTGCTGCTGTGCCTTGCCGTGGACGCGGCTGTGGCGCGCGGCGCGATGGAAAAGAAACGCGCCCGCGCGGTTCTGCAGGCGCTGCGTGAAATTCCCGCGTTGATGAACGACGTTTTAAGGGACGAAAACAAGATTCAGGAACTCTCCCAAAACCTCGCGGAAGCGCGGGATGTTCTGTATCTGGGGCGCGGTTTGCTTTATCCGTTGGCGCTCGAAGGCGCGTTGAAGCTTAAGGAAATATCCTACATTCATGCCGAAGGCTATGCGGCGGGCGAAATGAAGCACGGCCCCATCGCTTTGATTGACGAAGCCATGCCGGTTGTCGTGCTCGCGCCGCATGACGGGTTGTTTGAGAAAACCGCGTCCAACGTTCAGGAAGTCGTCGCGCGCGGCGGGAAGGTCGTTTTGTTCTCGGACAAAAAAGGCATCGCTAATCTGGGCGTCAAACCATTCTGGAGCATGGCGCTGCCCGAATGCGATCCGGTGGCTATGCCGTTGCTTTACGCCATTCCGGTGCAGTTATTGGCGTACTACACGGCGCTGGCCAAAGGCACCGATGTCGACCAACCCCGCAACCTCGCGAAGAGCGTGACGGTGGAGTGAAAAAAATTCCCCTCCTTTTTCCGTTTTCGTCCTTCGGACTACGTCCCGAACCGGCACGCAACCCCGCCAAAACACGCCTGAACCGGCACGCAACCGGCTCCGAACCGGGCCCAAATAAGCCCCGAACGGGCACGTAGCGCTTGATACTTTCAAATCTCCTTGTTAGATTGATTCCATGATTGAGACCTTGAGTCATATTCTTAACCAAGACGCGGCCAACGGCGGCGCGTTTGGTTATGTTTATTTTTATTGGTTCCGGTAACACCGGATCACACACGCGCTTCTCACCCACATCGTTGTTTTATAAAAGTTTTCCGGTAAAACCGGCTCACCGACGTAAAGGTTATTCATCATGACGAAGACGAAAAAAGAATGGACGCCCGACAGCTGGCGATCAAAAACGGCTCACCAGCAGCCAGTCTACCCGGATCCGGCAAAGCTAAAAACCGTTGAAGATCAATTGGCTAAGCTACCTCCGCTCGTCTTCGCGGGCGAAGCGCGTCGGCTCAAAAAAGCGCTGGCGAAAGTGGAGGCGGGAAAAGCCTTTCTTTTTCAAGGCGGTGACTGTGCCGAGAGCTTCGCCGAGTTCAACGCCAACAACATCCGCGACACTTTCCGCGCCATTCTGCAAATGGCGGTCGTTTTGACGTTCGGCGGCGCGACGCCCGTGGTTAAAATCGGCCGCATGGCGGGGCAGTTCGCCAAGCCGCGCTCGGAAGATACCGAAACGCGAAGTGGCGTGACGTTGCCGAGCTTTCGCGGGGACATCGTCAACGGTCTGGAATTCAATGCAAAATCCCGCACGCCCAACCCCAAGCGGATGCTGCAGGTCTATAACCAGTCCGCCTCGACGCTGAACCTGCTACGCGCGTTTGCGCAAGGCGGCTATGCCGACTTGAACGAGGTGCATCGTTGGAACCTCGGCTACGTCGAAAGCAGCCTGCAAGGCGAGCGTTTTCAAGACCTTGCGCGACGCATTGGCGAGGCTCTCGAGTTCATGCGGGCCTGCGGCGTGACCGGCGAGACGTCGACGGCCATCCGCGAAACGGACTTTTTCACATCGCACGAAGCGCTATTATTGCCGTATGAACAAGCGCTTACGCGCGTCGATAGCACGACGGGCGATTGGTACGACGTTTCGGCGCATTTGCTCTGGATCGGGGACCGTACGCGTCAACTTGACGGCGCGCATGTCGAGTTCCTGCGCGGCGTCAAGAACCCGCTGGGGCTCAAGTGCGGCCCTTCGCTCAATGCCGATAACCTCTTGCGTCTCATCGACATTTTGAACCCGGATAACGAGGCCGGACGCCTGACGCTCGTGGTACGCATGGGGGCGGAAAAGATCGACAAATATCTGCCGCCGCTTATGCAGTCCATCAAGAAAGAGGGCCGCAAGGTCGTCTGGTGCTCGGATCCCATGCACGGGAACACGGAAAAGGCGACAAACGGCTACAAAACCCGCAATTTCGACCGGATCATGCAGGAAGTCCGCAAATTCTTCGCCGTTTGCGACAGCGAGGACGTGTGGCCCGGCGGTATTCATCTTGAGATGACAGGCCGCGACGTGACCGAGTGCACGGGCGGCGCTTCGGCGGTGACCGAGGCCGATCTGGCCGAATGCTACCAGACGCACTGCGACCCGCGTCTGAACGCGACGCAGGCGCTTGAACTCGCTTTTCTTGTGGCCGATCACCTCAAAAACGAGCGGCTGAAGCGGGCAAAAGACGAATAATTTGGTTAACGGAAAGCCTGTTGGCGACCGACGAAATAGGCGCTATGCTTGTGCCGTTCATCGAATACAAGGAGAACGTCATGCGCCCCGTTTCGCTTATCGTATTTTTGTTGGGATTGGCGCTGGCCATGCCGGCGCTGGCAGGCAGCGCGTCCATAACCGATGGCCGGGGCAACTGGCAGTCGACAAAATGCATGCAGCCCAAGCCGCCTGCGGCGATGATGCACGATCCCGAGGCCGCCGCCGACAGCCTGAATGAGCGGATCAATCAGCATAACCAATATGTTGCCGAGGCGCAGGCCTACATGAACTGCGTCAGCCAGGAAGCGCAGGCCGACGCCAACGCCGCGGGACAGGTCATCACAAGCGCCGCCCAGGCGCTGATCCAGCAAATGCAGTCCCAGGTCTCGGCTTCTGCGGGGCTGTTGCAGAAATAAAGATCCGTCCTAACGCGCACAAAACTGGCGCCTATTTACGGGAGAAGGGGTCATGGCGGGTCGGTTGGTGCTAGCTTTAGCGCAGATGAATCCAACCGTCGGCGACATTCCCGGGAATCTCGGCAAACTCAAGGAAGTATGGCGCGAAGCCGAACGGCAGGCGGCGGACCTTGTCGTGACTCCGGAACTCTATCTGTCGGGCTATCCGCCTGAGGACTTTGCGCTTAACCCGTCGCTTCTTAAGACCGTCGAAGGCGCGGTGAAAGGGCTGGCGCGCGCGACCGCATCGGGGCCCGCCATACTCGTCGGCGCGCCGTGGTTGGAGGATGGCAACGTTTACAACGCGGCGCTGCTGCTCGACGGAGGCGAGATTGCGGCCAAAATCTTCAAGCACGACCTGCCCAACTACGGTCCTTTCGACGAAAAACGGGTTTTTACGGCACCGCCATTGGGCGGGCCGGCCGATTTTCGCGGCCACAAGCTCGGCGTCATGATCTGCGAGGATATGTGGAAACCTTGTGTTTCCAACAATTTGAAAGAAAAGGGAGCGCAGATTCTTGTCGCCTTAAACGCCAGTCCGTTCGAAGGCGACGGCAAACAGGAGCATCGCTACGCTTTGGCGCGCGCCCGCGCACAGGAAACCGGTCTGGCCGTTGTTTATGTCAATCAAATCGGCGGGCAGGACGAGCTTGTTTTCGAGGGATCCAGCTTCGTTGTAAGCGCGGATGGCGAGCTTGCCGCGCAAGCTAAAGCTTGGTCTGAAGATGTTTCGGTAACGTCCTGGTTATTAAAGGATGCCCTATTGGTGCCTGAAAAGACCCCTTTGCGTGCTCATTCGGACGGCGAAAAGGCCGTTTACGAGGCCATTATGACCGGTTTGCGTGACTATACGGTCAAAAACGGCTTTCAAAACGTCCTTTTGGGCCTCTCGGGGGGCGTGGACAGCGCGCTCGTGGCCGCCCTTGCCGTCGATGCGCTGGGCGCGGCCAACGTGCGGACGGTCATGATGCCTTCGCCTCATACGTCGAAGGAGAGCCTCGAAGACGCTGCCGCCGTGGCCGGGGCGCTCGGCTGCCGACTGGACAACATCCCCATCGACAAGGCCGTGCAGGCCTTTGACAACGCGCTTGCGGATGCTTTTGCCGGGTGTGAGCCCGATGTCACGGAAGAGAACATTCAGGCCCGTTGCCGGGGGGTCGTCCTTATGGCGCTGGCCAACAAGGGCGGCGCAATGGTTCTGGCGACCGGCAACAAGTCCGAGATGGCCACGGGCTACGCCACGCTTTACGGGGACATGTGCGGCGGTTATGCGCCGCTGAAAGACGTTTATAAAACGAGCGTTTACCGTCTGGCCCGCTGGCGGAACGCCCATAAGCCCGAAGGCGGGCAGGGACCTGAGGGCGCGGTTATTCCTGAACGAGTCCTTACGAAAGAGCCTTCCGCCGAGCTTCGCCCAGACCAGAAAGATCAGGATATATTGCCACCTTACAATGAGTTGGACGCCATTCTTGAGGGATTGGTTGAAGGGGATTTTGGGGTGGCGGAAATCGCGGCGCGCGGGCATGATGCGGCCCTTGTGAAGCGCGTTTGGGCCATGCTCGACCGCGCGGAGTACAAAAGACGCCAGGCGCCGCCGGGGCCGAAAGTCACGCACAGGCATTTAAGCCGGGACCGGCGTTACCCGATCACCAACCGCTATGTCGAGAAGTGAAATTTGAGAGAAACCAGACCCAAAGACTGGCGTCATCCCGGAACCGCGAAGCGGTTGTAGGGAATCGATTTTTACTTCAATAAGATGGATCCCCGCCTCCCGTCTTCGTCCTTTGGACTACGCCGGGTCTGACGCTAGGTCCGGCGAAGCTGCGAAGCAGCGTAGACGGATCGCGGGGATGACGCTAGTGGCTTAATTTAATCCTAGTGAGAGATGCCCGATGACGAATAAAACCGCCCGTTTGCACGACATCATCCGTTCACGTCTCGACGACGTTTTGGTCGATGCGCATTTTCCCGAGCTTCCCAACTTCGGGCGCGGCAAGGTGCGGGACCATTACGATCTGAATGGTGGGCGCCGCCTGATGATCACGACCGACAGGCAGAGCGCCTTCGATCAGGTTCTGGCCGCCGTGCCGTTCAAGGGGCAGGTGCTGACATCCGTGGCGCGTTACTGGTTCGAGGCGACGCGGGACATCATTCCCAACCATGTGATCGAGTATCCCGATCCGAACGTTATCGTCGCCCGGCATCTGACCATGCTGCCGGTCGAAGTTGTCGTGCGCGATTATCTGACTGGCTCGACGTCCACCTCAATCTGGCCGAAGTATCAGAAAGGCGAACGGACGCTTTATGGGCATACGCTGCCCGACGGCTTGAGGAAAAACGAGAAACTGCCCCAAACTATCCTTACCCCCACCACGAAAGGCGGCGCGGGCGAGCACGACGAGCCGATTACCGGGCAGGAAATCGTTGGCCGCGGCCTTGTCCCCGCGAAACAATGGCAGGAAGTGGAGGAAAAGGCGCTGGCGCTTTTTGCGCGCGGACGCGAGATGGCCTCGAAACAGGGGTTGATCCTTGTCGACACGAAATACGAGTTCGGTTTCGACGAAACGGGACGCCTGACGGTCGCCGACGAAATTCACACGCCCGACAGCAGCCGTTACTGGCGCATGAACAGTTACGCCGAACGCCTTGGGGCCGGGGAAGAGCCCGAAAGCCTCGACAAGGAATTCCTTCGCCTCTGGATTGCCGCACGGTGTGATCCCTATAGCGAGCCCATTCCGCCCATTCCGCCGGAAACGATGATCGATTTCAGCGCGCGCTATATCGCGCTTTATGAAACGGTTTCGGGGGAAACGTTCGATCCGCTGCCCGCGACTCCATCCGTCCGCGACCGCGTCCGCGCGAACGTGCAGAGGTATGTGTAAGCGGTTTGGACCGTAACAATACGGTTAATCGAAATTATCCATATTATTGTCGCCATCTCTGTCGAAACCCCAGGGCATGGTAAATTTTCAGCGGCAGTTTATTAAGGCCCTGCTGCCGCGTTAAGACAAAAATAACCAAGTTATTGAAAGTATTATCGTTTTCGACTTAACCCCTCTTTTTATGGTAAGTTTCATCATGCCTTTGCCGGATTATCCGGCCTGATTTTCAGTGAAACTATTTTACGAAAGAATGAGGGGACACTATGCTTACCGCACGCGATTTATGTTATGACATTTACAGAGAACCCGCGCCGCGTTTGCGGGTCTTGAAAAAACAGGGCCAACAAAAAGTGACCGAGCCAACGCCACTTAAAGCTAAATGCATAGCTAGCGTCATTATGGGCAAACGCGCCGATAAAGGGCGCGCTTACGCGACGGCGGGAAAGCTTTTCGATAACGGCGATAAACTTTATTTTGTACCGCTTTGGAAAACGGCTCATCCTTTGTCAGGTGAGCAGATGGGGATCAAGGCCTGTTTGGATAAGACAGAAGAGGTTGAGCTTAAATCAGAAGCGAAGAAAAGCCTTTTAATAACTCCATTTGTCTATCAGGACGACCTAGAAAAAGTGGCGGATGTGGACGTTGACAGGGAACCGGAACTTAGAATCGCCCTGATAACAGAGATCGAAAAAAAATTTCCCAATGAAGCTGCGGCAAAGCAGATAGAATACAGACTCGGCTAAAGCATCGTTTTGAAAGGCATGAAACGATGATTGAAGCCGGGCTCAATGCTCAGGAATTCTGTGAGCGGATTCTCCAGAGAGAGATCGGCAGGCATGGCGTTCATGCGGCTTTTGCCTATGAAGACGCGGCCGATGCAATCAATATTATGTTTCTGTTTTCCGGTCCTTCGGAAGAAATTCAAAAGAAAATCGGCATATTTGGCGACAAAGATAAAATAAACTTTGGGCGAGCGGAAAAGCAAGCCAATGAAATTGGCGCCATAATTCTTGAAAATACGAAAATCGGAAAGTTTTTAATTGATCGGAATTTAAAAGAATATTTTGCCGATTATTATGGAAAGGAGCCTGATTCCGGTGCCACCATAGAGCGGGCCGAATATGACGTTTGGGCCTATGTCTCGCGGAAATTCATGCATGCGGGATTTAAAGAAGTTGTCACCGCTGTATGCGGGGCAGATCCGCGCCGTGTGTTTCGCAAGCACGAAATCCATGAGATGGTTAGAGATTCATCCCCGGAAACGATCAATGGCCGTTTCATACAACCCATCAAGGATATTTACAAAGCGTCGGGCGATTATGTCGCCTTTCGTGAAATATGCCGTATGGAACTGGATATGGCGCGAACTCATGCGCATAAAGAAAATACTGAAGACGCGTGGGAAGATTTTCGTGCGCGTCTCAAATTCTTCAGAATGGAATGCCGTGAAACGGCCATAACGCTCAAAAAAATTGGCCAGCGAAATCTTGTGTCGGTAAGGGCCGAAAGAAGCGCTTTCGCTGTGGGTTGAGCATTCGACTGATGCTTCGGGGGAGAAGCCGTGCTTCGCCGTGACTTGTTCCAAGTCCGGCAAGCTGCGCCGCAGCTTAGGCGGATTGCGGGGATCATGCAGTCATTACATTTCACTAAAAAGCTACGGCTCCAACGCCTGCATCTCGAGCATAAGCGTGATCGTATCGCCGAAGCGGCCCGGCATTTCCGGTTCGTCGCCCATATTGAAGTCGGCGCGCTTGAAGGAGCCCTTCAGCGAGAGGCCCATGCCCGGTTCCTTACGCGAAAGATTTCCGCCTTGCTGGGCGACGGAGGCGGCCTGATTGAGCGTGGCATTAAAGGCGGCGGGCTTGCTGACGCCATGAAGCGTGAGCGTGCCTTTAATCTCCGACTTGTTGTCCTTGAACGCGGATTCGGCGGTTGCCATAAAGACGATTTCGGGAAAATCGTCAGGCTTGAGCAATTCCGCCAGATCGCGCGCCGCGCCGGGGTTGGCGACCGTCAGGCTTTCCGCGTCGATGGCAATTTTAAGATGGGCGATCGTTTTCGCGGAGTCGTCGAAGGCAAAGCTGCCCGTCGCCTTTTGGAAAAGGCCGAGAACGTTCGACAACCCGCGATCCATGATTTGAAAGGCGGCGCTGAACTGCGACGGCGGCACGTAGTATTTCGCGGGCGTGCCGAAGGCAAGGCTTGGCGAAAGAAGAAAGACGAGAAACAAAAGGCGGGAAATGAACGGATGCATCGGCGCTTTCCGTTATTGCCAGTAGCCGGGCAGGAAAGCCCAGCCGTACGCGCGGCGCTCCCAGCGGTCCCCCGACCACACGGCGGTGGGGTGAGGCTTCAGGATGATCGATCCGGGAATCCAATTGAAGTTCAACCCGTTATATGACCAGAAGCCGGGACGCCAGGCTTCGTTCACGGGATCGTTGGGGATGAGCGTATCTTCGTAAAGGTTTTCAGGCGGCGCCGCGCCGGTAATTTGAATGTAGGGCGAGCGTTCGGCTTCCATTTCTTCCACAGAACTGCAGGCGGAAAACGACGCGAGGATCGATAAAACGGCGGCGGTGAAAAGGCGCGACTTTAGAATCATACTCAACCCAATGACAAAAGGATCGGCCTATCACAGCACAGTGATGCGGTAGTCCTCAATAACCAAATTCGCGAGCAGTTTTTCGGCCATTTCCGTGGCGGTTTCCCTGGCTTTGGCCGCGTCTTTTTCCGCCAGTTCAAGTTCGATGACCTTGCCCGCGCGCACTTCGCCGATTCCCTTGAAACCGAGCGAGCCCAGCGCGTGGCCGATGGCTTTGCCTTGCGGGTCGAGGACGCCTTCCTTGAGGACGATGTCAACGCGAACTTTCATGTTTCCTCTCGCTGATGGGGGTGATGTTGACGGGAGAGGCGTTCGCGTTCATGGGCACCTCGGCCAAAATGCCGAGACGCCGCGCGACTTCCTGATACGCCTGTTCGACTTCGCCAAGGCCTTCGCGGAAACGGTCCTTTCCCATTTTTTCGCCAGTGCGAACGTCCCACAGGCGGCAGTTGTCCGGGCTGAGCTCGTCGGCGAGGACGATGCGCACATCGTCGTTGTCCCACAGGCGGCCGAACTCGAGACAAAAGTCGACAAGCCTCAGGCCCGTGCCGAGGAAAAGCCCCGAGCAATAATCGTTGATGCGTAACGCAAGGGTCATGATGTCTTCAAGCTCATGCGGGCCGGCCCAGCCGAATGCGGTGATGTGCTCGTCCGAAACCATCGGGTCGCCAAGCTCGCGGTTCTTGTAATAGAACTCGACGATGCAGCGCGGCAGTTGCGTGCCTTCGGCGATGCCAAGACGCTTCGCCAGCGATCCGGCGGCCACGTTGCGGACCATGACCTTGAGCGGAATAATCTCAACCTGCCTGACAAGCTGTTCGCGCATGTTCAGGCGCCGCATGAAATGCGTCGGCACGCCGATGTCGTTCAGGCGCGCCATCAGGTATTCGGAAATGCGGTTGTTCAGCACGCCCTTGCCGGTGATGACCCCCTGTTTCCGGTCGTGGCAGGCGGACGTGTCGTCCTTGAAATACTGGATCAGCGTGCCGGGCTCGGGGCCTTCAAAAAGCACTTTGGATTTGCCTTCCAATACGCGGCGGCGTTTGTTGATGCGAAAATTCATTTTTTTCAACCCGTTAGAGTTGCCCTCATCTCGTTTTGGGGCCGGAAATGTGTATAGCAGGAGACGGGGGGAATGACAACGTTTGGGCTTTACCCGGACCGGAAAAGCTTAACGGCGGCGTCTTTTTCAAACAGATAGAGGAGGGTGCGGAGCGCCGTGCCCCTTGCTGAGGTCAATTCAGGGTCATGGCTGAGGATCAGTTGCGCGTCGTCGTGGGCCATCGTTAATAGATGCCGGTCCGCAAATAAATCGGCCAGCCGGAACGAGGGCAAGCCGCTTTGCCGCGTGCCCAGAAGCTCTCCGGGGCCGCGCAGGCGCAAGTCTTCCTCGGCGATGCGGAAACCGTCTTCCGTCTCGCGCAGCATTTTCAGGCGCGCCTTGGCCGTGTCGCTTAAGGGTTTCTGGTAGATCAAAAGACACGTGGATTTGTCCCGTCCGCGCCCGACGCGCCCGCGAAGCTGGTGTAGTTGCGCAAGGCCGAAGCGTTCGGCGTGTTCCACGATCATAAGCGTGGCGTCCGGCACGTCGACGCCGACTTCGATGACCGTCGTCGCAACCAAAACTTTGATTTCGCCGGTGGAGAAAGCGTCCATAACGCGGTCTTTTTCCTCGCTTGCCATCCGGCCATGCACGAGGCCGACGTTCTGCGCGCCCAGTTTCTCCCTCAACATTCCGGCACGCGCCGTGGCGGCGGCTAGATCGGATTTTTCGGATTCTTCCACCAGAGGGCATACCCAGAAAACCTGTGCGCCTTTGGCAAGGGCGCGTTTGACGCCCGCGATCACTTCGCCAAGGCGCTCCATGTTGATAAGGCGCGTGTCGATGGGCTGGCGGCCCGCCGGTTTTTCATGAAGGCGCGAAACGTCCATGTCGCCATAGGCCGTGAGAGTCAATGTCCGCGGGATTGGCGTCGCGGTCATGACGAGAATATCCACGCCGCGCCCTTTGTCCGAAAGCTGGAGGCGTTGCTGCACGCCGAAGCGATGCTGTTCGTCGACGATGGCGAGGCAGAGATTCTTGTATTTCACGTCTTCCTGAAACAGAGCGTGCGTGCCGGCGACGATGCTCAGCGATCCATCGGCCAGCGCCGCAAGCGTTTCCTTTCTTCCCTTGCCGCGGTTTTTGCTGACGAGAAGGCCGGTTGCCATGCCAAGCGGCTTCAGAAATTCGTTGAGGCGGGCGCGGTGCTGTTTCGCAAGTATTTCCGTAGGCGCCATAAGGGCCGCCTGCGCCCCGGATTCGACGGCTTGCAGCATGGCAAAGAGCGCGACAAGCGTTTTGCCCGACCCCACGTCGCCCTGCAAAAGGCGCAGCATTCGCTTATACCCCGCCATGTCGGCGCTTATTTCGGCTATGGTTTGCCGTTGACCCGTTGTAAGTGTGAAGGGCAGGGATCTTTCCAGCTTGTTTTGTAGAACGCCTGTTCCGGGAAGAGGCCGTCCGCCTCCTGCGCGGTGATGGCGGCGAATGACCGCCAGCGCCAACTGGTCTGCCAGCAATTCGTCGTAGGCGAGGCGGCGGCGCCCGGGCGAGGATGCCATTTCGGCGGCTTGCGGTTCGTGCGCCGCAAGCAACGCGGTTTTCCACGTTGGCCAGCCTTCGCGTTTTAGCAAATGAGGATCGTGCCATTCGGGAAGGTCCGGCAGTTTCGAAAGGGCTTGCCGGATCGTTTTACGGACGAGCTTTCCGGTGAGTCCTTCCGTCAGGGGATAGACAGGTTCGATTTTCGGGATTTCATCGGCGCGTTCCGGCGGCAGGACGTAGTCCGGGTGGCTCATGCTCCAACCACCGCGAAAACGCTGGAGCAAGCCGCTGACAACGACAGGCCTGTCCGTGGGGTAAAGATTGCCCAGATAGTCGCCTTTGGCGTTGAAATAAGTGATGGTGATTTGCGGGCCGCTGCCGTCCTCGCCAATAATGCGGTAGGGCAAACCTTTCTTGCGCGGCGGCGCGTGTTCTGTGATCCGCAGGGTTAGCGTCGCCACGCGTTCCTTGTCGGCGAACTTAAGCTTGGGGGCGTACCGCCGATCGATGACCCCGGAAGGCAAGTGCCACAGCAAATCCGCCACGTGTTCGCCGCATAGCTTTTTATAGAGGGGGGCCATGCGCGGCCCGATTCCCTTCAGGGTCGTTATGCTGGCGAAGAGGGGGAAAAGGATGCCTGGGCGCATTCCGGGGTTTGGGGCTCGTGGATAGGGGTTCGGATTTTAGCCCTTGTGTTCTTCGCGTGAAAGCGGGAATAACGGGCGTTCCTGAAGACCCTTTTTTATGGTTAAGGACCATGACCGGAGAAAGGCGCTGGCAAAAACTACGGTTTCGAAGCTGGCATCGCGGCACGCGCGAGATGGATCTGCTGTTGGGTCCGTTCGCCGACGCGCATTTGCCCGCTTTTGACGATGCCCGATTGACGGCGTATGAAGCCTTGCTTGTGTGCGCCGACGAGGATCTTTTTGCATGGATTTCAGGCGCTAAACCGCCGCCCGCCGCGCTTAAGGGCGAGGTTTTGGATTTGTTGATGAATTATTTCAAGAATGGCTCCCGGAAACTCTGATGTTCGCTTCAGCTTTTAACATCGATCGGCCTTCGCGCGCGACGCTTGCGGGCGCGCCTGCGGGGCACGATGCGCGCGTATTGGCGGATATTGCGTTGCGCGCGCAGGGCAGTCCGGTTGTGCACGTGGCGTTGGACGACGTTCGCGCCGCTGTGTTGGCCGATGCGCTGGCGTTCTTTGCGCCGCATGTCGAAACGCTGGCGTTTCCGGCGTGGGACTGTTTGCCCTATGACCGCATTTCGCCGCATACGGACATTTTGGGCCAGCGTATCGCGGCGCTGAGTCGCCTTGGCAAACCTTTCGCGAAACCTTGCGTTGTTTTGACGTCTGTCCATGCCATCGGGCAGAAAACGTTGCCGCCCGAAGCGCTTCAGGAGGCGAGCCTTTATGTTGCCGTGGGCGAGGCGCTCCCGATTGAAAAGCTGCGGCGTTTTTTGGCGGCGAACGGGTATGTGGCCGTCAGCACCGTGCGCGAACCGGGCGAGTTTGCCGTGCGCGGCGGGATCGTGGATTTGTTTCCGCCGGGGATCGAGGGGCCGGTACGCCTCGATTTCTTCGGCGACGAGGTCGAATCCTTGCGCGTCTTCGATGCGTTGACCCAGACAACGACGGGAAAGATCGATGAATTGAGTTTACAGCCGATTTCCGAAGTCTTGCTGAATGAACGGACCATCGCAGCTTTTCGCAGCGGGTATCGGGCTTTATTCGGCGCGATAATGGAGAACGATCCGCTTTATGAATCCGTGACGGCGGGACAGAAATTTCCGGGCATGGAGCATTGGCTCGGACTCTATTACCCGCGCCTTGTGAGTCTGTTCGATTACGCGCCCACGTCTCCCGTGACATTCGATTGCCAGGCGGAAGAAGCCCTTCTGTCCCGCTGGCAGCAGATCGAGGATTTTTATCAGGCGCGCCTTTCGCTCTATGAAGCCGGAAAACGCTCGAAGAAAAAAGGACATTTCGTTACGGCTTACAAGCCGACTCCTGTCGGAAGCCTTTATATGGATCGGGACTCGATCAACCGGCTATTGGAAGGAAGGGCCGTCGCGCGTTTCTCGCCGTTTTCACCCGCCGATCCACAAGCCATCGATGCGGGAGGCCAGAGGGGCCGCGATTTTGCCGACGCGCGAGGCGGCAAGCCGGATACGGATTTGTACACGGCTTTGCAGGCCTATGCATCCGGTCATCAAGCCGGAGGCCGCCGCGTGGCTCTGGCGTGTTACAGCCAGGGATCGGCCGAGCGGCTGGCAGGGCTTTTGTGCGCCAATGGTTTTCATTCCCTGGCGCAGGCGGCGAGCTGGGACGAAATACGCAAGCAGGACATTAAGCAAATATCCTTGTTCATCCTTGGCCTTGAGCACGGGTTCACCGCGCCGGACCTCGCGGTGATAACCGAGCAGGACGTTCTGGGCGACCGGCTGACGCGCCCGGCGCGCAAGCTCCGCGCGGCGGCGCAGTTCCAGCTTGAGCTTGGCAATATGAATGTCGGCGATTTTGTCGTGCATGCCGAGCATGGCATCGGGCGCTATGAAGGTTTGGAAACGATCAAGGCGCTGGATGCGGCGCATGACTGCGTAAAGCTGATCTATGACGGCGGCGACAAGCTTTTCGTTCCTGTCGAGAATCTCGACGTGCTGACGCGCTATGGTTCGGCCGAATCCGGCGCGCCGCTGGACAAGCTTGGTGGCGTGGCGTGGCAATCGCGTAAGGCGCGCGTGAAAAAGCGCCTGAAGGACATGGCCGAAGCGCTTTTGAAAATCGCGGCCGAGCGTCGCATGAAGCCCGGCGAACTTATTCAGGTCCCGGGTGAGGTTTATCAGGAATTCGCGGCGCGTTTTCCCTATCCGGAAACGGAGGACCAGTCGCGCGCCATTCAGGACGTTCTGGACGATCTTGCGGCAGGTAAGCCGATGGACAGGCTTGTCTGCGGCGACGTGGGTTTCGGCAAGACGGAAGTGGCTCTCCGCGCGGCGTTTGCCGCCGTTCAGGCGGGATTGCAGGTGGCCGTCGTTGTGCCGACGACCTTGCTGGCGCGCCAGCATTATCACGTTTTTACCCAGCGATTGGCGGGCTTCCCTGTGCGCATCGCCCAGCTTTCGCGCATGGCGCCATTGGCCGAGGCCAAACTGGCAAAACAGGGATTGAAGGACGGAACGATCGATATCGTTATCGGCACGCATGCGTTGCTGGGCAAGGACATATCGTTTCCGCGCCTTGGGCTTCTCGTTATCGATGAAGAGCAGCATTTCGGGGTGAAACAGAAAGAGCGATTAAAAGAACTTCGCGCCGATGTCCATGTGCTGACGCTGACGGCCACGCCCATTCCGCGCACCTTGCAGCTGGCGCTGACGGGCGTGCGCGAATTGAGCCTGATCGCGACGCCGCCCATCGACCGGCTTGCGGTGCGGACGTTCGTTTTGCCCTACGATCCGATGGTGATACGCGAAGCGCTGATGCGCGAACATTACCGCGGCGGGCAGAGCTTTTACGTTTGTCCGCGCATCGAGGATTTGGCGGGCGTCGCGGAAGAATTGCGCGAGCTTGTGCCTGAACTGAAACTGGTCACGGCGCACGGGCGCATGAGCCCGACGGCGCTGGACAACATCATGACGGCGTTCGACGCGCGTCAATACGACGTTTTGCTTTCGACGAATATTGTGGAATCCGGCCTCGATATTCCGAACGCGAACACGATCGTTCTTCACCGTTCCGAGATGTTCGGCCTTGCCCAACTCTACCAGTTGCGCGGGCGCATCGGGCGGGCCAAGCTGCGCGGCTATGCTTACCTGACCTATGATCCCGGCGCGCTTCTTTCCGCGACGGCGCAGCAGCGGCTCGAAGTCATTCAGACCCTCGATCAGCTTGGCGCGGGATTCCAGTTGGCCAGCCACGACATGGACATTCGCGGCGCGGGCAACCTGTTGGGCGAGGAGCAATCGGGCCATATCCGCGAAGTGGGGATTGAGCTTTACCAGCAAATGCTGGAGGATGCCGTAGCGATGGCGCGGGCGGGTGGCGTTCCCGATTCCGCGGATGAACGCTGGACGCCCCAGATCAATCTCGGCATGTCCGTTCTTATTCCTGAAACGTACGTGAGCGATTTGAACGTTCGCCTCGTTCTTTACCGTCGGCTTGCCCAAGGCGTTGACGCCGAGGAGCTTGAAGCCATTGCCGCCGAAATGATCGACCGTTTCGGGCCTTTGCCGCCGGAAGTGGAAAGCCTTTTGCAGACCGTGGCGATCAAGCATCTTTGCCATCAAGCGGGCGTCGCCAAGGTGGACGCGGGACCGGCCGGAGCCGTCATTGCCTTCCATCACGATCGTTTCGCCAGACCTGAAAGGCTGGTCGAATGGATCGGCAAGAAACCTGAAAAGGTCAAGGTCAGGCCGGATCGAAAGCTTGCCGTTTTGCGGAGCTGGCACAACCCCGGGCAACGGTTGGAAGGCGTCAGGAAGCTGCTGGGGGAGCTGGCGGCGCTCGCGCATTGAGTTTTGTCGCCGAAAGGGCCATTATTCCCGCCTGAGCATGATTCCCACGGGGGTTCGGATGACGGAAGAATACGTTCGCATGAAAATCAAGGAAGCCTTGTCCGTGACAAGCGGCGACAAGCGCGATGCGCAAAAGCTTCTTATCACATGGGCCGTGCGCGACCAGCCGTTGCTTTTGGGGCTTTCCAAGCCGCATTTAAAGGCGATTGTTGCGGCCCGTATCGAAAACGCCGTCAATCCACCGAAAAAGAAGGAAGGCGGGGATAAAGAGGCCCGTTTTACAAAACACGAAATCGATGAAATGATCGCCGCGCGGCCTCTTCACGAAAAGCGGTCGCATGTCGTGCCGCCTCCCAGGTCGTCGTCCCGGCAAGCTTCGGTCATGCACCATCTTGCCGCCGCGTTCAAAAAGCGGAAGAAATAAGGCTCATTGTTTGTCTTTTTCCGCCGGAATTTTAAGAGTCGCTTCGTGAAGATTGGCTTTGGTGAAGTCGGCGCCGTAGACGTTCGCACCGGCGTAGTTCGCGTAACTCAGGTCCGCGCCCGAAAAGTCGGTATCGTAGCACGACGCCGAGCCGAAATCGGAATAACGAAGATTGGCCTTGCTGAAGCTGGTTTTTAACAAGCGTCCGCTGTTTTCAAGAAGCAGGGGTTCGAGCCTCGCCCGCGTAAACTTGGCGCCCACCATATTGCAACTCTCGAAGATGCTGCCGCGCAAATCGGCGCCGGAAAAGTTGCAGTTGCGGAAATCGCTTTCCTTCAGGCGTGAGGCTTGCAGATTGACCTGGGTCAGATCGAGCCCGTACCAGACGCTTTTTTCCGCCGTCAGCATGGTCAAATCCGAACCGCGCAAAGAAGGCGCGCGCCGCATGTCATGGCCCGACAAATCGAGCCTTTGGCCTTCCGCGCCCTTCGTTTTCAGCCAAAGCTGGTGAAGCTTGATCAGTTCCTCGAGCGAGAGGGGCAATTTCTCCGTCGTATGGCCGGAGGGTTTATCCGTCAGCGCGCCGGTCATGTCGACGTTGACCAGATTGGAAAAATCCATCAAGGCGCCGGCCAGATTGGCGTTCCGAAGATTGACGTCGCGCAGTTCGCAATGGCTCAGGTCGGCGCCGGAGAGGTTGGCGTTGGTCAGGTTCGCGCCGCGCAAATCGCCGTGCGTAATGACGGACTTGCTCAGGTTGGCGTCTTCGAAATTGGAATTGATGGCTACGGCGCCCGACATTTTTGTGGAGCCGAGGTTGGCGCCGCGCATGTCGACGCCGCCGGGACCGCCGACCCAGGCCTCGCCGTCGCTGATGAAGGAGAGACCTTTTTCCGGGTCGAACGTGGCGAAAGTTCCCTCACGCAGGTCGGCCCCCGTCAGGTCTGCGCCCGCCATGGAAGCGCCTCTTAAACAGGCGCCTCGAAGATCGGTGCGCAGAAGGCTGGAGTTGCGAAAGTTCGCCTTGCGCAAGTCGCAGGCATAAAAAAGACAGTAATCCAGTTTTGCCTTTTCCAGATTGGCTTCATAGAGAACCGATCCTGTGAAATCGGCGTGCGAAAGGTCGTGGTTTGCAAAATTAAGGCGCGACAAATCATAGTGCGCAAGCTGGGCCCGGGCGCCATTGGAACGGCCCATGCGAAATGCTTCGTGTCTCGCGATAATTTTATCGAGTTCGGCTTGGTCTATTGTCGTTAAGGGCGCTTTTTCTTCTGCCATCAGGAGACCCAATTAACAAACTGCAGAAAAGACATTATTGACTCGTTGTGCCGACAGGCCTCAGGAGCTCGCAAAGGCTTCCATCGCACTGAATGAGCATAGCATCGGCCGTTTGAACGGCCTTTTCATCCTTGCCTTTGGGCAAGTTGCATTCAACGCGATAGATCGTCCGGCCTCCCGCGCCAAGAGTTTGTTGATATACCTCAATTTTTTTCGGCGTGCAGTTGTTGATCCGCGCAACCTCGCGCGCGTCCGAAGGGGATGCCGCGAAAGCGCTTGAATAGAAGGGCATTGCGCAAAAAATGGCGAGGGCAAGGATTGACCGCATGGCCCGATCCTATTCGGGAGCCGTTAACAGGAGGTTACTGCTCATGAAAACGCAAACAAACAATCAATCTCCACAATAAATATGTGGATATATAACTATTTATGGATTCGTCAGGAATGATTCTGGGCAACTTCAGCGGCAAGAAGCATCCCGCGCGCTTTCGCCTGACACTCCCGATGTTCGGAGGCAGGGTCGCTGTCATAAACGATGCCCGCGCCAACCTGCACGTGCATAACGTCGTCTTTCACGACAGCCGTGCGTATGGCGATGCATGTGTCCATGCTGCCGTTGGCGCCGAAATAACCGATGCAACCGGCATACACGCCGCGCTTGTCCGGCTCCATCTCGGCAATGATCTCCATCGAGCGAATTTTAGGAGCGCCACTGACGGTGCCGGCCGGGAATCCCCCCATAAGAGCGTCCAGCGACGTGTAAGAGGGGTCAAGCTCGCCCTCGACGTTCGAGACGATGTGCATGACGTGCTTGTAGTATTCGATAAAATTGCGCGCCGTAACCTTGACGGTGCCGATTTTGGCGACGCGGCCAACGTCGTTGCGACCAAGGTCGACAAGCATCAGGTGTTCGGCCAGCTCTTTTGGATCGGCCAGAAGCTCTGCCGACAATTCCTCATCCGAGCGGTTGCCCATGCCGCGTGGCCTTGTGCCGGCAATGGGCCGGATGGTCACCTTGCCGTCGCGCACGCGCACCAGTATTTCCGGGCTGGAACCGACGACCGCGAAGCCGTCGAGGTTGAAGAAGTATAAAAACGGCGACGGATCGAGCCGCCGGATGGCGCGGTATAAGGTGAAAGGCGGCAAAGCGAAAGGAGTCCGGAAGCGCTGCGACAACACAACCTGAAAGATGTCGCCCGCGCGAATGTATTCTTTCGAGCGTTCAACCATCCCCATATATTGCGCTTCGGTCATGTTGCTTTGCACGGAACCGGTAACGGTTGATTTCGGCGGCGGCGCGGGTTGCGGCGGCAAAGCGCGGTCCAGGTCGGCCAGGGCGCGTTCAAGCCGCGAAACTGCGGCGGCATACGCAGTCTCGGCTGTCCCGGATGCGTCGAACCACGCGGGCGTGATGAGCGTAAAACAGTTTTCAATCTGGTCGAATATCGCGAGGAGGTTGGGGCGCAACAACACAGCTTCGGGCACGGCAAGGTCCGACGGCGGCGATTCCGGCAGCTTCTCCATATAGCGCACCATGTCGTAGCCCAGATAGCCGAACAAACCGGCGGCCATCGGCTGGGGCTGGTTCGGGTCGTCGATGCGGCATTCGGCGAGAAGGGCGCGCAAGTCTTCCAAAGGCGGACGGGACGATGCGACATACGCTTCCGGATTGTTTTGCGCATCGCGGTTGATTTCCGCCCTGCCGTCGCGGCAGCGCCAGATCAGATCCGGCTCGCGACCGATGAAGGAATAGCGGCCCCGGATTGCGCCTCCTTCGATAGATTCAAGCAGAAAGGCGTTCGGTTTGTTCTGGCCGAGTTTCAGCATGGCCGAGACGGGCGTTTCCAGATCGCTCACAAGGTTTGTCCAGATCACCTGGTGCTTGCCTGCGCGCCAGTTGCGGGCGAACGTTTCAAAAGAGGGGGCAAGGCTCATGGCAAAACGTTCAGCTTCCCTGTTTCTTTATCAAGTCGAACAATTCCAGATTGATCCTGACGGGATAGCGCAGCCGCAAAAACTGCGAATACTGGTCGATCAGTTCGTAGGGAACGCGCTCCCTGAGGGCATCCGCGAGTTTGAGCTTTGCTCCACCGTCTTTGGCCGGGTCGGCGGCGATAACGTCCGCAAGTCTCAGGACGAACTGCTTGCCGGGCGTATTGGCCGTGATCACATCGCCTTTTTTCATCTTGAGAATGGCCGGCAGCGTCTCCATGGGCACCTCGCGGTCCATTTCGCCGAGCAGGGATACGGGTTTTGACAGCCGCACCTCCACGCCGGGTTGTGCCGCCAGGCTCGTTGCGTTTTTTCCTTCGCGCATGCTTTGGGCAATCTTTTCGGCGGCGCGCGCGGCTTCCTGAGCTTTTTGTTCGGCCTCCCATGCGGCCAGAACTTTATCCTTCACGCTTTCGAAGGGGCGAAGCTGGCTCGGCGTCACGTTGTCCGTCCGCACTACGATATAGTGGCCTTTGCCGTCGTCGATGATCGCGCTGCTATCGCCGGCCTCCTGAGAGAAGGCGTTTTTAACGACGTCTTCCCTGGCCGGGAGTTCGTTGGGCTCCTTGCCTTCGGGCGTAAGCGCATTGCCGTCGAGGGCCGGAATTTTTATCAGACGCAGACTCATGGCGTCGGCGATATCCTCAAGCGACTTGCCGCCGGCCAAATCGTCGTCGAGTTTGTTGATGGCGCGGGTCAAGGTATCGGCGCTTTGCTCGCTCTTGAGCGTTTCGAGAAGCCGCGCCTTGACCTCGTCGAAGGGCGGCTGGCTCGACGGATGAACTTTTTTCAGCTGCAAAACATGCCATCCCATCCCGCTTTTGACCGGATCGGAAACCTGCCCTTCTTCCATGGCGAAAATCGTGGTGAAAAGTTCGGGAAGGGTGCTGTTTTCGTTCATGCGGTCGAGCGCGATGACGTTCGCGCCGTTGGCCTTGGCCGCGGCGGAAAGATTGTTGTTGGCCTGGGCTGCATCGGCGATGGCTTTTGCCTTGCTTTCGTCATCGACGACAACCTGAACAAGATCGCGCTGTTCGGGCAAGGCGAACTCGGCCGCGCGCGCCTCATAGGCGTTTTTCAGGTCCTCGTCGTTGATGCCGATGTCTTTGGCAATGTCGCTCGCATTAAGCACGATAATGGTCAGGGCCCGGTACTCCGGAGCCATGAACATCGCGCTGGCTCTTTCCTCATAATACTGCTTCAGGGCGGCGTCGCCGGGCTTTGGAACGTTCCTGATGCTGTCGTTGCGCAAGGTGACGATCTCGAGAATGCGTTTCGAGCCGTAGGCGCGGTAAAGGTTGTCCAGCATGGCGTCGGGCAGCTTTATGACGTTTTTCATCGCGCCGAGAACGAGTTTTCGCGCCGTATCCCGGCGCTCCGAGTCGAGAAAGAGGCTTTCCGAAAGATTGTTTTTTCCAAGCGCCTGGCGCCAAAGGTGAGCGTTGAAATTGCCATCCTTATCGCGGAACTGGGGGTAGGAGGCGATCCGGTCCAGAATGACCTTTTCGCTCACGTTCAAGCCAAGGCGGCGGGATTCCTGATCGAAAAGGGCGTATTCGATCAATATTTTCAGGGACCTGTCGATCACGCCCATTTGCCGGGCCTGCGCCTCGTTGAGCTCTTCGCCCATGGATTGCCGCGCGTCGGGAAGGTCGAGCCTGAACTGCTGTTCAAGTTCCTGAACGCTAATCTTCTTTTCGCCGACTTTGGCGACGGTTTTTTGCAACGGGTTGCCCCGGAACATGTCGCCGACTCCCCAAATGCCGAAACTGACGATCAAAAGCACCATCAGGCTCTTGAAGATCCACGATTTGCTCATATCGCGCATTCTCTGAAGCATTGAACTTGTCCTTCGTTGCGATTTACGGTTTTCCAAATGGAAACGGCATGATAAAAGGCTATTCTCCTCCCGGCAACTTCTATCATCGAAAGGTTTTATCGATGGCAAAACGCCGAAAAATCATAGTCGCGAACTGGAAAATGAACGGGCGCCTGACGTCGGGGCTCAGCCTCGCGAAGGACCTTGCGGCCAAGGCAAACGGCCAGAAACCCTTGAGTTTCGATGTCGTTCTTTGTCCGCCTTTCACCCTCATTTGGCCCGTGGCGGAGACGATCATGGGCTCGCCGGTGCTTCTGGGGGGGCAGGACTGCCATACGGCCAATCACGGGGCCTATACGGGCGATATAAGCGCCGGGATGCTGTCCGATCTGGGTTGCAGATACGTCATTCTGGGCCATTCCGAGCGCCGCGGAGGGCACACGGAGCCCAGCGAACTGGTGGCCCAAAAGGTGGCGGCGGCGCAATTGGCCGGGCTTATGACGATCGTATGCGTGGGCGAGACGCTGGAACAGCGGGCGGGAGGCACCACTGAGCTGGAGATCGTCCGGCAGGTGACCGCGTCGCTGCCCGAAAAATGCGAGGCTTCGCAGCTTATTCTGGCCTATGAACCCGTGTGGGCCATAGGCTCCGGGCAGGTGCCGGAGATCGACGACATCCGGCAGGTCCACCGGCTTATCCGCCGAACGCTGGGGGCCGTGGGGGAGGCCGTGCCGGTCATATACGGGGGATCCGTCGCGCCCAGCAACGCCGCCGCCATACTCGCCGAGCCCGAGATCGACGGCGTGCTTGTCGGTAGCGCGAGCCTGAACAGCGATGGCTTTTGGGCCATTGCGGAGAAGGCGCGGTAGCCTAAATAGTTGTTTTAAAACGATTTTGATGGGGCGTTAAACGGCCCGCAGAGTGGTTTTATGTGCGCGTTTCGTGAGCGTTGAGCGACCGTTGGAGCACCGTTGGCACAGCGTTGAGTGAGCGTTGAGAGGATGTGGAAAATCTGAAAAGGGATTTAAAACCCGCCGCCGCCGCCGCCACCACCGCCGCCGCCGCTGCAACCGCCGCCGCCGCTTCCGGACGACGAGCCGGGTGGCGAGAGCGACGCGCCGATGGCTCTTGTGAAGCCGTCGTTGATGGACGAGACGAAGTCGCTCCCGATGTCATGGCGGCCTTCGTACCACGTCGGCGAATAGTTTGCGTAATCGGCTGGAGACAGCGAAGCCTTGAACCGTTCGCCCCACCGGTTCGCGACGCCGAGCGCCATGGCGCAGGGCAGGTATTTTTCAAAGAGCGCCGACGTGATTTTGGGCGGAGTCAGCGCCTCCAGCCGGTCTTTTTCGGCCATCGTCAGGTACATCTTGAAGCCGTCGATTCTGTCCATGATTTCGGCGCCTTTGGCCGTCGGCGCCTTGAGAAGATAATAGAACATAACGTTCGCCGTGAAGATGAGAAGCATGAAGACGAACGCGGGAACGGGAATGATCGTCGAGAGCAAATAAATTCCGAACAGTTCGCCGATCAGGAAGGGCACAAGAAAGACCGTTAGAAAGATCGCTTCGAAAAAGCGGACGATTTTTCCCGTAAGCGCCGCGTGCCAGAGCTTGATCGCGTGCGCAGCCATCGCGGTAACGCCAACGGTCCAGACGGAAAGCCAAAGCGTGATAAAGAAGGCCATCCCGAGATCGTAGGCAAAATAATAGAGGGAGATCAGCGCAAAAAGACTGATCATCAGGCCGGGGATCAGCAGGACGGCGTTGTTGATGAAATAGTTTTCGCGGCACGTGCCGCCGACATGCTTGATAAAATCCGCGCGGGCCTTTCGCGCGCTGTCCGCGCTTCCGCCGTGAAGGCGCACGCGGTTCGCGCCGCCGAAAAGATCGAGGAAAAGGCGGCGTTCGTCGCCGGGCAGCCTGCTTATGTCGCCTTCGATTTTGTCGAGGCTGAATTTGCCGTTCGAGTCTTCGATGTGGAGGAAGCCTTTGGCGGCCATGTCCACCAGCGCCGCGCCGAACGCCGCGTTGCCGTCGTTCAGGACGCTGAATCCCATGTTGTGGATGCAATTGATTTCGGCAGGCGAAAGATTCGCGGGCGGCTGGAAGAGCGGAACGATCACGCCCTTGCGCTTGTCGCGCCCGTAAAAGAACCAGACGACGATATAATAAACCAGCAGCGAGACGAAAAAGAAAAGCGTGGCCAGAGCCGAGGCGTTGTCCTGCGCGAACGCTTCGAGCTTTTCCTGCGGCGTAGGTTCGGCAACGACTCCCTTCGGCCACGCGACGGCGACGGTCAATCCTTCCCCGGCGGCGAGCGGATGCGTGGTGGCGAAGGAATGGCGGGTTTCCGACAGTTGCCTGTAGGTGTAATTTTGGCCCTGGCTTCCCGCCGCGCCCGTGTAGGCGGCCTTTTGGAGAACGCTTGCGCCGGATGGCAGGTCGACGATGGCTTCGGCGCGGGAGATGGGAAATTCCCAATCGTTGCCGGTCGCGTTCCAGTAAAGTTCGTCATAATCCGCAAAGAAGCCGATCTGGCGCGTCGTTTTGTAAGTCAGTTCGAAGACATGATTGCCGCGCGCGATGCTTTCGTCTTTTCGACCGAGATAGACGCGCCTGTTTCTTCCCTGCGGGACGACGGAATAGGGGATGTCCTTGCCGTCGCGGCGGACCTGGAGTACGTCGAAGCCGACGTTGACGGCGTTGCCCTCCTTGTCCTGATAGGCCGTGGGGAAGTCGCGGTAGATGCCGTGCCTGATTTTATCGCCCGACGCCAGAACCTTAAGCACTTCCTTGACGGTTAGGCTGCCGTCCTTATGGATCGTGACGTAGCTGGTAAAATTCTTGATATGCTCGGGGCTCGCCCAAAGCGGGCGCGCGCCGAGCAGGAAAAGCGCGGCAAGGGCCGCGACAAGCAGGCGGGCGATTTTCATGGCGACAGCTTTACGTTCGGCGCGTTTGAATCGGAGGGGTTGTCGAGCTGGAAATAGGAAATTTCCCTGAAGCGGAAAAGGGCGGCGACAAGATTGCCGGGGAAAGAACCTATTTTCACGTTCAGGTCGCGCGCCGCCGCGTTGTAATAGCGCCGCGCGTACTGGAGTTGCTCTTCCGTATCGGAAAGCGCTTTTTGGAGGTTCTGGAAGTTCAGGCTTGCCTTGAGGTCGGGATAGCTTTCGGCCACGCCCAGAAGCACGCGCACCGCGTTGGCAAGTTGGCCTTCGGCCTTTTCCCGTTCGTCGAGGTTCGGCGCCTGCATCGTTTTGGCGCGCATGTCCGTGACTTTCGTCAGGACCGTGTTTTCATGGCCCATGTAGCCTTTCACCGCGTCCACCAGATTGGGAATCAAATCGGCCCGGCGCTTGAGCTGGACGTCGATGCCGCTCCAGCCTTCCCGCGCGAGATTCCGGCTTCGGACAAGGCCGTTGTAGAGCGCGATGACGGCCGCGCCGGTCGCGACGAAGACGGCCAGAATGACGATGAGGGCGGACACGTTTTTCTCCCCGGGGCAAGACTGGCCGTGTAGTTTAATTCAATAGGTTTAGGAAGTGTTTAAGCCTTTTCTTCATGCGGTTGGCGCGCATCATGCCTTGACGGCGTTCAGCAAGCCTCTGGGCGGTCTGGCGATGGCTTCGAGGGGGAGGGACTTATCGAGCCATCCGGCATACTGTTTCCGCTCGAGAATGACCGGCTGGCGGTCGTGATAGGGGGCGACGTCCGGCCCGGCTTCCGTTGTGAGAAACGAAAAACTTTCCAGTGCGCCGTCCGCCGTGGCGGCTTCGTCCCAGAGCCCCGCAAAGCAGAACCATTCGCCATCGGCGTGCGAAAAGGACCATTTCGTTTTATGGCCTTTTTCGCCCGTCCATTCGTAAAACGCGCTCGCCGGCACGAGGCAACGGCGATGGCGGAACGCCTCTTTATAGGTGGCCGTTTGCGCAACGGTTTCGATGCGCGCGTTGGTGGTGAGGTATTTCCAGTCCCTTATCGCGCCCTTGTAGGAGGAGGGGATCAGGCCCCAGCGCAGTTCGGCGAGTTCGAGCCCCTCGGCGGAGGGGCGAAGGACGGGCGCGTTGTTCGCCGGCAGGATGGCGTCGAGCGGCTCGAGGTCCGGCGCGGGCGAGGACAGCCGCATCCCCGCGCGCGCAAGGCCTTCGGCATAGGCGGGACGGGATATCCTGTTGGCGAACCGGTTGCACATGGGACAGGACGCCTCCTCTTGACGGATGCCGGCCGGTCAGGCCCTGATGCGGTCGAGGCAGTCTATCATTTTCTTTTTCTTTTTTTCAAAAACGTCCGTATCGCTCAAATACGCTTTTCCTTCGGCTACCTTGCGCAGGGCTTCGGCGGCCTTCTCGACGTAAGGTTGATCCTTTGCCGGGTTTCCGTCAAACGAAAGAAAAAGCGCGGCCGTTTTGTAGGTCAGGCTCACGGCTTTGCGCAAGGGGATCCACCAGAACCTTTCCTTGATCCATCTCATTTTCCGGAAGTGTTCGATGGCGGCTTCGGGCGTTCGTTCGTCCAGAAAATGCTTTTCGCCGCGAAACTTCCAGAACCAGCTTTCCAGAGCTTCCTGACGCGAGCTTGAGGGAAGCACGACTGGCTCGTAAGGCACCGACATCGACAACGTCCAGTCGAGCCATTTGAACACGTTGATTTGCGGCGAGGTTGCCACGGGAATCCATGGTACGCGCAGCGTATCGGCGACGATCGCGGCGTGCATCGCGTCGGCGATGACGAGTTTTGCGGATCTTAAACGCGCCAATATCTCGTGGCTGTCGCCGGTGGGATCGATGAGTTCGATCCCCGCCATGGCGCACGCCTCTTGCCAGTGGCCCCTGCGCAAAGCCAGATGATGGGGCATGAAGACAATGCCATGACGCCGGTCTTCGGGCAGCGGCGCGCACTCCGGCAAGAGTGAAAGATATATGGCGCCGTCGGTTATGGCCTTTTCGGGAGGGAGGCCGAAGACCTTTGCCGAAAGAGGGCCGCGAACGCACAGCACGTTCCAGCCCGGTCCGCCGAAATCCTTTGGCGGCGGCAGGTAACCGGCGCCGCTTCCGAGGACGATCCATGACTTGGCCTTCGGCATGTGATTGGAAATGATGGTGCCGATTCCGCTCAGCATAACGCGGCCGTCGCCGTTCCATGCGCCAGGGAGGAGGCGTTCCCAAAGCCACGAATTCAAATTGTCGCCGAAGTTGTTGCCGGGGAAATAAAAGAGTTTCATTACGCGCGGTCTCTCCTTTTCGATAAGGGGCTTTTAATACATTAAACTTTGGGATAGTAAAGTCCTTTCCGCTGCGGGACCTGCGACGTATGTCCGCTCAACATAGCCTTAAACAAAAAACATTCCGGGGCGTTTTCTGGATGTTCGCCGGCACAGGCGGGCAGCAGATCGCCAACTTCGCCATCATGCTGGTCCTTGCCCGGAATCTCGGGCCTGCGGCATTCGGCCTTGTCGGCATCGCCACGGTTTTTATCGATATTTTTTCCCTCATTGGAAGGGCTGGCCTGACCGAGGTTTTGATCCAGAACCAGAACGCTTCGCAGCAGGAGCTTTCCACCGGTTTCTGGACGAGCCTGTGTTTCGGCATTTTTCTGGGGGCGGCTTCTTTTTTCGGCGCACCGTGGCTTGCCCGCGTTTTTGCGGAGCCCGGTCTTGACCCGGTCATGAAGTTTCTTTCCATTTCCTGCGTTTTCAACACGCTGGGGACGGTGCACGAGGCGCTGTTGCGGCGTTCATTCGGCTTTAAGGCGCTGGCCCTCAGAAACGTGACGGCGACAATCGCAAGCGGGGCTGTGGCCATCGTTCTTGCGCTGAACGATTTCGGCGCGATGAGCCTTGTTGCGCAGCGGATCGTCGCGACGGCGTGGCTTGTGGCGGCGTTGTGGTTTTCCGTCAGGTGGATTCCTTCTTTCCGGTTTTCGATGGCTGTATGCCGGAAGCAGCTTCGCATGGGCGTGGCTGTTGCGGGTTCGTCATTGCTGGGTACGGGGAACCAGAAGATTATCGATTTGCTCGTTGGTTATTTTCTCGGCACGACGGCGCTGGGCTATTTGCGCATTGCGTGGAAGGGACTCGATTTATTGTTGAATCTTTGCGTCGTGCCGGCGTCGAGCGTTATTTTCACTTCGCTTTCCCATCTCCAGAACGATGCGGCGGCTTTGGCGCGGGCCTATCAGCGCATGGTGCAGATGACGGCTCTTCTTATCTATCCCGTTTTTCTCGGCGCGGCGGTCGTCGCGCCGGAGCTTATCGCGCTTGCCTTCGGCCCGCAGTGGGAGCCGAGCGTCCTCCTTATGCAATTTCTTACGTTGATGGCTTTCTTCATTCCGCTGGCGTATTACAGGAACAACATTCTTCTCGCCGCCGGGCGCGCCGATCAGGTTTTCTTTTTAAGCCTTGTCAGTTTTATCGTTAGCCTTGTCGTATCGCTGATCGCGGTGCAGATAGGCATTGAGGCGACGGCGCTGGGCAACACGATCCGCGTCGCGCTTGTTACGCCGGTTACGCTGGCCGTCATTCAGAAATATACCGGCGCGAAAGCGATGGATACGATCAAGGGCAGCTTTCCTCCGGCGGTGGCGGCGGTGGGTATGGTCGGTTGTTTGATGCTGGTTAGAGCCGCGGGCGCTATGCCGTCCTGGCCGGTTTTCTCCATTGGGATTAACGTTTTGCTGGGCGCGGCGATATATGCCGCTATCCTCTTCATCTTCTTCAGGGGATGCTGGCAAGAAGCGGCGCGCCATGTGCCGGGGAGATTTATTTCGTTCCGACGCAAAGGAGGCAAGCAATAACACAGTTATAAGGCGATCTTGTGTATTACAGAAAGATAGCCTTCAGCGCACTTTCTCCACGTGTATTGTCGGGCGGTTTCTCTGGCTTTTTGTTTTATTCTTGATCTGAGGGCGGGATTTTCCATCAATACCTGTATTTTATCGGCAATGTCCTTTCCGGAACGCTCAATAAACAGGCCGTTTTCTGAGTCAATCAAATAATCTTCCACACCACAAACTTTCGTGCTCAGGACGGCTGAGCCGCAAGCCATAGCTTCCATGACAACAAGGGCAAAAGTTTCGTAGGATGATGGGAATACAAAGGCATCGCAGCATGAATAAAAGGAGGGAACATCGGAGCGCGTTCCAAGAAAGAAAACCCTGTTTTCAATATCAAGACGGCGCGTCATTTCTTTGTAGTCGTTAATGTTGTCCATGCGTCCACCAACAACGAGAAGTTTGACGTGCGAGGGAAGAAGAGGTAGCGCCTCTAAAATGAAATGAAGGCCTTTTCTTTTGAATTCATGGCCGACAAACAAGAGATGAAAATCTTCGGAATTAAATCCGAGTTTTGTGAGAAAAGAAGCGCGTTCATCGTCGGTTGCGGGTGAAAAGCGGGCGCTGTCAACGCCATTATGAACGTAGGTTACGGGCTGTGGTGGACGATAATGGCAAATGATTTCTTTAACGGTTCCGGAAGAAACGCTGACAATAGCTTTGACATATTTTCGGGGCAGCACAAGGCGCTCGCGTATCAGGCGAAAAACTGCGCCAGGGCTCAAAAGGCGTATAAAGCGTTTGCTGATGAGAAAATCTTGGAGAAAAACATTATGCATGACGCAAATATTGCCGCCGAACGCTTCCAAGTTGTGGTCGATAGACAGCCATCCTTTGCGTTCAAGCTTTAAAAGTTGGAAACGTCCGTAAAAGGAAAAAAGAAAAAGCCGTAAAAAAAACCGAAACGTTCTTCCTGCCTGTGTTTTGGGGGACCATTTTCTTAGATTTTCACCAAAAGGCATGACGTGTAGGGGAATATCTGGCAGAACGGAAGACACATCGTAGTCCGCCACAACGGTAACGTTGTGTCCGCGTTTAACGAATTCTTTTACTGTGTTAACAAGAACGGCCCCTCCACCCGTTCCGATGATATCACGGCCGGCAACGGCTAAGGAAAGGGGGGCTGACGTATTTGTTTGGGGCATTAGGGTCTTTCGTTGAATAAAATTTTCCGTTTGTCATGCCTATTTCCGTGTAATATCAGTTCGTTGGCGCGTGCGTCAACCTGGACTTGAGCGTGGACTTTGTGTGTTCTGCAACTCAGAGAGCTTTAGATGAAACATAAACGAAAGAAAATATTGGCAATATCCTCTTCCGGCGGGCATTGGGCGCAGCTGTTGCGTTTGAGTGAGGCTTTCGAAGGGCATGACGTTGTTTTCGCTACGACGCAGAGGGACTGTTCCTCTCAGGTTCCGGGGCATCGTTTTCATGTCATCCCTGACGCGACACGATGGAACAAGGCAAGGCTGGTTTTATTATTTCTGCGCGTTATTTCAATAGTCGTCGCGGAAAAGCCGGATGTTGTCATATCCACAGGCGCAGCGCCAGGTTGCTTTGCTTTGTACGTTGGGCGTTGTTTGGGGGCGAAGACGATTTGGCTTGAAAGCCTTGCCAACGTTAGAAAATATTCCCTGTCAACGAAGCTGGTTAAACCTGTTGCTGGCCTTTATTTAACCCAATGGCATCATATGTCCAGGCCTGAAGGACCTTATTACAAGGGGAGCTTGCTTTGATATTCGTAACCGTTGGAAGCCAGTTTCCTTTTGACCGTTTGGTGCAGGGGATGGACGAGTGGTCATGCAATAATCCCGAGGAAATGGTTTTTGCACAAATCGGCAAGGGAGCATATACGCCCCGGCATATGGAATTCGCCCTGAGATTATCACCCGAAGAATTTCGTGAAAAATATTCCATAGCGGATATTGTCGTTACCCATGCAGGAATGGGGAATATCCTGTTGGGGATTGAGTTAAAAAAACCGCTCGTGCTGATGCCGCGTTTTGCCGAGAAGAAAGAAACCCGCAACAATCACCAGGTTGATACGGTTAAGTGGTTGGAGGGCAAGAGGGGTATAGAGGTTGCTCATGAGATTGCGGAATTGGATCGATCCATTCAACAGATACGCTCAACATCCTTAATGGAAATGATATCGGAAAAACCTTCACGGGAATTAATCGAAACGATAAGGGATTATGTTAACGACGATTGAAAGCCATAGCTTACTCAATTCCCAGTTTGGAAATGATGGATTGTGCAACTTCAGCTTTCGAACGGTACTTAACACCTTGTGCGACGGTCATGGGGTCGAGCCCGTTTTCCCTGATTTGACGGATTAAGGTTTCGATCTTTTCAATAAATGAGGAAACGGTATATTCTTTTGAAAAAAACACGCCCCGATGTGACGAATAGGTTCTGAGAAGTCCCAAAACAGGAGGAAGAACGTAACCGCGTCCGCATGCGAGGCCTTCGACAACTATAAAGGGCGAGCCTTCGTAAAAGGAGGTCAAAACGCCGAAATGGCATTGTGCAATGGCTTTGGCCAAATCTGGCGCCGTTTGGAGCCCCCGATCAATAAGGGCCTTGCCGTATAATTCAGGTGGAATGCATGAACCATCCGCTCCAAAATAATTAAATTCGATCATTTCGCCATATTTTTTATGAAGCTCTCCGGCTATGGCGAACAGAAGCTCAGGATTCTTCTGTGGATGCAAGCGTCCGGCGTAAAAAACCCTTATACGCTCTGCGGTATCAGGAAAGGGAGAAGGGGAGAAACAATCGTCAAACCATGCATCGATAAAACTAATCTTCTTTTTGAGTAATTTTTGCGCGATCCAGGGCAACGCCCGCGCATCGGGACCGACAATTTGGACGGAATCGGCCTGGAACAATACAAGCCATGAAAAAACAAAAGTTACGGCTTTTTGTGCGAGCTCCGTGTTTATCGGGCCTGTTCCGTGAAAGGTAAAAACCTTTTTGCCCGGAAAAAGAAAAGCAAAAATGGCGTATTCGGGTCGGCTAAATTCCAGAACCGATATCTCATTTTGACGCAGAAAAGAACGAATTTCTGAAACGTTATTCCAAATGGTCCATGTAAAACGTATCCATTTGGGAATTCCCCGTATGACTGGAAGGTGTAACCTTAAACGCTGGTCATTCCGGCCGGGAACGTCTTCTGTCACAAGAAAACACTTTTTGCCCCCCTGATCCATGAGCGTGGCAATATATCTTTGAATGCCTCCCTGAGCCCCTATAACTTCGTTTTGGTGAAAAAAAGCTATGCTCATTTTGACGTTTCCTGATTGCTAATTGTTGAAGCGCGATGTGTGAGCTGCACCCCGTCGTTTAGACCAGCAAGCGGGGTAAATTAAGGTCCATGGATTTACCCCTTTTTCTCATGCCGCTTTAGCCATTTCTGGTTGT
>Ga0302247_1000164_pt1 | contig 73027 bp, 54 predicted proteins | sample AAG_UR_Ile_MG_FD_193529 | JGI IMG/M metagenome (GOLD analysis project Ga0302247, IMG submission 193529) | Enriched activated sludge microbial communities from anaerobic digester in WTTP, New Holstein, Wisconsin, United States - AAG_UR_Ile | ecosystem: Engineered > Bioreactor > Anaerobic >...
TGGGGGCCGCCTCGGTTATGTCCTGTTCTACAATTGCGACTATTATCTCCAGCGCCCCTGGGAAGTATTCCTCCCCTTCGATTTCTCCCAGGGCATCCGTTTCGTGGGCATCAGCGGCATGTCCTTCCATGGCGGGGCGCTGGGGGCACTGGCCGCGGCCATAATCTTCTGCCGGCGCCGCAGCCTTGACTTCTGGCGCCTGGCGGATCTCTTCTGCCCAGCCATTCCCCTGGGATACACATTCGGCCGCATCGGCAATTTCATCAACGGCGAGCTCTTCGGACGTCCCACCGAGGTCCCCTGGGGGATGTATTTCCCCCTGGACCAGGAAGGGTTGTTGCGCCACCCCTCCCAACTCTACGAGGCCTTCGGCGAAGGGATTCTCCTGTTCGCCGTGTTGTGGTTCTTGAGAAAACGAAGCCCCGCCGACGGATTTCTCCTCGCCACCTATCTCATGGGCTACGGTCTGGTGAGATTCTTCATCGAGTTCTACCGGCAGCCCGACGCCCAGATCGGATACCTGTGGGGTTTTCTCACCATGGGTCAGGTCCTCTGCCTGATCATGATCTGCGGCGGGGCGGGGATCATGCTTTACAGGAGAGCGAAAAGATAATATGGAAATCTCCAGCGGAACTGCAAGCGAAGCTTAAGTTTCATAAATGCTTCGCCGGAGCCTATCCTCTCGGGAACCGCCAGGGTAAGGAGCCGGCCGTTCAAAATTAAAAGCCACCTCAAAGGAGGATGCCATGGGTAAGAGATTGATCGTTGTGGGCGCCGGAGCCGGCGGCGGCTCCGTCGCCGCCGAGGCCAAGAGGAGAGACCCGAGCCTAAAAATAACCATGATCGAGCAGGGACCCCATGTAGCCACCGCCGCCTGACCGATGCCCTATTACATCGGCGATGTAATCAAAGAGGCGGGAAAACTGACGGCCCGGACGCCGGAGAAGTTCCGGGAAGGGGGAATCGAGGTCATCATCGACAATGGGGTGGCGGAGGTGGACGAGCGGCGCCAGGAGGTAAGGCTGGCGGACGGCAAGACCCTTCCCTATGACATCCTCGCCCTCGGTACGGGGGCGGAGGCCCTGCGGCCCGGAATCCCCGGGGAAGACCGGGAAGGGGTGTTTCTACTGAAAAAACTCGCCGACGCCCTGGCGATCAAAAGCTACCTGGCGGCAACCGGTTGCCGGCGGGCCATCGTCGTCGGCGCGGGGTTCATCGGCATGGAGGTGAGCGAGGCCTTCGTCACCCGGGGCATCGAAACGGAAATGATTCACCGGGGAAAACTTCCCGCCGCCCGCTGGGACCCGGAACTCGCTGCAGCCCTACTCGAGGAGATGAAGCGCCGGGGCGTGATCTTCACCCCCCAGACCGAACTGATCTCCATCGAGGGCGGCAAAACCCACCGTCTCCGATTGAACACTAATCATGGCCCCCGGGAGGCGGATATAATCCTCATCGCCACCGGCGTCCGAGCCGACACCAGGCTCGCCCGGGCGATGGGTCTCACCATCGGCGGCTCCGGGGCCATTGCCGTCAATTTCTCCCAGCGCACCTGCCGGGAAAATGTCTATGCCGCCGGGGACTGCTGTGAATCTTTCCACCGGGTGAGCAGACGGTGGGTCAACATCCCCCTGGGTGACATCGCCAACAAGCAGGGCCGGGTCGCCGGGAGCAACATCGGCGGCACGCCCCGGACCTTCCCCGGCGTCGTCGGGGCCCAGTCCTTCCGGATCTTCTCCTGGGAAGCCGCGGCGGTGGGAATAACGGAACGGGAAGCCGCGGCGGCGGGGTTTCACCCCGTAAGCGCCTTATTGTGGGGCAACGCCACCGCCGGCACCATACCGGGACCGAAGAAGATCGGCCTGAAACTCATCGCCGACCGGGCCACCGGCCGCCTCGTTGGCGCCCAGGCGGTGGGTGAACAGCGGGTCGTCGGACGGATCAACACCCTGGCGGCGGCTCTCTGGGCCGGCCTTGCCCTCGACGAAATCGGTTACATGGATCTGGCCTACGCCCCCCCTTTCAGCGGTTCCTGGGACATCATTCATCTGGCGGCCCAAAACCTGTCAAGAAAGCTGTAAAAGCGGCCTGGGCGGACAGGGATGACTTGTTTTCCAAAGGCGACGCCGGAAATCGCATAGGCAAGGAGAAAAACGCGACATCATGAATGTGTTCGGCTGGGTAATCTTTGCGGTCCTCTTTCTGATCATGATTTTTCTGGACCTCTTCGTCGCCCACAGAAAAAACAAGGAAATCGAGGTCCGGGACGCCCTGATGTGGACCGGGTTCTGGGTGAGTCTCGCTTTGGCCTTCGGAGCGGGCATCTACTATTTCCAGGGTCAGACCAAGGCACTGGAGTATCTGGCCGGCTATTTACTCGAATACTCCCTGAGCGTCGATAATCTCTTCGTCTTTCTCATGATCTTCTCCTACTTCTCCGTCCCCGGCATCTACCAGCACAAGGCCCTCCTCTGGGGGATCATCGGCGCCCTGGTAATGCGGGCCCTGTTCATAGCCGCCGGCGTCGCCCTGGTAACGAAATTCCACTGGCTCATCTACATCTTCGGTGTGTTTCTCATCTATACCGCCGTCAAGATGGCCCGGGGCCACGACAAGGACATCCATCTGGAAAACAATCCCGCCCTCCGTCTTCTCCATAAAGTGATCCCGGTGACCACCGACTACGGGAAAGGGAAATTTTTCGTCCGCATCAACGGCGTACTCCACGCCACGCCGCTCTTCGCCGTCATCCTCGTCATCGAACCGACGGACCTGATGTTCGCCATCGACTCCATCCCGGCAATTCTCGCCATCACCACCGATCCCTTCATCGTTTACACCTCCAATGTCTTCGCCATCATGGGCCTGCGATCCCTCTTCTTCGCCCTGGCCGGCTTGATGCGCCTCTTCCGCTATATTCGCCACGGGCTTGTGACCATACTCATCTTTGTCGGCGTCAAGATGCTCATCCAGGATCTTTTCCACATCCCTATCGGCTGGTCGTTGGGATTCATCGCGGGAACCCTAACCCTGGCCGTCATCGCTTCAATCTTGCATCCCGAGAGGATTCCAGCGGTGGTCAAGGCAGATCCGGATAAATGAAAACCGGCCAGGCCGCATTTCCGTCGTCCCTTTCCCGACCGTCCAAAACCGAGTTGGCCGGATGGACCAAACTCGAAACGGGAAAGGGGCGGCGGCGGGCGGGGATGTTCATAGCCGAGGGAGAAAAGGTCGTATCCGAACTCCTGAACAGTCCCCGGCATACCGCCGCCCTGCTCTGCCTCGGCGAAAAGGAAAGGATCTGGAAACCGTTGGCGGTCAGGTATCTGGCCGGAAACACGGGGAAGGAAAGGCTCTATCTGCTGGGCGGCGGGGAATGGAAACGACTCAGCCAGGATCGGGAATCGGAAGGGGTAATGGCCCTGGTTCGGATCGAACTCCTCCGGTCATGGCGGGACCTGCTCATCCATGAATCCGGCAACATCCTGCTTTTGGACCGGATCAACAATCCCAACAACCTGGGGGCGATCCTGCGCACGGCCCACTGGTTCGGATTCAAAACGGTCTTCCTGAGCGCCGCGGCGGTGGACTGGACCCATCCCAAGGTCGTGCGGAGTTCCATGGGGAGCCTGTTCCATCTGAACATCGCGGCGGATCTGGATTTTGCCACGGTCCTGCCCGAGTTGAGCCGGGTCTGTCTCCTTGTGGGCAGCGATGTCCGTCAGGGCGTCGGGCCGCACCGAACGGATAGGCGCACCGCCCTGCTTTTGGGTAGTGAAACGCACGGGTTGCCGGAGGATTTCCTGTCCTGGGTGGCCGAGCGGTGGCACATACCCGGGGCGGGAGAGGCCGAATCGCTGAGTCTGCCTCAGGCGGCGGCCGTCATGATGTACGAGATAGGAAAGGAAAGGGGGAACTCATGACCGGATTCATCCAGATCGCCACCACTATCGATGACGAGGAGGGGGCCCGGCGGCTCGCCCGCCACCTCGTGGCAGGACGTTGGGCGGCCTGCGTACAGGTCGTCGGACCGATCGAGAGCACCTACCAATGGGAGGGTCGGATCGAAACGGCCCGGGAATGGCAGTGCCTCATCAAAGCGCGGGAGGATCTTTTCACCGAAATCGACGCGGTCATCCGGGAGATTCATCCCTACGAAATACCGGAAATAGTTGCCGTTCCCATTTGCCGGGGAAGCGACAAATATCTGGCCTGGCTGCACGAGATTCTGGGGGAGAAAAATTGACATTCCTGAAATATAAAAGTTGACAGCCGCGGTCGATACCATTACAATTACCAAATGTTTAAAAAACGATGGCTTACGAAATTCCTGCCCAGAGAATAATCGGGAATTTGGCCAAATCGACCGTCATTTATTATGAGCTATAAGACTTTAGTCCTGATTATTGTCTTTATAAGCCTTTGTTCCTGCTCATCAAAGCCGGCCGGCCAGACCGCAGGAGGAGGAGTAGGAGGAGGGTCGGCAAGTCAGGCGCCCATGCCCTCCCTGGCCCCTGGACCAAGTCCGGTTACGGAGGGAGCGGTGCCGAACCGGGTATTCGGACCCAAGGCCATCCAGATCCAATATAAGGCCGCGGCGAATCTGAACTATTATGAAAACAATGCCCACACCATCTTGTTGGCGGTTTATCAGTTGAACGGCTTGAATGCTTTCAACCAGCAGTTGAAAACCGCGGAAGGCATGGAGAAGCTTCTTCAGGCGGAAAGGTTTGACAACAGCGTCACCGGGGTGGACCAGTTCATCGTCGAGCCGGGCGAGGACAAGATGCTGGTTCTCGACCGTTACGAAAATAGCCAGACCATTGCCGTCGTGGCGGGATATTACAATCTGCAGCCCGGACAGGTAAGCCGCACCTTCGACATCCCCGCCGTCACGGAAAAGCGGGGCATCTACGGATTCCGCTCTACCGTGTCCTGGGTTGACCCGCTATACATAAGACTGTTTTTAGGTCCCAACTCCATTCATGAGGTTATGACAAAATGACCGATCCGATCAGGCCCATATTCTGGTATCAGGGACTTTTTCTTCAACCCCAGCATTTTCAGCGGCAGGACCTCCTGGCTCAATTCCGCCTCCAACCATTCCAGACCTATATGCATCCCCATTTCTGGGGCTTCGGAAAACTGCGCATCCAGGAAGATGTTTTAAAAAACGAAACCTTTGAGATCCTGGAATGCGAGGCGCTGTTTCCCAGCGGCGCCTGGGTGGTTTTCCCGGGCAACGCCCTGCTGTCCTCCCGTTCCTTCAAGGGCGTGTGGACGGAGCTGGATAAAACTTTCAACATCTATCTCGGGCTGCGGAAGTGGAACGCCGCCGGGGAAAATGTGACCCTCCTCAAGGGGCCCGATGAACCGGTGACGGCAACCACCCGGTTCGTCTCATACGCCGATCCGGAAGAGATCAGGGATATCTACCAGCAGGCGCCCCATGCCCAGATAAAGTTTTTGAACCATGCCCTGAGGATCTTCTGGGAGAGCGAGCTGGACGGGGCGGGCAACTACGAACTCATCCCCGTGGCGCGCCTGGAATTCGACGGCCACGAGATCGTCCCGGCCCGGGACTTTGCCCCTCCCTCCCTTTCGATGACATCCACGCCGTCATTGCTGGAAACCGTCCGGGGGATCCGGGAGGAGATAACCCTGCGCTGTCACGTTCTGGAAGAATACAAGCATATCGGCGCCTCCCCGGCGGCCAGGGCCGCCCAGACCGGCGAGGAGGCAAACTACACCATGTTTCTCCTCGCCCTGAGATCCCTGAGCCGATATGTTCCCCTCCTCCACCATCTCACCGACGATGTTCAGCTCCATCCCTGGATGGCCTACGGCCTGTTGCGGAGCCTGGTGGGGGAGTTGAGCACATTTTCCGACCGCATCGACATCCTGGGAAGATTGAAGGACGGAACGGAACTGCTACCCGCCTACAGGCACGATGATCCGGGAGGCTGTTTCGCCGAGGCCCGGACCCTCATCAGCGAACTCCTCAACGGGATCATGGTCGGAGCGGAAAACATCATTCATCTCATCAGGGACGGGGACTATTTTCAGGAACGAATACCCCCGGAGGCTTTCGACAACCGCAATATCTTCTATCTTGTCCTGAGAAGCAGCACCGCTCCTGATGAATGGGAGCAGACCGTCATGAGCATGATCAAAATCAGCAGCGCCGAGCGCCTGCCCGTGCTGATCCGCCGGGCCCTGCCCGGTATGCCTCTGGACCGGATCACCGTCCTGCCCCCGGGGCTGCCCCGCCGCCCCGACTCCTGTTATTTCAAGCTGGACCGAAGCGGCGCCGAATGGGAGGAAATTCATCGGCAGCAGAACATCTGCGTGTATTGGGGCCGGGCGCCGGAAGACGCGAATGCCGACATAGTCATCATCAGGAGGTAGGGACGCCCGCTTGTAAGTGAGGAGGTTTCGTAAACCGTCAAAATGAACCTTGCCGATTGCTTTATGGAGCTTATGGCCTATACGGCCTGCCTGTGCCAGGGGGGCATGGAAACACCGCCCAACTACGAGGAGGCCCGGAGGCATATAGATGAACTCATCGAAAACAATCGCCGGGACTGCACGGCCGCCGGTTTTCAGGAAAGATGGGAAGATGCCTTGTTCGCCATCTGCGCCTGGATAGACGAAACCGTCCTCTGCTCGGAATGGAGCGAGCGTGATCGCTGGCAGGACAACCAGTTGCAGCTCGTTCATTTCCGTACCACCAACGCCGGCAACGAGTTTTTCACCCGCTTGAACTCCCTGGAGCAGGAAGATCTGCCGGTTCGGGAAGTTTACTCTTATTGCCTCGCACTGGGATTCAAAGGCCGCTATTATCTTCCGGAAGACAACGAAAAGCTCCAGGAAATCAGAAGCAGAAACATGTATTATCTGCGGGAGGACAAGGAAACGGTGGAAGAGGAGAAGCTTTTTCCGGAAGCCTACAGTGATCGGCCCGGCCCGGCGAAACGCAAGCGATGGCTCCGGGGGCTCTCCCTGTTCGGCATCCTCATCGTCGTTCTCTCCATCCTGGGCCTGGCCACCCTGTTTTCCACATATAAAACGCTCCTGGTCAACATGCTTGACCAAAGCAGGCATGAACAACATTTCTTCATAACAAAATGATCAAGAAGATTCTGAAAATAACGGGAGTCATCCTGATTCTTCTGCTGCTGGCTGCCTTCACCTATTGGCTGAATCTAAAAATGAACTGGCCCTGGTGGGTGGGGGTGGCTATTTATTGCGGTATTATCGGCCTGTTCCTGGGCGTCGTTTTTTTGCGGCGGTATCTGCTGCGGCGCCGGGAAAAGAAGTTCGTGCGCCGGGTCGTGGAAATGGACGAGGCCGCCATTAGAGACCTCCCCGCCCGGGAACGGCAGCAGCTCCAGGAACTCCAGGAGAAATGGAAGGAATCCGTGGATCTACTCCGGGATTCCTATCTGCGAAAGCGCGGCAATCCCCTTTATGCCCTGCCGTGGTACCTCGTCATCGGCGAATCGGGTTCGGGAAAGACAACGGCCATCAAAAGCGCCCGGCTCAGTTCTCCCTTGACGGACATCGCCCGGACCGCCGGCATTACGGCAACCAGGAACTGCGACTGGTGGTTTTTCGAAGAGGCGATCATCCTTGATTCCGCGGGGCGTTACACCATTCCCATCGAAGCGGAGCAGGATCGGGAGGAATGGGAGAAATTCCTCAGTCTCCTGTCCCGGTTCCGACGCCGGGAACCTCTGAACGGAGTCATCGTTTCCATCGCCGCCAATGACCTCCTGACGGGAAGCAAGGACAAACTTCGTCTCGACGGACAGAGTATCCGCAAGCGCATCGACCAGTTGATGAGGGTTGTGGGGGCGAAATTTCCCGTTTACGTCCTCGTGACCAAAATGGATCTGGTCTTCGGTTTTGTAGATTTCTTCCTCAGCCTTTCCGAGGGGTACACATCCCAGGCCATGGGATACATGAACCGGAAGAAAAATCCCTACTGGCAGGAAGTGCTGGCCGAGGCATGGGCCAACACCACCGAAAGGCTACGTGAATTGCGCCTGACCATGGCCCATCGGGGCGGGGCGCTGGTGTCCCCGGCCGCCCTGGTCTTTCCCGGCGAATTCTCCCGCCTACGCCCTGGTTTGGAATCCTTTTTTCAGGCCGTCTTCGCCGAAAATCCCTATCAGGAAACGCCGCAATTACGGGGACTCTACTTTTCCAGCGCCCGGCAGGACGGGGCGGCCCCTTCCCCACTCATTCCGGGATACGCCAGGCAAGAGGGAACATCGGCAATAGACCTGTTCCTTAAAGACATCTTCCGTACCATCCTGCCGGGGGATCGGAGTCTCTTCAGTCCCATCATGGAATTCATACGCTGGCGGCGCCTCACCAGCAATACTGGGCTTATGGCCCTTATATTGATCTGTCTCTCCCTGGCGGGACTGTTCACTATGTCCTTCTTTCACAACCGCATGATCATCGAAGACTTCTATGCGGACCTGAAAGCCGAGCCGGCAACCCTCGTCAAGGACGAGGGGGCAAATCTGATCGTCATGGAGAGGATGCGGCTGCATATCCTGGATCTGGAAAAGGCCAATCGCCACTGGGTCCTCCCCCGCCTCGGCCTCAACGAAAGCCTGGAGATGGAAGAGAAGGTGAAGGAAGACTATGCCCGGGCCTTTCGGGGGGTAATCATATCCAACTTCGACCGGAACATCATCAAGCGCTTGGACAACGCCACCATCAGCACCTCCGAGGACGATCTCGTCGATTATTTCAGCTATATCGTCTCCCGGATCAATATCCTTAAGGAATTTCTGAAAACCGACAAGATCAAGCCGTCGGAAACGTTCAAGAAGAGCGCCACGGATCTCTTCGTCATGATCTATCCCCAGACCCCACCGGACATCGCCGCCGTTTACGCGGACAACTACTACGCCTATCTGCAATGGACCCAGCAGCGAATGAAGCTGGAAACCGACCAGGAATTTTACCGCAGCGCCCTCGCCTCCCTGGAGAAGAGGGTCCCGGATCTTAAATGGCTGGTGAAAAAATGGATCCCTGACGCCGCCCCGGTACAGTTGAAGCAATTCTGGGGAGAACCGGAAAGTACCGGTTTCGACAGCGAGGTTACCGTAGCCGGGGCCTACACCAACCAGGGTCGGAAAAATATCGAGTCCTTCCTTGAAAGCATAGGGGCGGCAACCGCGGACAAAGGCGCCTTTGCCAAGCGCAAGAGTGATTTCTGGCGGTGGTATCAACAACAATTCATCCATGCCTGGACCGGCTTCGCCCGTAATTTTCCCGATGGAGAGGGAGGGCTCCAGACGCAGGCGAGTCAGCGTACCATGGCCGCCCTCATGACCTCAGATCTCAATCCCTACTTCCTGCTGTTACAGAGGATCGCGGAAGAATCGGCCTGGATCGAAGCGGACCAGTTGCCCCCCTGGATCGCCACAATCATAGAACTGAATGAAATACAGAAACTATCCAAACGGGAGGTTCAAAAGGCGGGCAAATCGCTGGTGGGAAAGATCAAGGGGGAGGTGCAAGATCTGTCCAGCGAAATAACCGGTAACATCCAGAGGGAGAAGATCGACGTCACGAAAAGACGCCTGGCTGCCGTCAAGGTCTGGAAGGAATACCTGGAGGCCCTGGACAAGCTTGGACCCGCCGCTACTTCCCAGGAGGTCGCCTATCGCATGGCCGCGGACTTTTTCTCCCTTCCCGCCGACACCAAGGAGAGCAAGGCGACGATCTATCAGGTTTACAGCCATTATCTGGAACTCAAGGGCACATTAACCCAAAAGGGTGATTTGACCGATGCCTGGGACATCCTCCTGGGACCCGTGGACTATCTCATCAACTATTGCATCCGGCAAACGGCCTGTTATCTGAAGCAACAGTGGGAAGGTCAGGTGGTCGGCGGCATTCAGGGCGCCGTCTCCGACAAAGTCCCGGCCCTGCTCTTCGACAAGACAAGCGGCCTGATCTGGAAATATCTCGAAGGACCGGCAAATTCCTTCGTCACCAAATCGCGGGTCGGTTATGTGCCCCGCAAGGCCGCCATCAGAACGGGACATGATCTTTTTGTCCCCTTCAACCGGGAGTTCTTTGAATTTCTCAACAAGGGCGCCGAGGGGATACTCGTGGCGCAGCCGGACTACCCCGTAACGATGGAAACCCTGCCCATCGAGGTCAACGATGATGCCGTCGTCGATCCCTACGCGAATATCCTCACCGTCAAATGCACTGATGCCCAGGTAACGCTGAAGAACTTCAATTATCCCCAAAAGGCCGCCTTCCGCTGGACGCCGGACAAATGCGGCGACACGACCCTGCAGATCCTCTTCACCAATCTAACCCTCTCGAAAACCTACAGCGGCCAGATGGGCTTCGCCCACTTTATCAATGACTTCCAGAACGGCAGCAAGATATACCGGAGCGGCGATTTCCCCGAAGCGGAGGCGCGGCTGAAGGGCATGGGCGTCAGTTCGATCAAGGTTTCCTACAAGATCGGCGGCGCCAAACCGATCCTGACCCTTTTCAAGAAAGTCCCCACCAGGGTGCCGCTGGAAATCGTCAAGTGCGAGGCCTATTGATGGACAGACGAGACCTTGGAAAAGCGCCCATCTCGGAGAGCCGCCCCGCCGGTCAGGAGGCAAGGAATGACGCCGATTTCGAACTCCTCGCCCGGGAAATAGAAAAGATGTCGTCGCCGACCCTTTCCGGGACTCTGGACTGGCAGCTTGTCCTCCGGCTATCCGCTGAAATTCTGGGAAAAAAGAGCAAAGACCTCCTCGTTATGGCCTATTTATCCGTGGCACTGCTGAAGACGGAGGGTCTCAAGGGCTTTGCCGACAGTGTTCATATCATCAGGGAGGCCCTGGAATCGTTCTGGGAAGACATGTTTCCCCCCCAAAAACGCATTCGGGGCAGGAAAAACGCCGTCGAATGGTGGCAGGAACAGGTGAGCGCCCAGGTAAGATTGCTCGGCGGGCAGAAATGGCCTAAGGCGGAGCGGGACGTCTTCCTCGATGACCTCAACGCCATCGACGCCTTTCTGGGCAATCATATGGAAGACGCCCCCCTGCTATTGGCGATGATCAACAACATCAGTGAGGTGGTGGAAGAGGAAGCGGAGCCCGTCCCGGAGGTGAAGACGCCCCCGCAGCCTCCACCTGCAGGCGCCGGCGTTAACGCCCCGCCGCCGCCCGGCCGTCCTTCCCCTCCCGCCCCGAGCGACGGCGATGTCCCGGATGCGGACCATTTATTACAGCAGGGATTGGAGGTTCTGGGAAGAGCGGCTACGCTGCTTGCGGAGCGGGAACCTCTGTCTCCCCTTGCCTTCCGGCTGAATCGTCTCGCCGCCTGGACGGCCGTCATCAGCCTCCCCCCAGCCGCCGGAGGAAGAACCCTGCTTCCGGCCCCGGACGGACAGATCGTGGAGATCCTGGCGGGCCTCCATAAGTCACGAAATTGGCGCGATCTGCTGGAAGCGGCGGAATCCCGTATCCGCCAGTATCTCTTCTGGCTCGATCTTAACCACTATGTCGTCGTGGCCCTTGAAGAGTCGGGCCATACGGAAGCAAGTGCCGTCGTGAAGGCGGAAACCCATCTCTATCTGCAAAGACTGCCAGGGATGGAAACGCTGTCCTTTGAAAACGGACTGCCCTTTGCCGACGAGGAAACTCGGCGATGGCTCGCCACCCTGGGGGGGAAAAAATCGCCCGCCGCCGGAAACGGGGAGGGGGGGGGCAACATCCGCGAGATCGTGGAAGACCAAATCGAAGCGGCCCTGAAGGCCAACCGCGAGAACCGCCTGCCCGCCGCCCTGGGGTCCTTCCTGGACAAGCTCAACCACGCCCCTTCGGCCCGGGAGCGTTTCGTCTGGCAGTTGGGACTCTGCCGTCTCCTCCTCCTGGTCAAGCAACCCCGCCTTGCGGCGCCCCATCTGAGAGAACTGCTGCAAACCCTGGACACTTACCGGCTGGAGACGTGGGAGCCGGAGTTGGCGGTGGAAGCCCTGACGACGATTTACAGCGGGCTCCTTTCCCAGGGGGGAAACAAGGAGGAGGCATTGCTGGACACGGTATTGAACAGGATCACTACCCTGGATCCGGTAAAGGCCATGGAGTTGTTTTCTGCGGCAAGGGGGTGATAAAGGCAAGGGGGTTCGCCGCAACCTGTACCTGGCGGTCAACCCGCCAACAAATGAGGCAATCCGTCCCCAAAATGGGCGGTTTTCGGGGCTGCATTGCAAATATATTTAGTGTTTTTAATTGTTTATCGGTTGGCATGCCTTTCGCTTAGCTCTCAGGTAAAAGGAGGGGGCAACGGGGTGCGCCATAGGACGGAAAAAAGATTGTAATAAATACCATTATTGTCAGGGAGGAAAGAAAAATGGCCAAGGAAGCTTCTGTTGCTCCAAAAGAAAGGGTCAATATCGTGTACCGGCCCGCCACGGGGGATGCCAAAGAGGAAGTGGAACTGCCCTTGAAGTTTCTCGTCATGGGAGACTTCACCGGGGCGGCGGATGAACGCGCGGTGGAAGACCGCAAACCGGTAAGCATCGACAAGGACAATTTCGATGACGTCCTGGCGGCGGCGGACATAAAGATGGAGGCGGTGGTGCCCAATAAGCTTTCCGCCGATCCCGACGCCCAGATGACGGTTAACCTCGACTTCAAGGGGATGAAGGATTTCGATCCCGATACGATCATCCGGAAGATTCCGGAGCTCAAGCAACTCATCGAACTGCGGGAGGCCCTCAAGGCCCTCAAGGGCCCCCTCGGCAATGTTCCGGAATTCAGGAAAAAGATCCAGGACATGATCAAGGATGAAGGGGCCCGGAGCCGGCTGCTCAAAGAACTGAATATCGAATCATAAGGAAAGGGGGGAGCACAAATGGCAGAAGAAGAAAAGAAACTACAACAGGCGCCGGTGGAAGCGGCCGAAGCGGGAGGCTCGCTCCTCGATGAAATCGTGCAGGCGACGCGCCTCAAGCCAACGGACGAAGGTTATGCCGCCACCAAACAGGGCCTTCAGGCCTTCATCGACAATCTCTTACAGCCCGGAAAAGTTGTGGACCGGGTAACCCAGGGGCTGGTCGATGAAATGATCGCCAATCTGGACCAGAAACTCAGCACCCAGATGGACGTCATCCTTCACAACGAGCAGTTCCAGAAGCTGGAATCCGCCTGGCGCTCCCTGCGTTTCCTTGTGGACAAGACGGACTTCCGGGAAAACATCAAGATCGAGATGATGAACATCAGCAAACAGGATCTCCTGGATGATTTCGAAGATGCCCCGGAGGTAACCAAATCCGGCCTATACAAGATCGCCTATACAAGCGAATACGGTCAGTTCGGCGGTCAGCCCTACGGGATGATGGTGAGCAATTACGAATTCGGTCCCGGCGCCCAGGATATCAAGCTCCTGCAGCATGTCGCCTCGGTGGCGACGATGGCCCATGCGCCGTTCGTGGCGGCGGCCGGATCGGAATTCTTCGGACTGTCCGATTTCGCCGGCCTTCCCAATCTCAAAGACCTAAAATCCATCTTCGAAATGCCCCAGTATATAAAGTGGCGATCCTTCCGGGAAAGCGAGGATGCACGGAATGTGGCCCTTACCCTCCCCCACTTTCTCCTCCGCCTGCCCTACGGCCCGGAAACGAAGCCGATGAAGAACTTCAATTACAAGGAAGACGTCTCCGGAGGCAACGGTGATTTCCTGTGGGGCAACGCCGCTTTTGCCTTCGCCTCGCGAGTCAGCGACAGCTTTGCCAAGTACCGCTGGTGCGCCAACATCATCGGACCCCAGGGAGGCGGGGCGGTGGAGGATCTGCCGGTATATCAGTACGAGGCCATGGGGGAACTCCAGACCAAGATCCCCACGGAGATCCTCATATCGGAGCGGCGGGAATTCGAACTGGCGGAGGAAGGCTTCATCGCCCTGACCATGCGCAAGGGAAGCGACAATGCCGCCTTCTTTTCGGCCAATTCCGTTCAGAAGCCCAAGGTTTTCCCCAACACACCCGAGGGAAAGCAGGCGGAAACGAATTACAAGCTTGGCACCCAGCTTCCCTATACCTTTGTCGTCAACCGCCTGGCCCATTATCTCAAGGTCATCCAGCGGGAAAACATCGGCACCTGGAAGGAAAGAGGGGACCTGGAAACAGAGCTGAACAACTGGATCCGCCAGTACATAGCCGATCAGGACAGCGTTTCCCCCGGCGTCCGTAGTCGCCGGCCCTTGAGAAAGGCCCAGGTTACCGTCTCGGACGTGGAGGGAGACCCCGGCTGGTACCGGGTAAACTTAACGGTGCAGCCCCACTTCAAGTACATGGGGGCCTCTTTCACCCTGTCCCTGGCGGGAAAGCTGGACAAAAAATAAGTGCTACCACATAAACTATAAGGAGGATTTGAATCATGGCAATGACAATCTACATGAAAGTGACGGGCAAGAATCAGGGCGAGATTCAGGGCGACTGCACCCAGCAGGGGCGGGAGAACCTGATCCTCTGCTATTCCATGGATCACGCGGTGGAGATTCCCAAGGACACCCACACGGGGCTCCCCACGGGCCAGCGGATCCATCTGCCCCTGAAGGTGATCACCAACATGGGCAAGCACACCCCGAAGCTCTTCCAGGCCTGCTGTTCCGGCGAGCATCTCGATGCGGAGCTCACCTTCTTCCGGATCAGCGAAAAGGGCCAGGAGGAAAAGTACTTCACCATCAAACTGAAGGAGGCGATCATCGTCAATTCCCGGGAGTTCTTCCCCTACACCTTCCTGGAGGAGAACAAGCCCTTCAAGCACATGCAGGAGATTGCCTTCACCTACGAAGACATCATCTGGACTTACACCCCCGACGGCATCGAGGCGGAGGACAACTGGAAGGCACCCAAGGCTTGATAATCGATTCCGGTCCGGCCGGGTCAGGCGGCAAACGTGGTCTGCTGCCTGACCCGGCAAGTTCCAAAGCGAGAACGGGAAAATGTACGAAGAAACACTGCTGGAGAGGATCCGCCATTTGGAACAGGATCCCCACGAACGGGGAGCGCGGGATATCTCCCTGGGAATCGAATCCATTTTGGGTCACCTGCAGAAGATGATGAATACCCGACAGGGAAGCGTCCCCATCGCAAACGACTACGGCATGCCGGATCTGACCAATTTTCCAGGAGACAACCTGGGCGCGGCGGCCGGAGAGCTCGAGCACATGATCAAGGCGGTCATTCAAAAATACGAACCGCGGTTGATCCAGGTGGACGTCCACTTCGACCCCAAACCAGGAGAAACCTCCATTTTGCGTTTTCGTCTCGAAGGGACCATGATGGCCGATCGCAACAAAACAACCCCCATCGTCTTCGAAACGATCGTCACCGCGGAAGGGGCCGTACGTCTGGAAAAACAATGACTTATAATCGCCATGTTCAATAAATACTACGAGCAGGAACTCCAGAACCTGAAGCAGGCGGCGGTGGAGTTTGCCAAGGCCCATCCGGCAACGGCGCCCATGCTGAGCGGTCCCACCGCCGATCCGGACGCCGAAAGGCTCCTGGAGGGGGTGGCCTTCCTCAGCGGTCTTCTCCACCAGAAGCTTCACGACGATTTCCCGGAAATTATCCACAGCCTTATGGAGGTCACTTTTCCCCATTACATCCGGCCCATTCCCGCCACCTCCATCGTGATCTTCACCCCCAAGCCCAATCTGCCCGAAACCATTCAAGTGAAAAGAGGCATCTCCCTGGCTTCGGTGCCCGTAGATGGAACCCCCTGTTTCTTCCAGACCTGTTTCGACATCGACGTCCACCCCCTGCGCCTATCGGCGGCGGACCTCTCCCAAGCCTCCCAACAACTGCTACAAATCCGTCTGTCCATGGAACTCACGGGCCCGGACCTGTCCCGCTGGAATCCATCCCGGCTCGGCTTCTTCATGGGGGGAAGCCATACCCAGGCCACCGATCTTTTCGCTATTCTGAATCATTATCTCCGTAAAATCGTCCTTCGGCCGCTGTCCGGTGGCGCCGACTGCATCCTGCCACCCGGGGACATCAAGCCGATCGGCTTCGACATGGACAAGACGCTCCTCAAGTACCCGACCCATTCCTTTTCCGGGTACCGCCTCCTCCAGGAGTTGTTCGTTCTTCCCCGAAAGTTCACCTTTTTCGAGCTGACGGGATGGGAAAAATGGCAGGACCGGGGCAAGGGCAAGCAATTCGAGATCATCTTCGAACTGGCGCCCTTTCCGCTGGCGCCCCCTAAGGTAACCAAGGATCTATTCATTCTTAACGCCACACCGGTGATCAATCTCTTCAAGCATGAAGCCGACCCCTTCCTTTTCGATCATCGCCTGGAGAAGGTGCGCATCCGGCCGGTCGCTCAGAATCCGGAACATTACCAGGTATTCAGCATCGATAAGGTCATCGGTTATGAACAGGGAACCGTAACCAAGAAGGAATATCATCCCCTGACCCTGTTTCAGGAGACGGACCGGCGGCAATCGGTTTATCAGGTAAATTATGCCCGCTCCCCCATCAACGACGCCCCGGAAACGTTCCTCTCTTTTTCCTATCCCACGGGAGGCGTCGATCCGGCCAGCGAGACCCTCTCCGTGAGCCTGACCTGCACCAACGGCGCCCTTCCGGAACGTCTTCAACTGGGTGACATTTCCGTTCCTACTTCGGAGTCTCCGGAATTGCTCACCTTTCGCAATGTCCTGCCGCCTACGGCGCCCATCGACCCACCCCTGGGCGAGAACGCCACCTGGCGGTTTCTATCGCATTTGTCCCTGAATTATCTGTCTCTCGCCAACCTGGACAACCTCAAGGAGCTCCTCCGCCTCTACGTCCTTCCCGAAGCCCGGGACAAGGCGATGATCGCGGCCAATATAAAACGTATCGAAGGCATCCAGGATTTCCGCGTCGTCCCGGCGGATCGGCTGATAAGAGGTATGATCATGAGGGGACAGGAGATTGAAATGACGGCCCGCCAGGATCATTTTGCCGGCTTCGGAGATCTGTACCTATTCGGATGTGTCCTGGATCTATTTTTTGGGGTTTACAGCAGCATCAACACCTTTATCTCCTTCAAGTTGAAGGAGAGTCTGACCGGAGAAACGATCATATGGCCGACCAGGATGGGAGACCGACTCCTGAGCTGATAGCGAGGCTGCTCCGGGAGGGGCACCGCTTTTCCTTTATTCAGGCATACCGTTTTCTGCTCCGGCAACTGCACCGGGAAGCCGGGAAAGACCTCGATATCCATGAATTGGCAAAGCAAATTAGGGTCAGACCCGATCTCTCTCTCGCCTTCCCCGATGCGGACATCGTAAAAATCGAGGATACCCCGCCCTCCGGCCGGTTTCGGATCACCGCCGCCTTCCTGGGCCTCTACGGGTCCTCATCACCACTGCCGACCTTCTACACCGAGGATCTCCTCCAGGAACTTGCCCAAGACCACACCGTCAGCCGCGACTTCTACGATATCTTCAATTCTCCGCTCTACACACTCTATTTCGCCATCTGGAAACACCACCATCTATTCTACAATATTGCCGAAGAGCCGGACCGAAACACCATGGAGCGCCTCTACTGCATGGTAGGTTTCGGGAGCGAACCGCTGCGGAAAAGCATCGACAACCCCTACGGGATGCTGCGATACATCGGCCTGGCAACCCAGTTCCCCAAATCGGCGGAAGGGTTGCGGGCCTTGCTGGCCGACGGTCTTTCCGAAGCGGCCATCCATATCACCCAGTGTCAGGAGCGGATCGCGGAGATTCCACCCCGGCAGAGACTCTTCCTCGGAAGATCGGGAAATGTCCTGGGAGAAGACGCCTATCTGGGGCGGGAAATCGCTGATCGGGCGGGAAAATTCCGGGTGCACATCGGCCCGGTAAGCAGGGAGGCCTTCTCCCGCTACATACCCGGCCAGCCGGCTTTTCAGAAGTTGTCGCAATTTATCCGGTTCTACCTTGACCAACCACTGGAGTGGGATGTGGAGGTACGGATGGAAGCACCGGAGGCCATAACCGCCGAAGTCGGTTTACAGACCATGCTCGGATGCAACACCTGGGTCTTTTCGGGGGAAGAGATCCCCGGTAACTGCCGCGCCCTCTTTGCCGGTTCAACCCCGCACTGATCAATGCCAAAATAAATGGGAGGATAAAAAATGGTAGCCGTTGACATCAAATCTCTCTTGCTTCACCTGAATGCCTTTTGCACCAACGCCCTGCAGAATGCCGCCGGACTGTGCGTATCCAGGACTCATTACGAGATCACCGTCGAGCATTTCATCGCCAAGTTTCTCGAGGAGCCCCGGTCCGACTGGCCGCTGCTGCTGCAGAAATTAGGCCTGGAGGTCGGGAGGCTTCAGAAGGCCCTGGAGCAGTCCCTTGAGGATTACCGGACGGGCAATGCAGCCAAACCGGTCTTTTCACCCCATCTGCTGGATTTGATCCAGGACGGCTGGCTCATTTCATCCATCGATCTGGGGGACCGGAAGATCCGTTCCGGTTCCCTGCTGCTCGCCTTTCTGGCCAAACCGGCCCTATTTGCCGCCGGACGTTATGCGGATCTCCTCAAACCGATCAGCCGGGAGGTCCTCCTGAGAGATTTCTGGAGTCTAACGGGTTCTTCCATCGAGGCGGAGAAGGGGGCGAGGGAGGCCGTCGCCACCGGCGAGACCGCCGCCATCCGCGGCGACGGTTCCTTCACCAGCCGCTTCTGTATGGACTTCACTAAGCGGGCCGCCGAGGGCGACATCGACCCCGTCTTCGGACGGGACAACGAGATCCGCCAGATGATCGACATCCTCGCCCGGCGGCGGAAGAACAACCCCATCTGCGTCGGCGAGCCCGGCGTCGGAAAAACGGCCGTCGTAGAAGGCATGGCCCTGCGCATCGTGGAAGATGACGTGCCCGACATGCTTAAGGGCGTAACCCTGCTGGGACTGGACATGGGGGCCCTCGAAGCGGGGGCGGGAATGAAGGGAGAGTTCGAAAACCGCCTCAAAGGGGTGATCAATGAGATCAAAGCCTCGGAAAAACCCATCATCCTCTTCATCGACGAGGCACATACCTTGATCGGCGCAGGCGGTTCCGCGGGAGGAGGCGACGCGGCCAACCTCCTCAAGCCGGCTCTGGCCCGGGGGGAGCTGCGGACCATCGCCGCCACTACCTGGAGCGAATATAAAAAATATTTTGAAAAAGACCCCGCCCTGGCCCGGCGGTTCCAGCTCGTCAAACTCGACGAGCCCGATGTGGAAACGACGATCCTCATGCTCCGGGGGCTCAAGGCCAATTATGAAAAAGCCCACAAGGTAGTAGTCCGCGATGATGCCGTCGAGGCCGCCGCGGAGTTTTCCCATCGTTACATCACCGGCCGCTTCCTCCCTGACAAGGCTATTGATCTTATGGATACCAGTTGCGCCCGGGTCAAGGTGAACCTCACGGGCAAACCTGCCGTCCTGGAAGCCAAGGAGCGGGCCGTCCAGGCCTATGTCCGGGAGATTAAGGCCATGGACCGGGACCGGGCCAACGGGGCCGCAATCGACGAGGATAAGTATGCCGAAGTCGTGGAGAAACGTAAAATTACCAACGACGAAGGGGATCAGCTCCGGGAAAGATGGCTGAAGGAAAAGGAAGCGGCTCACCAGGTGATCACTATCCGTGAGGAACTCAACTCCCTGGCCCCGGAAGACCGGGAGAAGAAAGAAGAGGTTAAAAAACAACTGGAGGAGGCCGATCAGACCCTCCGGGGGATCCAGGGCGCCGAACCCCTCATCCAGATCGAGGTGGATCCCGACGCCGTGGCCCAGGTCGTCTCCGACTGGACGGGCATCCCCCTGGGAAAGATGCTCAAGGACGAGGCGGAAACGATCATCCACCTGGATGACCGCCTCCGGGAGCGGATCAAAGGGCAGGATGCGGCGATGAACGCCCTGGCCGAGGTGATCCGGGCCGCCAAGTCGGGCATCAAGAGCCCCACCCAGCCTTTGGGCGTGTTTCTCTTCGCCGGTCCCAGCGGCACAGGGAAGACGGAAACGGGGCTCGCCCTGGCCGATCTCCTCTTCGGCAGCGAGAAGAACGTGGTCACCATCAACATGAGCGAATTCCAGGAAAGTCACACGGTGAGCCGCCTTATCGGCTCCCCCCCGGGCTACGTGGGCTATGGCGAAGGGGGAATGCTCACCGAGGCGGTCCGCCAGCGTCCCTATTCCGTCGTCCTCCTCGACGAGTCGGAAAAGGCCCACCTCGACGTGATGAACCTCTTCTACCAGATCTTCGACAAGGGCATCGCCAACGACGGCGAGGGGAAGGAGATCAACTTCCGGAACACCATCATGATCCTCACCAGCAACCTCGCCTCCGACGTGATCCAGGAGATGACGGCGGGAGGGGATGTCCCGACGGCGGAGGTGGTCGCCGGGGCGGTCCGGCCGATCCTCTCTTCCCACTTCAAGCCGGCCCTCCTCGCCCGGATGACCGTCATCCCCTTCTACAGCCTCAACGCCGAGGCGATGCGCCTCATCGTGGAGTTGAAGCTGAAGAAGATCCAGAAGAGCCTCATGGAGAACAACAAGATGGCCATGACCTATGCCCCGGCGGTGGTCGATGCCATCACCGCCCGCTGCACGGAGGTGGAGACGGGGGCCCGGAACATCGAATACATCCTCAACGGCAACGTCCTTCCCCGCCTGTCTCAGACGATCCTCACCCACATGAGCGAGGGGGGCATGCCGGCCCGGGTTCATCTGGATGTAGGCGAGGAGGGGGTTTTCACCTTTGCCTTCGGGGACGAAACCAGGGCTGCGTAAGGTGCCGACCGGGTCGGAGATGCCGGGGGGTCTTCAACGGGGATTTCGGAGCTCCGACAATAAATATATGGTTGACTTTATTGCTTCATTGACGGCGTGAATCGCCATGAGGTTTAGCTGCACCGCCGTTTGGAAAGAGAAGCCCGCCGAACTTGACGACATCGTAAAAAGTCCATATGTGGCGAAAGTACTTCATCCTTCGGTGGAGATGAAGGAGTTATTGATTATTTATTTCGTTTTTAAGGAGTTGAAGCCATGAAAAAAAAGATTGACCATCAACTGTTACGCTTCCTCGCTGGCGGCGCCGTTTTCCTTCTCGCTCTGGCCTTTCTGACCCCCGCGCCGGCCATCGCCCATCCCCCACAAAAGTTGCTCCTGGCCTATGACGCGGGTAACCAGACCCTGACCGTCACGGTCACCCACAACCGTTTCTCCGCGGGTCATTATATAGACAAGATAGAAATCAGCAAAAACGGAGCGGTCATTGCCGGCCAGGATTACAAAAGCCAGCCCGCGGAGACCTTCACCTATACTTATAAGGTGAATGCATCCCAGGGCGACACACTCGCCGTGAAGGCGAGTTGCAACAAATTCGGTTCCGTTACCGAAAAATTTACCGTGGGCAAAGGCAAATAGATTAAGAATCCGGATGACCGCCGCTAAAGGCGGCGGCTGGGCCGTATAAATTCACGGGGTGAAAAAATGGCGCTGTTCTACGGTCATGCCTTCCCGATGGGGGCAGCTTTCCTGCTGATGATGCTGGGGATCGGGACGGCGAGATTCCTCCGACGGCAACGCTGGTGGCTGAAATTTCATCGTTCCGCCGGCATTGCCGCCGCTGTCTGCCTTTCCGGCGGAGTTATCTCGGCCTTCACCATGGTATCCCAATCCGGCGGCGGCCATTTAAACGTCCCCCACGCCTGGCTGGGACTGGCCGCCTTGTGTTCGGGCATCACCGCCCCCATTATCGGCCACCTGCAATTCAAGATCAGGGCAAAGATCCAACAGTTGCGCCGCTGGCACCGTGCCCTGGGATACGGCGCGGTCCTGCTAACTGCCTTGTCGGTCCTCTCGGGACTGGCGGCGGCGGGAATCATCTCCCTATCCTGACGCCACACCGGCGGCATCGGTAAGCGACAACGTTCATTATGGATGGCAAGGACGGGCAGTGTGGGAGGCATCGATGCGGGATCACAGGCCGGGATGGCTGGTAGAGTTGGTCAATTGTCATATCTTCTCAATGAGATAATCCGCCCCGAATTAAAGGGCTAAAGTGGAGGTAAGGAGATGAAAAAAGTCTGGATAACCGCCCTGGATAAGGACCAGCAGAACATCCAGCGGCTGATGGCGACCGTGAAGACTTACGGCCTTGCCGTGGATGGCCATTTCTGGGTGGACGACCTGGCGAAGATGGCCTGGGACGCGGCTTTGGGGTCCCTGACCGCTAAAGACACGGCCTTGTGGATAATCATGGGCCGGGCGGCTTCCTGGGAGCCACCGACGGTCCGTCAGGGGCTGTCGCTGCTCGCCTTGGCCGTTCAGCACCGGAAGGGTCTGGGGTTTCCGATCCTCATGCTGACCACGAACGGGCCAATCAACATCCCGGAACTCCCCACGCCCTTCCGGGGCGCCGACGCCCTCCCGGCGGCAACGGCATCCCTGGGGCCGAAACTCGTCGCCCTGGCCAACCGCCCCGCCGCCTTGCCCACCCCGGATTACCGCATCAATCTCCACGCCTTGCACGGTATCGGACTATGGTTCGAGGTCGGGCCCGCAAGGGGCGGATTCCCCTGGGAAGGCATCATGTTCGGCGTCCATGGTGCGGATATAGATGTCCACGGGGTGGGACCGGCGGACGGCATTCCCGCCCGGACGGTCCTGGAATACTCCGTCAAGGGGATGAAGGTCAGCCTTGGGGAGGAGGAATTTACGACCTGGGCCGCCCGGAATCGTCTCGATGAAACCCTTTCCTACTATGTCCGGGTACAGGGGGTCCCCGACCGGATCCTCTTTGGCCCCTATGCCGCAGATGATGACGCCGAGGTCCATGTACTGACCCTGATTTGAAAAAAGGTTTCCCGCAAACCCCCAATGGCTGCCGGCACGACCGGCAGCGTGCTTCGCCACTCGTTACGGATAAGACCCGGAACCAGGGACCGCTTCCGGTTCCGGAGGTCTTATCCGGCGCCTTCGCAACTTCTGTAGGACATAAACCAACAGCAGCAGTCCCAGACCAACAATATCCGTAATATTTTCGGGAGTAATGAGCAATGCCGCCGCCATCCCGGTGAGAATCCTTTCCGGGACGGTCGACCGGTCGGCCAGATACCCGATGACCGTGGCCCCCAGGGCCACCGCCCCGGCGATCAGGGTGAAGATCACCTGGCCGAACCAGAGCCAGTCCATGGGGATGCGGGAATCCAGGATGCTGGGATACCCCAGAACAATGGGTGCCGATACGAAGACGAAGGGGACGATAAATCCTCCGGAGGACAGGCTGAAGGCCCGGAGTCCCGTCCGGAAGGGATCGGCCCCCGATATGCCGGACGCGGCATAGGCCGCCAGCGCCACCGGCGGCGTAACGTCGGCAAGAATGGAATAGTAGAACACAAAGAAGTGGGAAACCAGGGGGTTGATGCCCCACTGGAGAAGCGCCGGGGCGGCGATCATGGAAGCGACGATGTACTGGGCTGTCGTGGGAATACCCATGCCGAGAATGAAACAGGCCAGCATGGTGAAAAGCAGGGTGAAGAAGAGGGTGACCCCTTTGATGGTCAGGAGGTTGAAGACGTCCAGGGAGATAAGGGCGGCACCGGCGCCGTTGGCCAGGTTGATCACGGTGGAGGCAAACTTCAATCCCAGGCCCGTGAGGGTCGTGGCGCCGACGATGAAGCCCACGCAGGCACAGGCGGCGCCGATGGAGAGGGCATTTTTGGTTCCCCACTCCAGAGCGCTGAGGATATCGGGAAGCCGCATCTTGCTCTCTTTGTAGAAGACACCCACGGCAACGACGGCGGTATTCGCCCAGAAGGCGGCGTTGAATGGTTCGCACTTCAGGACGAGCATCCCGGCCAGGAGCCCCGCAGTCAGGACACCCATAACCCAGCTCAGGCGGTCCGTGATGAAAAGCGTCCATCCGAAACCGGCGAGGCCGAAAACAACCCACATTGTGAACGCCGGGGAGACATCCGCCAGGGGGTTGGCGTCCGCCAGGATTGAAGGGACGGAAAGCAAGACGGTCACCAGAAGGGGCAGGGTCCGGCGGTGGACCTGGCCGATGGAAACAGAGAGGATGATCCCCCAGAAAGCAGACAGAAAGGGGCTTTTGCCCGAGATGAGGAGATAGACGATGGCGATCAGCGGGGCGATGATGATCCCCCGGTCTTTGAGAATCGCCATCACATTGGGCAGCATATGCCGGGGCAGGCCCGCAAGGTTGTTTTTCAAAGCCTCCAGATGGACCATGGTCAAGACGGCAAAGTAGTAAACAAGGGCCGGCACGATGGCGGCCGTGGCGATCTTGAGGTAAGGAACCCCCAGGAATTCCGCCATGATGAAGGCCGCCGCTCCCATGACGGGGGGCATGATCTGACCGCCCGTGGAGGAGGTGGCCTCGACGGCGCCGGCGAATACGGGCCGGTAGCCCACCTTCCTCATCAGAGGGATCGTGAAGGAACCGGTCGTCACCGTGTTGGCGACGGAAGAGCCGCTGATGGAACCGAAGAGACCGCTGGAAATCACGGCAACCTTAGCCGGTCCGCCAGCCGACCAGCCCGCCAGGGCCATGGCGAGGTCCATAAAGAGCTGCCCCAGACCAGTCCGGGCGATAAAGAGCCCGAACAGGACGAAGTGGAATACAAATGTGGCGATGACACCGATGGGAATGCCATAGATGCCCTCGGTGCCGAGGAACATGTAGTCCACGATCCGTGAGATGGAGTAGCCCCGGTGGGCAAACAGGGTCAGTCCCGGTATTTCCAAAAAGTAAGGTCCCAGGTAACAGTTGATCAGGATGAGCCCCGCGATGATGGGCAGCGGCGGACCGATGCTCCGGCGTGCCCCCTCGAGAACCAGGAGGATGGCAAAGCCGCCGATGATCAGATCGGCCCGGTCCGGGGCCCCGGTCCGCAAGCCCAGGGCGTTGAATTCCAGGAAAATGTACAGGGACATTAGGGAGGCCAAAAGGGCAAAGAAGAGGTCGTAATAGGGCATGTTTTCCCAATGCCAGGGGAAAACTTGCCTGGTGAACAGCGACCGCACGGCAAGTCCCCACTGCATCAGAAAAAGGAGCAATATCCCCAAAAAGGAGGCCAGAAGCAGGGATCCCCAGAACACGAGAGACGGATTCAGGTCCTTGAACCACAGCGAATAGTCCAGTTCCCGGGCGGCAAAAAGAAGCCCGCAGCCCAGGCAAACAAGCATCCCGGTAAATATGGGGGCGTCGAGGGCCCGGGCGACGGCGTTCGGCACCAGGGGCCGGCGGCGGAAATACAGGAGAAGGGAAAAGAACGCCGCGGCCAGGCCGACCGATGAGGTAAAAGCGAGGTCGAAGAGTTCCCGGAAGATCGCCGTGGCAAATACACCGGCCACGAGGCTGAAGAGAATATCGTAAATGAGATATTTAACCCCGTGCTCATGGTGGTCTTTGCGCATTACGTAGAGGAAAAACACAAGGGGCAGGGTGAAGGCGAGGAAGTATGCCCGGTGCCGCCATTCCTGAAGTATTCCGAATCCGGCGGTATAGACATGAAATGCCGAGTGGACGACGCACATGGCGGCCACAAACTTGAGGGTATAGCCATGGAGTCTGCGGAATCGCAGCTCCGGGTCGTACTTGGCGACCTGATCGATCTCCTCTTTCACTTCAGTTGACATCCTGGGGGTCACCGGGGCCATGACCGATTATCCTTTCCTCGCGCACCGGAAACAATTGCCCGCGGCGATTCCCCGGAGCGTGAAGATCAAGCACTCCGCCGCAGTCGTCCGGACGGCATGAATCTTCAGCAAGGCATCCCCCGCCAGGGCCGGCAGATCATAGCTTGCTTCATTGATGAATAGGGCGTTGCCATACGCCTCCCCCACCCAGAACGAAACCTCGTCCAGGACAAGCCGCCGGCCGGAAATCCGGAAATTTCCGTTCCGCCGTACCAGCGTTTCCCCCGGAGCGAGCCGGGATGGCAGGCCTGCATTGGAAGATTGAAACTCCGTGCGATACAGGGTCAGCCGCCCGTCCCCATCGATTTGGAAATAATCCCGCACCGGGGATCGTTCCACCGAATGGACATAGGACAGGACGAAGGTATCGCCCGGGTCGGCCCGCACCAGCAGGACCGTCTTTGCACGCCGTTGATCATCCAGACGGAGGACCCACGGGCGAATAATAAACCCCGCCGCCAGGATAATGGCCGCCGTCAGCAGCAGGCAAATGACGGCCCATTTCTTCCTCATCCTGTCTCCATGCCCGGATTATAATCAATGAAAAATGAAGGCATTCAGTCAGTTATAATAATATTCGGACAAAAAGCTGGGCGCCCCATAGAGGCGCCCAGCTTGCATGGATAAGATCTGGGGGCTCCCCGTGCTATTGTTTCTTTTTCAGGGTCGGTTTCTTCTTCTCCGCCTTGATCAGTCCCGCTTCCCGATAATATTTTTCGGCCCCCGGGTGGAGGGGCACTGACATGCCGGCCAGGGCGGTCCGGGGCTGCACGTTCTTCCCCTGGGCATGGGCCGCGGCCATCTTCCCGGCCCCGCTCTCCCAGAGGGCCTTGGTCAGTTTATAAACCACGTCCTCGGGAACTTCGGCGCCCACAACCCACTGGGCCATCGTGGTGATGGTGGCCACATCCTTGCCCTGACCCCTGTACGTCCCCCTGGGAATCGAGATCCGGGCATAGAAGGGATATTTCCTGGTAAGTTCTTTGATCTTGGCCTCGTCGACAGGCACGAGGACTATATTCGTCGCAATTGCCAGTTCGGTGATCGCCGCGGTGGGCCAACCCGCCGTGGTAAAGGTCACATCGGCCTGTTTGTCCTGAAGACGCTGGGCGCCCCCGGAAAATGATAGCCAGTCCACGTTCGCAAAGTCCTTATAGCTATAGCCATAAGCCCCGAGAATATTCAGCGTATCAACTTCCGTGCCGCTGCCGCGGTCGCCGGGAACCAGCCGCTTGCCTTTTATATCCTTCACGGTCCGGATCTTCGCATCCGCCCGGGCGACGATCTGGATCGTCTCCGGATAGAGGGAGGCAATGAACCGGAGGTTTTTGGCCGGTTTGGCCTTGAACTGTTCCAGCCCGTTATAGGCATTGTAGGCCACATTGCTCTGGACAAAGGCCGACTCTACCTGCCGGTCGCGAATGAGATTACAATTCGCCACGGAGGCGTTTCCGGCCTGGGAAGTAACCACTACTTCCGGCACTTGCTGGGAGAGGGCCTGCGCCAGGATCCCGCCCAGGGGATAGTAAGTTCCGCCGGTTCCGCCCGTGGCAATGGCAAAGAATTTCTTTGGCTGGGCATAAAGCGAAGATCCGCACAAGACCGACAGAACGACCACCATTGCTACCATGAATATATTTTTCGCTTTCGACATTTTTCCCCTCCTCAAGTAAAAGTTGATGCCAAGATGGGACTTTTCCATATTAGCGCCAAAAACCGCTCCGCCGGGGAGTATAGGGCAGGAATTTCCGGTATGTCAAAGGAATTTTAAATACATCAGCCCCGTGTATGCCTTGAGCTGAAGGCCATTCCTTCTCAGGGGAGGATGGTTATGCGCCGCTCGGTGGGGTTGCCGAACGAACCCAGTTTCCGTAGATGGTCCCGGAAGGCGTCCTGATCGATGATTCCTGTATCTACGCGGAATCCGCTCGCCTTTTTCAGCGTCGCGAGACCGTCTCCTCCCCCCGCCATGAAGGCGCTGACCACGGTCCGGTAAACCTTACCGGGATCCGCGGGCCGGTAAACACCGGACGGATCCCGGACCGAAAGTTCCCTCACCCTGCTCCCCGCCGGGGCGCCGGGACGGACGGCAAACCTCGCCCCGGCTATATAGGGCATAAGCGGCGGCGTATGTTGCGGATACCGCCGGGCCAGGAAGGCGATGTGCTCCTCAAGGGCCGTTTGCAGCTCCTCGCCGGTCAAATCGATCAGGACCAACGTGTTGCCGAAGGGGAGGACCTCCATGACGTCGGCGACGGAAACGGTCCCGGTGTTCAAGTCCCGGCGCACGGCGCCGCTGTTAAGGAAGGCGAGGCGGGCTTCGGGAAAGGCCGCCAGCATGGAATCCGCCGCCAGGGGACCGGGACCGCCGTCGAGGCCATGCACGACCGGCTCCGTCGCCATGGCGACGGGCGTCTCCCGGTAGGTCCTGATCTTTCGGGCATAGGGTTCCAACCGCTCCCGCATCCGTAGATCTTCCCGGGTTATACGGACCACGCCGCCGGCGGCCAGGGTTCCGACGATCCGGCGGTAGGCTTCGCCTCCCGGTGCGACCGGCACGCCCTTCCGTTTGAAAGACGCGCCGCAGGGGATCGTGATCCCGCCCCGATAGCCCGCCACCTCCCCGACGGCGGTAAAGTCAACCTGGATCATCCCGATGGCGTGCCCCCACCGCCAGGCCTGGAGGACCAGGACGGTTTTGCCATCCGGATTCTTTACCTCCGTGGGATAGGGACCTTCCGGCGCCAGCCCTACGATGTCCCGGATCAGGTCCTCGTTGACCAGCAGGGAATGGCTGTGGCCGCCGACGATGATGTCGATTCCCGGCACCTTTGCGGCCAGGTCCAGATCGCGACGGTACCCCAGGTGAGACAAAACGATGATCCTGTTGACTCCCAGGGCGGTGAGGATCTCCACTTGACGGCGGGCCGCGGACACGGGGTCATGAAATACCGTTCGGCCCACGTCTCTGGTGATGAGCGGAGTGTCTTCAGTGGTCAGGCCGATTATGCCCACCTTTTCCCCGCCGATTTCCCTGACCAGAAAGGGCTGTACCAGGGGGGCGATGGCCGGGACGCCGGAAAAGTCGATATTGGCGGCCAGCCAGGGGAAACGGCTTCGATTGATCCATTTCGGAATGGGCGCTGGACCGAGGTCAAACTCATGGTTGCCGAAGGTCATGGCGTCAACGCCCAGGAAGTTGAGAAAATCGAATGCCACCATCCCCTCGAACCGGGGAAAATATGCCGTACCCTGCACAGCGTCCCCTCCGTGGAGCAACAGCAAATCCGGCCGGTCGGCCCGCATCCCGTCCAGAACTGTTTTGATCCGGGCGAACCCTCCCAACTCCACCGTCGTATGGATCGAGTCGATCTCTAAATTGACGCTTAGGGGCTCTAAATGAGAATGGGTATCATTGAGATGGGCCAGGAAAAGAGGGGCGGATGCCTTCGGAAGGCCGCCACAGGCCGCCGGTACGACTAGGGAGAAGGCCAACAGGACCAGTAGGGCGGGAAAGCGAAGCTTATTGTTCATAAAAGACGATCTTTTTATCCATCCATGCGCTTCAACGCGATCACATCCATTCATGGGCTCATCATAACCGGCTGGGGAGGATCAAGATGGGATCTACTGGGAAGACTTACGGTAACCGGCCTTGACGGCCGCATCCTCGGAATCGAACTCGACCCGGGTCTCGATCGCCACCAGATCGTATTCCCTCATCCCGGGCAAATGATACCGCTTTGTTTCCCGGTCTCCAACGATCTTTGCCCGGCCGGCGGCAGCCGGAACGGCGGGAGTTGCCGGAGGCGGCACAACAACGGATTCAGCGCGGGAAATCTTCTCGGCGGCATCCTGTTCGTAAAGAGGATGGAAAAAATTAAGATACAATCCCAAAAAGGCGATTACCATTGCCACGAGGAAGGCCCATGTAAATGCAGGTGAACAGCAGGTAAACATGGGTGGTTTTTTCCGCCCGAAGTCCGTCGTCGGCAGAATGTCGGCGATCGCCGCCTCCCGCGGCGCTGCGTCATCGGCAACAGCCGGCGCCGTATCCGCAACCGGCGGCACCCTTTTGGGAGGTTGCAGCGCATAGCGCCGGAGGACCGCCTCTTCATCGAGAAGGAGAAAACGGCAATAGCGTTTAAGATAGGCGGGAATCTCTTTCCGGCTGGGAAACGCATCCCAGTTGTCTTCCTCCAGGGCCGTCAGAAGCGGGAAGGCGATCTTCGCCTCCTTGAACATGAGTTCCTTTTCAACCCGCCGCACCTCTCTTTCTCTTCGTAAATACGCCCCCAGCGTTTCTTTTTCCCTGCCATTCATATCCATTAGATCCTTTCTTTTTTTATAACACACCCCCCGACCCTTTGACAACCGGGATGATCCTTTTTTCCTTGACACCTCGCCGTCCATTCTTTATCTTTTCCCCATCTTTGCGCCGAAAGGCATTATCAGGCTTATGTGGAAACGATTACTATTTTTTTTCATAGTCCTTTTGATAGGGGGCTGCAGCATACCCGGGAAGGATGTCATCAAGACCGATAAGCGGCAGCTTCCCCGTGATTACTCCCAACACGAAGAAATCATCCCCGTAAAACCAGGCGTCTATGCTTCCGATCAGTCCTGGCAGATCGTCAATGCAAACCTGAAAAGAAAGGTATATTTCAACGACCGCCAGACCATGGTCATCTATGAAGGAACCAGGGCGGCTGCGGGCAAGGACGTAGACACCCGGTATCATTACCATGAATTGACGGGCTATGTGCTCAGTGGCAATCTTCTGATCAAAATCGATCAGGACGTGCAGAGCATCGGTCCGGGAGGGTGCTATATCATCCCCTCCAACGTCCACTACGCCGTCCTCCCCCTTACCGACCAGGTGTCTTATCTCGAGATATTCACGCCGGCCCGCAATGATCTGCGCGGTCCTCCCATCTTGGCGCGCTTCGATGAAAACGACGTGAAAAGCGTCATCTTTACCTGGTACGCCCATCTGGATAAACTCGCCCCCATGGACAGCTACCTGCCCCTCATGGCCGACCGGGGCCTGCTCATCCACGTCCCGGGCGCCGTGATCCGGAGCCGGGAAGATTTCAAGAACTGGTACGCCGGGATGGTCAAAAGGACCCGGACCAATGCAAGCAAGGTAACCGACGTAAGGGTAAAGACCGACCCGCGGGGCGGCTTCGTCGCCGAATTCAACGTAACCTGGGAAGCCACAACCAATCTCGATGAGGCACGATCCTTTCACTCCCGCCAGCGCTGGCTCCTCATCGATCAAGGGGGTGCGGCGCCAGTAATCCTCAGTGCCGACTACCAGGAAATCAGCGACTTCAAGCCCTGATGCAGGCTGCCGGCCATGGCAGACAGCTAATGAATAGCGATCCACGCCGCCGTGCGGCGCATTATCGTAAAGTAACTCGAGAGAAATCAATCAGAAGGGGCGTCCTTCACGGAATGTACTTTATGGAACTTTCAAAACAAACCGGGCCGGCGGAATCAGGGGCTTTCAAAGCTTATCCAAAAGCAGGAGCCAAGGGTTATACCGTCTTCAAAACAGCAACCAATAAGTCATTACGCGGCATGGCCGTCCAGATGCGCGGCGACGTCATAACCGGTTTGGAGGCCTGGGTATGAGGGTCATCACCCCCTTGAACATGGGCGTGCTCTTCAAAGGAATCGCCATTGCCGGCGAAGCCCGCCTCAGTATCGCCGCCTGCGCCTGCTTCAGACTGGAAGAAAACGCCCCCAACCGTCTTATGGAAGAGCCGGAGATGTGGCCCCTTCTCGATGCGGCCTTGGGACCGGAAGGAATATTCGATTTCGGGACCCCCAAGATCCGGGGGGAATATCTCGTCTATGGAAGCGCCTTCGCCCCCGTACCCGTCCCGGCGATAGAGGTATCCGTGCAGGTCGGCCACATGGGCAAAATACTGGCCGTCTTCGGAAACCGGAATTGGGGCCTTCTGGGGATGGAGAACCCCGTGCCATTCACCCGCATGGAGATCACATACGGCAACGCCTTCGGCGGCCCCGATTTTCCGGATAATCCCTTAGGCAAGGGAACCGTCCCCGATGCCGCGGGTAAAATCCCTCTTCCCAACATCCAAGATCCCCGCCGTCTGATCGGATCTCCCGGAGAGAAGCAGTCTCCGGCCGGTTTCAACGCTTTTCCCATGGAATGGCCCCAGCGGCTCCGGCACATGGGCAAGGTGGATGAAAAATGGCTCCGGGAAGACTGGCCCCATTTCCCCAAAGACACGAATTGGGAGCTGTTCAATACCGCCCCGGAGGATCAGCGCCTGAAGGGTTTTCTCAGCGGCGACGAAAAAATCTCCATCGTCAACATGCATCCGGAAAAACCACTGTTCACCTCGTCTCTGCCGGGCCTGCGGCCCCGCCTCTTCGTCAGCCAACGGGGAGAAAACGGCGAGATCTTTAGAGAGGTAGCCTGCCGGGCGGAAACCCTCTGGCTTTTCCCGGATCGGGAGACCGGCATCCTCCTCTACCGGGGAACCGTTCCCGTGAAGGACGAGGATTACGAAGACATCATCCACCTTTACGGCCAGTGGGAGTCACTGTCCGAGGAGCCTCGCCCCAGTGAGGAATACGAGCGGATGTTCCAGAAAGCGATCACGCCGCCGCGGCCGGACGAGGAGGCGAACGCCGCCCCGCCCCCCGAAACGGAACCGGGTCCATCCCCGGCGCCGCCGTCGGCAACAGCAGAGCTCCCGCCGGCGCTGTCCGCCCTGCTCAAGGATGCGGAAGAGCTGGAAGCGAAGTCTCGGGCGATGCTGAAGCAGGCGGGCCTCGATCCGGATCTGGCAGTCAAGCGCTTTCTCCCCGCCGGGGAGCGGGCGGCCGCCGCCAGCCTGGGTGAACTGTCGGCAGCCGTAATGGACCTCGAAGAGCAGACCGCGGCATTTATGAAGAAATTCAACATCAGTCCCGCCGCGGTGGAAAAGATCATGACGCCGAAGCCGGAAACACCGACGGCAACGGCCGACGAAATCATCGCCAACTTGCGTAAAGGAGGCTTCCATAAACCGGAGATCGAGGCCCGGATCAGGGAGGCGGAGGCAATGTCCAGGGAAGCGGCGGCGGTAGTTGACAAGATGGGGAAAAAAGAGGCCGGCGTCGGCACCGCTCCTCCCCCCCCGGAAGTAGAAATGCCTCTTCCCGCCGGCCTCGTCCTCACCGTTGAAGAGGTTATGGCGCGCCACGACCGGGGGGAATCGCTGCGCGGCCTGGACCTTGCGGGCCTTGATTTCACCGGCCGCCGTCTGGCCGGAGCGGATTTCACCGCCTCCGTGCTGGTGGGTGCGGTCTTCGCAAACGCAACGTTAACGAATGCGATCTTCAAAAACGCCATCCTCAAAGAGACCGATTTCCGCAACGCCGACCTGAATCAGGCGATCCTGGAGCAGGCCGACGCCTCCAGCGGACTGTTCCAGGGAAGTCGTCTTACCGAGGCGAAGCTCTCGGGAGGCGACTTCACCGCCACGAACTTCACCGGGGCCGATCTCTCCGGAGCGGACGCCGCCGGAGCGGATTTTTCGGAGGCCGTTATGGAAGGCGCCACGGCGGCAAGGATCAGGGCGCCCCGGGCTTCGTTCGCCAAGGCGATACTCAATGACGCCAACCTGACGGAGGCGGAGCTGACCGACGCCGACTTTACCGGCGCCAAGTTGACCCACTGCGCCTTCAACAGGACCCTTGCCCACGGCCTCCGCCTGAACGGCGCCTCCGGAGAACATACGAAATTCGGCCAGTCCCATCTCGTCGCCTCCCGGGCCGACGGAGCCACCCTCCTTGCCGACGCCCGTTTCTATGACGCCGACTTGAGCGATGCGTGCTGGGAGGGCGCCCGGCTGCCCCGGGCCCAGTTGATCGATGCCGTCATAAACCGCGGCGATTTCAGCCGGTGCGATCTGACGGGGGCGTCCCTCGTCCTCACCACCGCCAAGGAGGCAAAATTCATGAACGCCGACCTGACCAACGCCAATCTCACGGGGATCAACCTTTTTAAGGGCTCCCTGCGAAAGGCCGTTCTCACCCGGACGGACCTGAAACTCTCCAATCTCTACGGCGTGGATTTCTATCGGGCCAAGATGCAGCGGACGAACCTGGACCAGGCAAATATCAAGAAGACCTTATTGAAACTCAGACAGGAATCATGAACTCCACGGAACTGTTCACCTGGATAAAGACGGAAGGACGCATCACCGGGGCGGATCTCACAGGCCAGGATCTTTCCGGAGTGGATCTCACGGAGATCATCATCGAGGATGCGCAGCTTGGCCGGATGAATCTTGCCGGCGCCAAACTGATTTGCAGCACGTTGATCCGCGTTGATCTCACCGGCGCTGACCTGACCGGAGCGGATCTCACCGGCGCCCGCCTCGATAAAGTCGAACTGAGGGGAGCACGACTGGAAAGGGCCGCCCTGGCCGAAGCTGACCTGTTAAACTGTTCCCTGGCCGGCGCCGATCTCACCGGGGCAGACCTCAGTCACACGGTTGCGGAACATACCGATTTCAGCAGCGCCAAATGTGTCGGTGCATCTTTCGTCGACGCATCCTTCCACAAATGCCGCCTGGGGGCGATGGATCTTACGGAGGCGGATTTCACCAGGGTGCTGGCTTCCAACAACGATTACTCGGGGGTCGTATTCAGTAAAACAAACCTGACCAAGGCCTTCCTTGCGGAGAGTGGATTAGCGAATCAGCGTTTCCCCGACTGCATCCTCCTGCTAACCAGATTCGATCGCAGCAATCTCCGGGAAGCCGATTTTTCCGGGCTGGATCTCACCCAGACGGGCTTTGCCGGCGCGGATGTCACCGCCGCCCTTTTCGCCGGCGCCAGGGGAAAATACACCCTCTTCATGGCCGCCACCGCTTTGGGCGCAGATTTCTCCGCGACGGATTTTTCCGCGGCCAACTTCAGTAAAGCGAAACTAAAGGGGGCAAATTTTCGGGACGCCCGCATCGAGAAATCCCTCTTCACGGAGGCCTTACTGGAGAAATGCATCTTTATCCGGGCGGAGGCTCCCTATACCGACTTCTCCCGCAGTGTGGTCACGGACGCGGATTTTTCCCAGGCGGCCTTGCCTTACGCCAACTTTCACGGTGTCCGGAGAAGGGAGGCCATCTGGAGCAAAGCGGACACGGCTACTATTTTTGTCACCGATCCCGATCTATGGGCGGCGGAAACCTGGGCCGTCCCGGAGCGTAGAAAAAAAAGGAGATCAGTCAATGAGTAACATCATCACCCTCAAGCGTCAGAATCCAGATAGGAAGGCGGTGCTTCTCTACGGCCGGATCGAGGAAGCGAACGGTGAAGATTACCGCCTCCGCCTGGAAAACGACATCACCTTGACGGCCCTGCGGGCCAGTGGTTGTCTCCTTGCCCCGGCGCCGGGAGACGAGGTGCTGGTCATTGATGACGGCGCCCGGGCCTTTATATTGAGTGTCCTGACCGCCGGAGATGACCGGGCGCGGATCGTCCTGCCGGAGGCCTGTGACCTGGAAGGCGGGGAAATCTCCCTTACCGGCCGGCAAACTCTGATCCTAAAGGCCCCCCGGGTATCTCTCGCCGGCCTCCTCGGAGAAGTGCAGTTCAAGGGGCTGTCCGTTCTCTCCCAGTGGTGCGACATCCGCATCCGAAAGATCGCCGCCGTGGCGGAGGTATGGGACCGCGTCGTCGGTCGTCTCACCGAAAGGATCCGGGACAGCTACCGCAGAATCGAAAACACCGAGCAGACCACGGCGGGGAGGATCAGGACCATTGTCCGGGGGCGTTTCTCCCTCGGGGCGAAAAACGCCGCCCTGACGGCGGAAGAAGCCGTGACGGTGGACGGGAAGAAGATTCATCTCGGATAAAAGCCGTTAATTGAGGATAAAGGAGAAATAGTAATGTTCGCTGCCACCATCGAGGATGGAAAGGTAATAGCCCCGAGCGATGTCTGCCTCACGCCCATGCCGGGATCGCCGCCGCCCATAGTCCCCCAAAACTATGTCAACACGGGTTGTAACCAGTTGGGCTTCCCTTTTTCGACCAAGGTGATGATCAACCGCGCCTTCGCCCTGACCAATGCCTCGCAGATCAGACCGACCTCCGGAGATGAGCGCGGTATCAATGGGGGGATCATGTCGGGAACCTTCATGCAAGCCGCGCAATTCACACAGGGAAGCACCAAGGTGATGATCGAGGGCAAGCCGGCGGTATTCAACAACCTCAGTACCATCCAGAACAACATCAACGCCCAGGGCTCCCATCTTAAGCCTTCACAGAACAAGGTCATGATCAATGGATGAAGAGAGGAAAAAACTTGAAAGATAAAGACGTCCTGAGATTATCCACTCCTCCCGACCTGTCCTATCTGCCGCTGATCCAGACCGCCATCCGGGAGATGGCCAAAAGAATCGGTTTCACCGGCCAAGATTTGTATGAAATAGAAGTGGCCGCCGAGGAGGCGGTAAGCAACGTCATGATCCACGCCTTTTCCGACCGTGAAGGAGAAACCTACGATCTGATATGCGAACGGGCGCCCCTGGGAATGAGGATCATCATCCGGGAGAAAGGCCTCCCCTTCGATCCCCGCCAGATCCCCGATTATCGACCTACGGAGGATCTCGAAGGGATGTCCGCTTCGGGTATGGGTGTTTTTCTCATGAAGAAATTCATGAACGAGGTCTCCTTTCACAACCTCGGCATGGAAGGTAAGGAAACGCGCCTGGTGAAATATCTCCCCGCGAAAAGCATCGAATCGTACCTTTCCGCCCGGGAACGGGAGGAAGCTCCAGCGGCGGCGCCGGAGTTGGAAGCGGACGCCCCTCCCCTCGGAGCGAAGCGGCCTGAGAAGATCCGTTACACGGTGCGGAGGATGGAACCCGCCGAGGCCGTGGAAATCGCTCGGTGCGCCTATAAATCCCACGGGTACACCTTCTTCGACGACCACATCTACTATCCGGAGCGGATTGTGGAGCTCAACGCAACGGGTGAAATGATCTCCGCCGTAGCCGTTACGGAAGACAACGTCTTTATGGGGCACTCCGCCCTCGTCTATCCCGGCCCGAATGCCCGGATCGCCGAATTCACCTTTGTTTTCGTCAATCAGGAATACCGGGGCCAGGGATGCATGAAGGAAATCGCCGATTATCTCTTTACCTGCCCGAAGAAGAACCCCATGGACGGCATCTATGTCTATTCCGTCACCAATCACGAATTCACCCAGCGGGGCATGGCCCAGTTCGGCATCCGGGATTGCGGGCTGCTCCTTGCCTCCAGCCCGGAAACCTGGGTCTTCAAGGGAATCGAGGCCCAGGATCAGCGGATCAGCGTTGCCTTGAGCTTCCGGTACCTTGCCGAGCCGCCCCTCCTCACCCTCTACCCACCGGCACGGCACCGGAAGATGATCAGCCGCCTCTACAAAAATATCGGGGCGCCTCGTCATCGCTTCGCCTTACCGGTAATCGACGGTTACCCACCGCCCCCCGCGGAAGGGGCGATCGAAACGGAAGTCTTCACTACGGAAAACTGCGCGGAAATCCATGTGATCAGACATGGCGACGATGTCCTTTCCGAAGTCAAAAAAATATTGCGTGATCTGTGCGTCAAGAACATATCCGCCATCCAGCTCTTCCTGGATCTGCGTGATCCCCATACCTATTTTTCCGCCCCGGAATTTGAAAAGATGGGCTTCTTCTTTGCCGGCATCCTGCCGATGTCCCTGGTGGGCGAAGCCCTGATCCTCCAGTACCTGAACAACGTCCGGATCGACTACGATAAGCTCGCCCTCTACACGGAAGAGGTCCGGCGGATTCGGGATTACGTCCGGGATATGGATCCCCACGGCAGTCTTCAGTAAGTTGCCATGAACTTCTCTCCCGCGCCGGGATTTACCAGGCAACCGATGACGATCAAGAACAGGCCCCGCCGGAGTGCCAGGCCATGAAACAGCCCGCCGATATGGTTATCACCGGGGGTACGGTCTATACGGCGGAGGCCGCCGCGCCATTCGCGGAGGCCGTCGCCGTCCGGGGAGAACATCTGATCTGCGTGGGCACCCACAAAGAAGTATCGGTCTGGATCGGCAAAAAAACGGAGGTTATCGATGCCGGCGGCAGTCTGGTTATCCCGGGTTTCCGGGACACCCATATCCATCCCCTGCACGGCAGCCTCCTCTGGGTGGAATGCCCCCTGGCGGAAGAGAATTCCGTTCACGGCTATCTCGGGAAGATCGCCGCCTATGCCGCCGCCGATGCGAAGAAACCGGCCATCAGAGGAAACGGCTGGCGCCAGGGTCTCTTCCCTTCCCAGGGGCCCCACCGGGCGCTTCTCGATCCCATTGTCCCGGACCGGCCGGTCTATCTCACCGCCCTGGACGGGCACTCCGCCTGGGTAAATTCCGCCGCCCTCCATCTCGCGGGAGTTGGCCGGGGGACCCCGGACCCTTGCGGGGGAAAGATCGAACGGGATCAAAACACCGGCGAACCCACGGGAACCCTCCGGGAATGGCCGGCCATGAATCTCGTGTCCGGTCGCTTGCCCCCCCATCCCCGGCGCGACTTGCTGGGGGCCATGGAGGTTTTCATGGAGATGGCCGCCCGGGCCGGTATCGTCGCGGTCCATGATGCCGCCGCCGGGGACGAGGAGTTGGAGACTTACGCGGAGCTTTCTCGGTCAGGGGCGCTGGCCCTGGAGGTCGGCGCCTCCCTCCTTTGCGAACCGGATGCCGGTCCGGAACAACAGGTTGAAGGCCTCGTATCCGTTCGGCGGCGCTACACCTCGTCCCATCTGAAACCCTTTGCCGCCAAGATATTCCTCGACGGCGTCATCGAAAGCCGCACCGCCTTCCTTTCCGCCCCCTATGCCGATCAGCCGACGCAGCAGGGCGCCCCGGTGTGGGATGAAAATAATTTCCGCGCAACGGTAACGGCTCTTGATCGCCACGGTTTCTCCGTGCACGTCCACGCCGTGGGAGATGGAGCCATTCGCCTGGCCATTGACGCCCTCCAGAAAACCAGACGGGAAAACATCTCTTCGGAGGGACGCCATCAGATCGCCCATCTGGATCTCCTGCGGATCCCGGACATGGACCGGCTCCGGAGGCTGAAAATCATCGCCAATATGCAACCGGCCTGGTTCTACGCCGACGAGAGCTTCTCCGAGGCCATGCTTCCCGCCCTGGGCCGGAACCGGTCTCGGCGGATTTATCGCCTCCGCACCCTCATGAACCGTAATGTCCGGTTCTGCCTCAGCAGCGACTGGCCTTACAGCGGCGGCTTGAGCACCTTCAAACCCCTCGAGGCGATTCAGGTCGGCCTGACGAGGAAATCCCTCTCCGGGAGTGAAAGCCGGGCCTTTATCCCCGACGAACAGGTAAAGCTGCGAGAACTCATCGACGGTTTCACTATTCACGGCGCCTTCGCCGCCTTCCAGGAAAAGGAAACCGGATCACTCAAGGCTGGTAAGCTCGCCGATCTCGTCGTCCTCGACCGGAATCTCTTCACCGTCTCTCCTGAAGAGGTAGGGCGGGCACAAATCCTCCTCACCCTTTCTCGTGGCAAAACCCTTTACCGGGGATAAATAGCCGGTGTGCAACCACTTTTCCATCGCCGACACATATTCAATCCCCATCAAGAAACCGGCTCCCGCCAGAATCGGCTTATGATTCAATGATCCTTTTTATGTTTCATCCGACTGGAGCCTACTTTCATCTCATTCACCTATCCTATCAACAACCTCCACCGTGACGAGAAATCATCGATAATTTATTGAAGTCGTTAATTTGGAAAAATATGCTTCTGTGGCAGATTTCTTTTGGTAATGCTCAAGCATGACCTGCCACTCTACTTGGTTTGCATGAACAGATTGATTCATGAAGCAAACATAATCCCTTGATTCATTGGCGATTTGGTCTTCAAGCAGAGGGAGAAGAGAGAGTATCTTCTCGGGTGTATAAGCCATGACAAGTTCACCCGGATGTAGTTTTACCAGTCCTAATGTCAGATCCAAGGCTCGCAGTCCACACTACTCATGAACTCAATTACCATTTACCACCCTTTCCGTAGCGCCCCCAACTGGCTCGCCGAATCGAGGACCCGGCTGCACGACTCCCAATCCACGCTTTCAATCCGGTCGTAGCGCATCTCGAAGGGGTGGCGTTTCGGGACGGCATCGATGATCCGCTTGGCCTCCTCTTCATCTCTCAGGGCGGCAGCGACCCAGGCATCCTCCAGGGTGTCAGGGATCTGGCCGAACATGTTCCGGATATTCTCAAGGCGCTCGGAGAGGAGCTCATGAACGCGGTCCTCCACGGAACCCATGTAGCGCATGTTGTAGATCAGGACCTCGAGCCGCAACTGCCCGATCCGCTGGATTCTCCCCTTGCGCTGCTCCAGTCTTGTTGGATTCCAGGGAAGGTCGAGATTGATGAGGGCGCCCAGGCGCTGGAGATTGAGCCCCTCCGAAGCAGCATCCGTTCCGATGACCAAGCGCAATTCACCGGTTGTTATTCTTTTTTTGACTTCATCCCGATTGATGCGGACGAAGACGCCATTTTCGATGATTCCCGATTTTGTTGCACCGGCATAGACGCCGATCTTTTCGGTGGGCATGCGTTTCGATAGATGCAGGCCCAGCCAGAGGACCGAATCGTAGAACTGGCTGAAGATGATGCACCCCAGGGAAAGCCAGCCGCCGACAACGGTGTCGCTCGTTGTGAGAACCCGCTCCACCTGGCGGAGCTTCGGGTCTTCATCCCGGTTTTCTTCCAGAATCTTGAGGAAACGACTCAATGCGCCCTTTTCATCATCCGTTAAGGGATAGATGGAGGACGGTGATTCCTGTGCCTCGTCCTCCCATTCTTCCTCGGCGCCTTCGGCGTTGGTGGCGAGCATCTGTTGCGCGGTCAGGCGTCCCGCCTCGATGGTGCTACCCACCCGGCGCAGGAGAATCGTCTTCATGAAGCCTGAGTTGAGTCCTGGCCGACGCGCCAAGATGGCGCAGAACTCCTCCGCGGCATCATAGGCATCCCGAAGAAAGGGGGGCAGACCAATGGATTCGGCGCTGCTCTCACCGAAAAGGCGAACATCGATCCGCTGGAGATAGGGCTCGTTGGTCTGCGGATCGATATGGTTTTCCAGAAAATCCCGAGTCCGTCGGACGATGTGGCGGATGAAAGGGTTGTGCTTTGGGAAGAAATGTCGAGATAATCGTTTGATGCGCTGCACATCGGGGCTGCGCAGTTCGCGGATTGCCTCCGGGGAAGCCCAGGATTCGGAAGGTGCGATATTCAGGCTCCGGCGCAGCAACTCAAAATCCATGCCTTCTTCCTGGGGCGGCAGGGGGTCGCGCATCCACTCCCAGAGATCGGTTGTCTCTTCGATGGGTGCGGTTTGTTCTAAAACAAGATCAATCCCTTCCCGTGGCCGGGTCCGCCAGCGGCTGTAGAGGGAACCCAGAACGCCGTTTTGCCCCTCGTTCAGGGCGTTCAGCAGATCCCATGCCTCGATCGGATCGAGCTGCACCGGCGTTGCGGTGGCCAAGAGCAGACTGCGGGTGCGCGGGGCGACATCCATCAAAAAGCGCAGCAGGTTGTTGGCCTCGGCCTTTTCTTCCCGGTGCGTGGGGCCGAGATTAGACCGCCTGGCCCGGTGCGCCTCATCGAGGATGACGCATTCGTAGGAGAGCTCCTTGATCCAGTTGACGCTTTCCGATCCCCGGACGATGAGACCCGTGGACATGATGCCGATCCGGCGGGGGCATTTTCTCATCCCCTGGGGGCCGAATTCGGGATAGGCCACTCCTTGCTCATCGATCCACTGCCGTCCGTTCCACCGCGCCGAGGGCATCTCCAGGAGGTTCCAGAGTTCGTCCTGCCACTGGATCATAAGCGGCTTGGGGACAAGGATGAGGATCGGTTTGTCACCGTAGAGGGCCATCAACTTGGCGGCGAGGGCCAGTTGAATGGTTTTTCCCAGACCTACCTGATCAGCCAGGAGATACCGGGCGCCGCCGTTCTTATGGGCGTCGAAGGCCAGCTTGATGAAGGATTTCTGGTGTGCCCAGAGGCCGTTCTCCTTGCGATAGATGGGCAGTTCCACAATCGGCTCGGCGGGTCTGGCCTCTTCCTTTTTCCAGGAGTCGATGTCCGGGACGACAACGCGGTGGATCAGCCGGGCCACGTCCTGCACGACCGCCTCAGCCAGGTCCGCCGCCTGAGGGGAGGACCACAAGGCATCGAATTCCTCCTGTACCCACCGGATGCCCTCCTTGCTTTCGTCCAGCCAGACCAGTTCATAGTTGTTGACCCAAGCCGTCCGGGACTCGTTGGCGCTGCCGATAAAACAGACCTGCGAGCCATCCGTTCGGGTGATCACGCCGGCCTTGCCGTGGATCAGCCCGAAGGCCTCATCGGGGAGGACCTTTACCTTGAGAAGGCCGCTCCCGATAAAATCATAGAGCCGCTGGAGCCTTGCCTTCATCGGCGCCCCGATCTCGGCGGGAAGCGCGGCGCACCATTCGCGGTGCATTCCCCACTTGGCCGCTCGGGCGGTCTGGACATCCAGGGGATTGAGGCAGGAGTTGCAGATGATCCGGGCGCAGGTCTTGCCGCCTTCCGGTGTCATCCGTTCAAGAGCCTCTCCCGCAACCTCCAGCAGAGAGGAGCTAAAAAAGCCGGCAATCCGATCATAGCGGTGGGCGCCCTGCAACTGGGCGGTCAGGAAGTCCTTCAAGGGGCTGCGGCGTGAAGAGTAGCGTTGGATCATCGGTTATCGGCGCTCCAGAAGTTGTTCTGCTTCCTTGACGAACCTTACGGCAAAGGCAAAAGCCTGTCTCGCTTCTTCCAGGGAAACGAGGCCGAGGGCATCGTAGATGACGCGATGCCTTTTGCTCCTCATCTTGTCGAATATGTAGATATCGTCCTGGAATTTCTCGCCCAGGGCAATTTCGGCAAACTCGACGGCCGTCTTGTGTTGACCTTCTCCCGCCGCCGGCCGGAAGCCGTTGGCAAACATCATGGCCCTTGTCGCCTGCAGAACGGCGTTGTAGGCCATACTGAAGGCCCAGTCGCGATCGATGGCCAGCATCGCTTCGGCCGCCTTGATATCACGCTTGGCCAGCGCAAGCCTGCTTGCGGACTGCGCCTTCCCGGCAGGAAAGGGCTTGATCATGCCTCTATTGAGCAAGTCTTTGTAAGCCATCTTCATCTCCGATCAGCATGATCTTTGGTTCGGCCATGACCCTGTCGATAAAAGGGTCCCGGTCTTTCAGTCGTTGCTTTATTTCCGAGACGGGAAAGAGAGAGGGATTGATTTCACGGCCAAGCGCCTTTTCCGGATCCCGCAACCGCTTCAAGAGATCTTCAAGGGGTATCTTCCCGACAACCATCAAGTCGATGTCGCTCTTATCGTTTTCCGTACCGGCGGCAAACGACCCGTAGATGAAGGCGTATTCGATATCCGTTCTGTCTGATAAAACCTGCTTGAGCAGGCCGGGCGCCCCCCTGACCTTGAAAAAAATGGATTTCAGCTCCGAATAGATGAGGAATTCGGGATTGACGTGGAAGTATTTGAGATTTCCGGATTTGCTGCTGGTCAGAAGCCCTATGGATTCGAGGTTTTTCAATTCAGTGCTGACGTTTTTATAGTCCTCTCCAGTGATCCTTTCCAATTCCCGGAGGTAGAAGGACTTTTCCGGGTGCAGAAAGAAGGTGTTCAGCAGCTCTATTCGGACTTTCGAGAAAAACAGTTTATGCAGCATGGCCATCTCCAATGATGGTTATTTTACATCAATTGATGGTTATTTTACATCAATATTTTGCCGCCCGAGGGAAACCAGGATTTCTCCTTGGTACTTGAGGTCACCGACCGATTCTTCTTATTCATCGCCTGATATTCCGTAAATGGCCTCGCGTGCCTCTTCCTGCTTGGCCCTTCCCAGTTCGTATTCGGGAAACTCTTTGCCTTTTCGTCCTACTTCCTGAAGACGAGGATCACTCGATTTGAGCAGAACGTTGTATTCGTCAATCCAGCTTTGCCAGAAAGTAACGCCGCTACCCGACCATCCCCAATGGTTACCGATTGCGGCACGAGCTACATCAGGTGGCTGATAGCCATAATCTAAAGCTAAAATCGCCTTGGCTTGCCAGGAAAGTTCAGACGGTTTTCCCTTCAGGGGACATAAATGGTGGGAACGCAGTTTGTCGTTATCAAGCAATGACCGGTAGATTAGCAGATCATCATCGATTAGCCATGAAGTAAAATCGGTCGGGTATATATGTTCAAGCAGTGGGAGCAATCTTACTTTTTCATCTGCCCCCATCAGAGCGAAAAGTTTCTTATAAGGTTTATCATGAACCCATGAAATATACTTCGTGTCGGATAGAAGTGCCGCCGCAAGGTCATAGCGGATTTCGGGAATACTATCCAAAAGCTTCTCGATGTCATAGAAGTGATGGGGATTCAATTCCTTCAAACCGATAATGGCATTACGGAACATCTTCAACCAACTGTTCCGGTCGCCGCGGAGAAAAGGCTGCTTATCGGAGTGAAAGTCACCAATGGTAACTTCTAACAAAAGCTCCCTGTTGTCATGAGCGGACAATGCTGCCAAACGTCCGGGGGCAATATCACCACGTAATGCCATGACGCCGATACCTTTCGGATATTCACCCAGATACTGAAATGCTTGACGAAAAAGCTCTTCAGGTAACTCGCCACGTGCCAAAATTTCGCTGATTGCATGCCAGCGATACCTGTCCATGGAAAGAGCGGAAGAAAGCCATTTATCAGTTTTAGGATCATTTCGTACGATGCTTTGCCTAACGAGTGGAAACAGATAATCCGCCTCGACACCGTATTTCATGAAGGTTTCTACCCAAACAACCAGATCACCTAAATGATTGGCAAGTGAATAACATATCGCGGAGCCCATAAGAGGCCAGTTTATGCCGAAGAGAAGGCGTTCTTTTTCAAATAAAATTAGCTTTTCAGCTACCGATTCCGGTGTATTAGTTGCCCATTTTTCTCCAAGTGCTGTTGCATCTTTGCTGTGCTTCTTTTGAGCAGCTCGCCAATCCCCACGCGAACCAATGCGATCAGGAGGGCAGAATGTATTAAATTCTGAATCAGCAACAACATCAATACCTATCTCATGTTCAACAATCCAGTGGATCAACGCATTTCTGGGGACCTTGGGTAAAATAATCAATTGCTGAATAACTTCTTTCACTTTTGCTCTTGTAAGCTCATCGAAACCATCGGGAGGGATGACATTTGGAACATGAGGATGCAGCCAGTCATTAAGAGCACCCTTCAATGCTTCCCAATTGGAAGGGGGAAATTGTTTAGCACATTCAACGATCAGATCCCAAAGCTCTGCAATTTCCTTTAAATCTGAAAGCGGGACCAATCCAAATGTCAGTGTGACAGCCCTGCCGTCACCAGGATCGGTTTCTATATCTTCGTATTCGAAGGAGACGCATTTAGGAAGGATTTTCCACGCAACCAACTCATCGCCACCTTGCCGTAACCAAAGGAGTGTGGCGTCCAAAAGCAATCGGCGTCGTTTGACAGCGTCCCTTGCATACATTGAAAAATGCTTAACCCAATCACTTAATTTGCGGACCGGAGCTTCAGTGTATGCATTTTCAGGGCGCTCATCACCAATTGCTAAGGTTAGAAGCAATGGGATTGTCCTTTCAGGAATATGATGGAGGGCTGGATCAGCAAGCAGCTCGATAGCGCCTTGACATTCGCTAATCACCATCTCACACCAGTTGGGACTGACCCATGCCAATTTCCCCCAGGCCTTCATTGAGGTTATGTTGCGGAGCTCGGCAAGCAATCTCTTTTCATCTACTACAGCACCCTTTGCCACAGCACCAATCAGCGTCATCAGGGCAGCTTCTTTATTCGGTACTGTTTCATAAAGTTTCCAAAATTGTTCCTCAAGAGCCATCGCATCTCCGCGCAAGAATTCATCTCTCAGCAAAGCATTGCGGAAGGCCTCGGGAATGCTCGCTAAAGTCTCTCTGCCTGTCTCATTGATTATCCCTCCAGTGGCCAGGGTACGTAGAACTCTTGTTGTCTGATAAACCGGAAGGCCTAAAACTGATGATACAATTTCTTTGTTCATCCCTGTTTTCCCGCCGACCGCAAAAGCGGCTAACGTCAAGCGGGTATCAATGCCGCCAAGGTGATGAAACGCACGATCGATCAGTTCGAAATGCGCCTGTCCGTCCTGAAGCGCTTTTAGCGATCCATCTTCAAGAAGTAAATCGACAAGGCGTAACGCCAAACCCGGACGACCGGCGGCTTGCTCACGAATTTCACGAATCAGCCATTTGTCAACCTTGTATCCTGCCGCTTCGAAGCGGCCTTCGACCAATTGGGCGATAGTATTTGCAGGCAACAATGCCAGCCTGTAAAGACTTGTAGGGCTCAGCTGCATGACACGGATAAGGTCGGATTCTTCAAAAGGCCAACATGCGGCAATTATCCTGAAGTTCCTGCTAGTTTCCCTGCGGAAATGGATGAGCCTTGGAAGGATATTCAACCAGTCTTGTGCATCGTCGATAATTATCACGGGGGAGAATGAAAAATGGAGATACGATAAGATATCTCCTTCGTTATGCGATATCAGAAACCTCGCATTCCACTCTTTGGACAAATGATACAGGAGAAATGTCTTTCCGGAACCGGGTTGACCAGAAAGGATAATATCCCCGGTGGTCTGCCGAAGTCTTGCCACGTCATTATCCCGTGACAACAGAGGAACATCGCCCAGTTCACGACAGTTGAGAGGAATGGAAGATAAAACAGGTCGTTTAATAGCTTTAGCCAAACCAGCTAATTGGGCTCTTAAGTCAATGAAATCAGAATCGAGCAATTCTTGCGATTTTTCTATTATATCTTTTAAGTTGGCTACGTTTGCTTCAAGAACGGCTGCAAGTTGGTCATGTTTTTCTTCCATCGTACGTAAGAGAAAGGCATGATCTTGTTGTCGCAACCACTCCAGATAAGCTCGAACTGTTTCATCTTCTATTTTCTGTTTTGAAGATGTTCGGTCTTTTGCTGCTTGGATGATTCGCTCACCGATGAATATGGCGAATGTTAGCAGTGTACCTCCTTTTGCTGCGAGGAGTTCTGCGAGTTCATTCATTCGGTGCCCCCTTTCAAATAGCAGCCATTCCGATTAGTCTTTCAGTCATCCTTGGACATTTGGTGATCACAATACGAACACACACCTGAAAAATCGAGGCTTTCAAACGGGCATTCGGACCTATCCGCCGCTTCAAAGATTAATCCTTCAAGATCAATGTCGGTCTCCGGATCCCCATAGTAATCGAGAATACCATCTGCTGCCGTACTCGGATCAAAGGTATTGTTTCCGCACCTGGCGCATTCACCACCTCCAAGGAACTCTAGCGCTGTCCAAGGCACATTGCCGTCTTGCATCATTTTAATAAATTCTTCAAATGTATCGGGAAGTTCACTCAATACTTCCGAGCGACCCATATCTTCAACTTCTTGCCATGAGTCCTCAATTTGCTTTTTGTAAGCTTTGAATGCCAGATTACCTTGGACGGCGTAAAGCATCCCATACTCAATCAAATCGTAGCCCATAGGAATCATGTTGAACTTATCATCGTGAATCTTCCTGATCTTCTCCAATACAGCTGGTGCAAGCCCCTTTCGGGCATCACCAATTGTTTTGAGTCCATATTCTGTTACTTTATTCATGAGGATCTCAACTTCGTATTCCTGAGGCTTCTCACCAAGTAATTCGAAATACAGAAATGAAAGACCTTGCTTATTCAAAGGCGCGTCATCCGAAAGGTCATTGGGCGGTTCTACAATTTTTTCAACATGCTTTCGAAGATCATTCGCCAATTTATCCACGGAACTTAAGAGTTCGCTTAGGCGAAGGGAAATCGGCCTTGCCAAGGGGGGAAGCGAAACCTGATTTTTGTAATAGTCATGATGTGCTAGGATAGCCCAGGCATCCTGCAGTAATGTTCGAATTTGAATTTCCATGGGCACCTTATGCTCTCCGTGCTTATGAGAAATTTTCAATGTGACTTTAAGATGAACTGCTTTATAAGGCTTTTGGCCAGAATGTCTTTCCTTCTCAATTATCTCAAGTCGTCCATCCTTCTTGATTTCCTTGATTAACGGATTGATGTCCCTCAAATTATTGACCACTATCCTCAATCCGGCAATGTCAGCGATATTTGTAAATATTTCATCAGGCTTAATGTCGTTCGTAATTGCTTTGTTGATAACACTTGAAAGACTTTTTATCCTGGTGTCGATGTAGGCTATCCTGAGTGTAGCTTTTTTCTGGTGTTTGAGCTTGATTGCTTCAACAATTATTTTGGCATCTGATAGAGCTTTCCTGTAAAGAGAAATCCGGTTACTGTACGATTTCTTTAGTATACCAACCTGTGATTTGTCTTGAAGCACTCTCATTTCCGCGATCACACCCCATCGCTTTCCACGGCACCCAGGAGCAGATGGGCGGCCTCGACGTCCTTTTTCCAATGCGTCATGGCCGCGGAGGGTTTCTGGGAAAGGTAATTCAGCAGGGCAATGATCGTCTGGCGGCGGTCCCAGTAGTTGGGGACCTCTTGCTTGAGATAATCCAGCCCCGGGCGTGGATCGTCCTCCTCGGCGGTTTTGTAGACGGCAAAGAGGATCTGTCGCAGGAGCGATCCGGCAAAGCCATCGCCGGAAAGATCACGCCCTTTGAGCTCGCCTGGCGTCTTCAGCCGGGTCTGATTGGCAGCGCCGCTGCCGATCAGGTCTCGGTAGTCGCTCATGCCGAAGCCCCGGGCGAACTCCTGATAGACGCCGTCGCGGTATTCTCCGTGGGCCTCGATTTCGATGCCCTTAATGTAAAAGCGCTCTTCCGGCAGGAGGCGCTTCCAGACAACGCTATCCAGGCTGTCGGGAACGAGAAAATCGGAGGCGATCCGGACGGCGCTCTTGATCATGTCCGTGAGCGGCGAGGACTCCCCGGCCCGGCGCACCCTTCTGAGCTCCCGCTCCACGTCGATGTCCTCGATGGCGCTGTAGGCGGTGACGACCCGCAAGGCTGCCGCGTAGGCGGCCAACTGGTAGTCCGAGTCGCCGAAATTCGGATCTTCCTTGTCGTCGATCTCCAGCATCGCTTTGAGTTGCCGCTGGACCTCGGCCTGGACATCCGGGTAGATGTCGGACCGGTCCCCCCGGAGGGTTTCATTCCGCTTGCGGAGAACGAGAAGAACGGTACCCTGGACGTATTTTCCCGTCCGGAAGGAGGTGTCGGTCTCCGTGGCAATGGTCCAGGCAGCCGTCACTCGGAGCCCTGCCGACCAGAGGATCAGGGCCAGATCCGCCCAGACATCCACGTCCTGGTGGGTGAACATGACGAGTTGCAGACCGCCCGCAGGCATGTTCTCGGCCAGTCGCCGGTAGCACTCCACCATGGCGATCCGGAAGTTTTCATCAGACCCTTTGACGGCCAGGGCGCGCTTGCTGTCGGCGTACCACGCGGGGAAGACAACGGGCAGGCGCTTTTCGTACCAGGCCAGAAAGAGTTCGGAGAGTTCCTCATAATTGACGGCATCGGCGTAAGGGGGATCGGTGATCCAGATGTCGGCAGCATGGGCTGTAACACGGGCATCGACTGGGATGACTTCGGAATTTGAAGAATTTATTTTTACTGGAAGTGACATAATCCAGGTTGTTATCAATGTTAAATGGCTCCGAGAAGCATAAGTTACAAGGGGATTCAGTGCCTGATTGTAAAATGACGGCGAACTTTTTTCATTTGCTGCGCTGGAGTCCCACTTACTTAGCCTCGAATACCAATCCGCCATTCGCCCGATGCCGAGGAGAAGGGCCGCTCCGACCTCTGGGGTCTTCGCCACCTCAGCCGCCAGTTCCTGAAAAAGACCAATCATCAGCAACTGCCGCGGATTGTAGAGGTGATGCCAATAGGTCCAGCCGCGTTCACGAGCAAGGCGATCCGTTTCAGCACCTGACTCGATCTTCCGGCAGGGGAGAAATCCCTTGTCCTGCCAGTCCTCAAAACGCTCCTTGATGAGGCGTAGGACCTCGGCCTCCCGTTTGAGGTCGGCTTGCGTCGGCGCGCGATACCGTTTTTCGCCCGTCTCCGGGTCCACCCAGCGGATACAGTAGAGGCGCTCCTGGAGGACGTCGTCCGGTCGGGGGACCAGATCCTCGTTTTCCCAGAGCCGCAGTCCCTCGCGTCCGCGGATTTCGTTGAAGGCTGTGGCGGTTCGCATCTCCGGCGGAATCCGGTTTCCCTTTTTGTCCACGGGGCAACGGATGCCGTCGGTGGCCGTCCCTTCCGACTTGATTTTTTCCATCTCTTCGGGGGCGGCGTCCTGGACGATCTCGATCCGGAAGGATTTTGTAGAGTTGTCCGGGATCAGGCGGGCGATGGTCCGCGTCTTCTGGCCGATGATCCAGGAAGGAGCCAGAGGAATCCGCCAGCCCGTCACGGGGTCCGTCGCTTCGACGCAGTAGAGGTAATAGTCGGCCCTCCAGCCCTTGCCGATGGTCTCCCCCGTGGCCTCGTCCTGCCAGCCTTCGTCGTTTCGTTCGATTCCCCAGGCCTCGATCTGACGGCCCACAGCGCTATAAACCAGCTTCTGAGCCTTCTGAATCTCCTTGGCCGTTTCCTCGTCGCCACCGATCAGGTGGATGGCGGCCCAGGTCAGGAGCGCCCCCACGGGGTTCAAATCCGCCCCGTAGACATCGCAGCCCATGACCGCGGCCTCGAAGGGGACGCTTCCCCCGCCGCAGAAGGCATCGCCGACGCGGGGCGTGTGGCCGAAGCGAAGCCGGCCCAACGCGTTGACCAGTTCGGTCAGGCTGTACGCCTCCGTTCCCAGGTGGGCGTTGATCTCTTGCCAGGCCGCATCCGAGGGGCCGACGATCTCTTCCGGACGCTTGCACCAGGTGAGTTTTCGGTCGTAGCCCATCCGGTTAAAGGCCCGCCGCTGCATGTGCGTCCGGTCATCCCGGGTTGCCGATCGCTTCCACTTCCCTTTGTCCGCTTCCCGGGTGAAGTAGAATTCCCTTTCCGCCTCGGTGGCAAACTCACAGACCTCGGCGGCGGGAATATTCGCCCGCACCCGGTTCCAGAGTCCCTCCTCGTCCATGGTCATGAGTTTGAGAAAGATCTCCCGATCCTTCTTAGGGTCGGCGGAGGCGGGTAGGAGCAGTCCCAGAACGGCCGCCCGGACGAGGACGAGGGGCTTGCGGCCCCACCATTTGCCGAGCCCCGTGAGGGTCTGGCTGTTGTTGGACTTCCGTTCCTTGTAGCTTTCCTTGGAGAGCTTGCTGACGGGGAACTGGGTTTCGATGAAGGTTAAATCCTGCATATCGCCTTTCTGTTCGCTTCGGGGGATAGGGCGCGATTTGCTTAACAATTCTATATCATGTCCCCCATCTCTTTTATGACTCTTCAAAGAGGGACGCCTGGGGGACTTTCCTCGGGGCGGTTTTCCGCTTTCTTTTCGGTAAGGGGGCGGGTGAGACGCTTTTTGCCGCCATGTCGTCCTCTTTGCTGGGCAAGGGGATCGGGTCGGGTTCTTCCACGAATCGCTCGCCGGGCATCTCCGGGACGGGGTTTTCCGAAAAGGCGATCTTGATCGCCTTGCGCCAGCCTCGGTCTTTTCCCGCCTCCGCTTGAGTAAAGGTCGCGTTGACGGTCGTGTAGAGCCACCAGCGCTCCTCCGGTTCCAGGCCGGTCCAGTTGGCGATGACATTGGGGATGAGGCTCTCGTCTATATCCTCCACGGCCCAGGCCAGGAGGATCAGCTCCTTGCCGAAATGGGGGGGCAGGATGTTTGCCCGGTCCGTTTTCCAGGCGACGGAGCGATGGCCGCCAGATCGGATTTTTTTGTTAAACTGACCTCTGGCCGCTTCCGCGATCCGCTCCCAGCGGTAGCGGTCCAGGCGCACCTTGACAAGCGATGGCCTGCCCCTGTCGGCAACGTTGTCAAGCGTATCGTCCCATTCGAAACGCTCCTCGATGGTCACGGGATCTTCATCTTTCTCCGGAAAGACAACGGCAAAATGATGCAGCGATTCTCCCGGGTCGAACCCGAAACCGATAAACTGGGTTTTTCTGCGGACCATCATCACTGTTGCACTTCCCCTTCTTTGATCTCCATCTTCAGATCGGCGACCATATCGAGCAACTGCTGTCCCGAATCGAATTTCAGGCTGCCGATATCGATGGCCAGGACCCCATCAGGGACGAATTCCTTGAGGAGGTCGGCGCCATGTTCAAAGTGACCCACGGCATGGAAGGCATCGTCTGGGGTGTTCAGTTCGATCCAGCGGGCGTCTTTGGCGATGGTCATACGTGCGCCTCCAAGATCGGCGTTGTGCTTCTTCGCGGCCTCCAGAAATTGATACGTCTCCCCCGTAGAGTCCTTCTTGAAAGCGTGTTTCCAGACGGCGGCTTTTGCGCGGTCGATCGTCGCCGCGGGATCGACCTTCCCCTGCGGCGCCGGAATGTTCACTGACGGCGATTTGATGCCTTCCCCTTCGGCCACGGCGAGAATCACCCGGCAATCCGCCGGGATCTCAAAAGGCTTGGCATAAGGCACACCGCTCGTCTCGACGCCGGAACCGTCGGTGGTGAAGCGGATCTGCCCGCCGGGCAGGGCCTTGAGCTCGCATTTGCGTTTCGATCCCTCCTGGTAGAAGCGGTGTTTCACGACGATGGCGTTGGTCCAGGATACCGCCTCCCCGGTGGCGTGCTCGCCCTTGGAATCGACGCAGAGGAAGGAGAGTTTCAGGGCCTTGGTCTTGAGGTCGTACTCTTCCAGTTTCTTTGAGGAGATCGTTGCCGGCCCCTTCGTTTCCATGTAAACCGTATCGCCGTTGACAGGCCGGATGCGCAGAGTCGCCTGGCCGGTTTCCAGGTCGCGGCTCAAGACCTGGATCTGGACGGAGGCGGCCGGCTTTTCAAAGGGTCCCCGCGTGATGTAGCCCATCATCTCCCGCCAAAGGTCCCGTTTGACCAGTTCATCCTTCAGATTGTCGAGGGCGTCCGGATGATGCCAGACCCAAGAGGGATCAGATGCGGCGCGCTGCCGTATCGCGCTCCAGGCAACCTCCTTGGCGTTTTCAGGCCAGAGTTTGCTTTCCACGCGGTTCCGGAAATTGCCGTCAGGGGCGATCTGGGTCTCGTATTTGTAGCATTCCTTGAGGGCGGCCAGGACCTGTTCCTCCCCCTTGTATTCATTGGCCACATATTTGGGATCCAGATCCACCGATACGAGGGAGTTCTTCGTCGGGTAATACAGGATGGTAAAGGTCTCGCGGCAGGCCTGATAGAACCGTCCCTCCAATTTGCTCTTGATCTCCGATGCTTCGATATACTGGGGATCGCTTTCCCGGACGCCTTCATCCTCCATCTCTTTGACAATCGTGCGGACGGCACTCAGCTCGGCAGCTCGTTCCAATACCGTGTCGTAAGCCTTCGCCGCGCCGGTCAGAAAGCAGACCCGGTTTTTATATTGTTGATTCTTGTAAAACTCTTCAATGGCCCGGAAGGAATCTTCTGCCGGGCGAAAGACGATCAAGGTCACTGCATCGGACTGGAGCTGTACCTGGTCGAGGGCCGGCAGGGCCTGAATCTTCTGGTAGGCTGCCCTTGTGGTGACCTTGAACATGTCACCCAGGCGATCGCGCAGTTCCTTTTCTCTCTGCTCCCGGAGCTTGTTTCGGGCGTAGGTGGCCACCTTGGCCTTCAGGTTTTCGACATTCTTGAAGAAGAGCTTTCCGTCCCGGGAGACATGGAGATACCATGCGTCGGACTGGAGGCGGTCGAAGATGCCGCGAAGCTTCACGACATCTCTCTCCGGGGCGGCCAGGCAGCCGAGGATCTCTGAACGGCTGAGTCCCAGAACTGGATTCGTGGCCGTGGAGAGGGAGGAAAGAAAGATCAGCTTGGCGATATCCTGGGCGTCCGTCGCGGTGGCGCCATCGATCTGCTGAGCCAGGGCGCCACCGCCTTCCGCGGCGATGTCGCGGGCAACGGCTACTTCCAGCCCGGCATTGATCTGCCGAATCTCACTGAGCATGGAGGCATCCTGAAGGTCAAACTCGTGGGGGCCGATCAGCCCCTGTTTAGCGGCTGCACCGGAATTCCAGAGGTGGGCAACGATGAGCCGCATGATCCTGATCAGGGCGCGGGTCTGCTGAAAGCCGCGATTCTCCTTGAAACGGGCGTAAAGATCGCGAATCGCCGGGTGGAAGGGGTAGGCGTTCAGGATATCCGTCTTGAGCTGGTCTGGGGAGACCTCCGAAAGGCCCATCTTCTTGGCATTGTCCACGGCGACGCCGTAAGCGTCGGCCACCGCCTCGATGTCGGAGACGGAGGGCGTTTTCTCAAAGATCCGGGTTCGCAGGATATGGTAGATCTCATTGGTGTTGATCTTGACCGGATCGATCCGGACGACGTTCCTGTTGACCTCCTGCTCCAGATCGTTCAGGGACTGCAAGGCCTGGGTGATGGATGCACTCCCACTCGCATAGGCCGTGCCGGAAAGGTCGGTGATGACCACGCAGGCACGGGGCAGTTTGTTGCTGTTGACGGCAACGAGCAAATTGGCCAGGGCGATTTCCGTCAACCGGTCCAGATACGTGTCGCCCACGGCCACGGCCCGGGCTGCTTCGAAATAAGGAGGCAATTCATCAAGGAGAATGAGCACCGGTTTCCCCTGGAGAAGTTCTACCCACTTGTTGGGATCAGGCGGTTTCAGGGGGCTGTAAAACTCGTTAAGGACGGATTTCTGATTGAGCTGCTCGGCGATCTCTCCCCAGATCCCGAAGGGCGTGCTGGTCTGGCGACCGCTGAAGGCGACGACTGTTACCGCGCCCATATCGCCCGGCTTGAAGAAATCGGCCATGACCTGCTTGCGGTATTTTGGATACTTCGCCAGAAGCCCCAGGGTAATCAGGTTATGCGTCTTTCCGCCGCCCATTGACTGGCTGAGCAAAAACGTCCCGGAGGCGCTGGTGGTTTTGCCTTCCAGCCGGCTGATGGCCTCCGTAAGGAGGATACGCATGCCTTCAGTGACATAGTTCTCGGAAAGAAAATCATCGGGATCAATCGTGGGCAGATCGTCAAGATTGTAAACCGTGTCCAGGCGGGCCTTGTCGAAAACTGATGCCCTGGGTTTGCATAGATCAGCGAGCGTTTTCATGAATGATCTCCCGTTTATTGACTTGATCCAACTTGATCACGCTATTCATTTTTACCCGTACCTTTAAAATACAAAACCCCATTCTCTTTTAAGACACGGGGTTTCAGTAATCGGTCCATGGGTTCCTCACGCATGGCTATTGATCCACGAATTATGATCAGAGGTCACATATGGAGTGCTCATTATCACGGTTTTATCATGAATGCTACCTCGAAACGTAAGACAGATGGCCAAATCTTCAGGAAAATCCATCAGCCTCAAATAATGGGCTAATTGGCTTTTCAGTATATACGCTCTTTCCTTCCGTATTCAAGGCATTGGTCAGACCAAACTATTCACGCTTTGTATTTGAACACGAAGGGCTGATATGGGGTCGTTTATTTAACTTTTTTGTAAATGTTTGTTTATAAATTCTCGAGGCTTTAGAATTTCGATATCATGGTATCCAGAAACTTTAAGTAAATGCTTATCCCCACTTATGATAATCCTGCTTCCACTGGCAATAGCGCAGGCTACAAATTTATCATCATCGGGATCACTACACAGAGGTTCGGGGAGATCTTCAGCAACATATAACTCTGCCTCAATGGTTACCAAATCAAGAATCGGTCGCAAGTCAATTGAAGGGAACTCTTCGGAAAACGCTTCACCCACCCGCCGGTATTCACTCAATATATCTTGAGAAATTACCAATTTAATTACGCCGTCACGCCATGCATTGAGTATTTGATGCGGTGGACCGCTGAAAAAAACACCGGAAATAAAGACATTCGTATCGAGAATAACCTTCACTTGCGGCCTCGCACCTTCGCAATAGTGGCATGGACGTCAGACTTCTTCAGCCCGGCTTCTTTCGCCTGTTTGCGAGCTTCGGCAATCAGTTTGTCAAAATCTTCCATAGATGGTTGGGAGATCGATTTGAATATAACCACATCTTTTTCTCCCACTACGACAAATTGAGTGCCAACTTTTAAGTTAAGTCGTTTGCGTATATCCTCAGGGATAACGACTTGCCCTCTGGAGGTCATTTTTGTAGTTGCCAGACTTGCCATTTCAATACTCCTTGGAAAATATTCTTACTGATAAGATTTTTAGCTTAGATAATTATATTTGGCAAGTCGAAAATTAAATGAACGTTTATGCAATAGTATCATTGCCAGTATAGGGAACCCCAAAACCCTCACCTGTGGATTTATGTTTACGTCAAAAGTCGCATGTTTCGACCGGGATTCAATAAGCTCTCAGGATCAGGGGTTTATCGCTTTGTATTTGGAGTAAATGCATCTGTTTTACGGAAATATGGCATGGGCCAGACCTCGACACCAACTACAAGTGTGGACATACTCTTAGATCTTGATGTTGATGATTACCAAAGGAAATCCTGCAGGAAATTGCCCTTGAAGCCGGGTCCTTAGCGTAGACCTTCTGTCAATTGCCGATTGTGTGTCGTTCTGCTCCGGAGCCGAAGATACAGGTAGCTTTTGCCGATGGGAAATGTCTTGACATAGAGGGGACCAGCCTGAATCCTGAACTCACCCGAAAAAACGCCGTGGCAATTCTTGCAAGGATCGGATAGGATTTGCCCAGCCGTTGGCTAATTCAATCAACGAAAGGAGGCAACGATGAAGCTTAAAACAAAAGACGGAGGATGGAATCCTTACTTTGCCGGGGCGCTGGTCGGCATTTTGGCTATTGCTTCGGTGTGCGCTACGACAACGCTGATGGGCAAAACCAATTATCTGGGCGCGTCCACCACTTTTGTCCGCGCCGCTGGTTTTGTGGAGCAGGTTTTCGCCTCGGAACATGTTGCTCAAAACGCTTATTTCGCCGCCACAAAAATCAAAGTGGACTGGCAGTTTATGCTCATCATCGGAATTTTCCTGGGCTCGCTGATCTCTTCTCTCACGGATAAAAGTTTTCTGGTGGAAAAAGTACCGCCCATCTGGCAGGAACGCTTCGGCTCCTCAATGGCCAAAAGAGGCGCAGGCGCGTTTCTCGGCGGCATCGTGGCCATGATCGGTGCGCGACTGGCGGATGGCTGTCCCAGCGGACACGGACTCAGCGGGATGATGCAGTTGTCGGCAAGCTCTTTTGTGGCGCTGGCGCTGTTTTTCGCGGCAGGCGCTCTGACCGCGGTGCTGGTTTACAAAAGGAGGGCGTCATGAGCATTGATCAAATTTTGGGCTTAATTACCGGTGTGGCGTTCGGATTTCTGCTGCAGAAAGGGCGGGTCATCCGTTTTGAAAAACAGGTTGGCGCGCTTCTGATCAAAGACATGACGATATTCAAATTCATGCTTTCCTCGATTCTGGTCGGCATGGTGGGGATATTCATTCTCTCGGATATGGGAATTATCACGTTCAGCCACAAACCGTTGAATGTGGGCGCCGTAGTGATCGGCGCAATTCTTTTCGGCATTGGCTGGGCGGTGATGGGATTCTGCCCCGGCACTTCCGTTGCAGCTGTAGGCGAAGGCCGCGTGCATGCTTTATTCGGCATCGCGGGAATGCTGGTCGGCGCGGCGGTATTTGCCGAACTGTATCCGTTTCTTCAGTCCACCGTCATGGCCTGGCAGGACTTCGGGAAAATCAGCCTGCAGGGCGCTCTGGGTATTTCCCACTGGGTGCTTGTGCCGATATTCTGGGCGGCAACGATCGGCCTGTTTGTGGTGTTCGAGAAAAATGGTCTGTAAAATCTGAATGTTATCAGTCTCCCGTCCGCCGGCATCGAAGGCCGGCATGCCGGCGGACGGGAATCAATTCATCGCCCGTTATTGAATTGATAAGGCGTTGCTTTTTTGTAGCGTGACTATATGAAGAGGAAATTTGATTGTCATGAGGATTTGGGAGCAAAATGCTGGGTCCTTTGCCGATCATTAAGCGGGAGATTTGTCATGGAGCTTGTCTTTTGATAAATCGGCCTCATTTTTTGTTGACTTCCCCATCAGGCAGGCCTTTCCAGCACGCCTTTATTTTTGCGATGCATCATGCTTCGATGAAATCGCACCAAGAGTATTGAGGGTCCCAAGAGAAGTGATTGTTATTCATTTCAGATCGAAAGGTTTGATGATTGTTAAAAATGCTGCATAGCACATTTCAGGAAGGAGCGGATCTACTCCAAAAGAAAGAAATTGGCTTTCATATATTTACACGCTTTCGATCGCCATTCAATAATCCCTCAACATTTGGGGGTTAACGCTTTGTATTTGCAGTCGAGTGAGCGCGGTTAATAAAAATATGAAGCGGAGAGCGCTGAAGATTAACAAATCAGCTGTCCGCGGTCTAACCGTTACGTTGCTTTACGCCTCCGGTTTCATGTTTCGCTGAACCTGATTTGGGTATGAACTTGATTTTCAGATCACAGCCGACAGCTTGGGCATATTTTTTCAGGGTTGTCAGGGATGGTGCATGCTTTCCAGCAGATTCCAAGCGCGAAACAGCACTTTTTGTCGTTCCCATCAACTCCGCAACCGCCTCTTGGGTGAGACCGGAATTTGAACGTGCTGACAACATCTCGCGGACAAGAGTATATTCTTCTTCCAAATCATTATATGCTTTTCTAAATCCCTCCCGTTTTTGAGCTTTCTTAAGAAAAGCCTTATGATCGTGGGAAACAGGCTCGTATTTTAATTCAACCATTCTGTACCTCCTTCATCCTTTTCCTGGCCATCTTAAGTTCCTGTTCTGGTGTATCCGGTGTTTTCTTGACAAACGCATGAAGAATCACAACACGTTGACCGATCATAAAACAGTAAAACACCCGTCCGATGCCTTCGCGACCTCGGGGCCTCAATTCAAAAAGACCGCCACCCATTGCACGTGAATGCGGCATGCGCAAATTCGGCCCAAACTCCATCAACAACTCAATAATCCGTGCATAATCGGCCAATATACCGTCTGGCCAGCTCTCGATCTCAGCTTGAACCCAAGAATGGAAGTAGGTGATGGAATAACTCATGGCGGGCAGGTTAGCATATATGCTAACACGTGTCAACGGCAATTTATCAAACGCGTTTAAAAACCCGCGCACTTTCAACCAGAATTAAATAAACTCTCATGAAAAAAATTTTATCGCTTTGTATTTGGAGGGAGTGGCCACTATTCATAAAATAATGACCTGTACTGGACATTGTGTCCATCTTGTACGAGGTTAGACAGTGTTCTGCATTACACTTTACCGATCGAAAGGATCGATTCAATCCAGCACCTTCCGTATCTGTTGGGACAGCTCCGCCAATCGGAATGGTTTCTTGATGAAACCATCGCAGCCGCGATCCATGATCTGCTGCGCCTGCCCGTCGATGCTGTAGCCGCTGGCAAGAAGAACCTTTACTTCGGGGTTGATCTCACGCAGGCGATCGAAGGTCTCGCCCCCGGACATCCCCGGCATGACCATATCCAGGATCACCAAGTCGATCTCGCCTTTCCTTTCCATGTAAATGGCGACTGCCTCCTCGCCTCTACCTGCCGTATAGACCTTATATTGCAGAGACGCCAGCAGCTCCCGGCTCACATCCAGAACCATATTTTCATCGTCTACCAGCAGGATACTCTCCGTGCCTCGCACAGGCCTCTCGATTGAATCCTTATCATTAGCTAAATCTTTCTCAGAGGACGGCAGATAGAGAATGAAACTGCTTCCCTGGCCGGGTTCGCTCTCCACGGTGATCATGCCGCCGTGGCCCTGCATGATGCCGTAGACCGTGGCGAGCCCCAGCCCCGTCCCCCGGCCCATGCCTTTAGTGGTGAAGAAGGGATCGAAAATGCGTTCCTTCGTCTGCGCGTCCATGCCAGTGCCGGTGTCGGTGATGGTCACCTTCACGTATCGTCCCGGCGACACATGCCCGAACATCGAAGGGATCTCATCTAATACAACCTCCTCTGTCTCAACGAATATATCCCCACCCTCGGGCATGGCCTGCCAGGCATTCACAAAAAGGTTCATGAAGACCTGGCCCATCTGCGACTGGTCGGCCTCGACGACGCAGGGGCCTTTCGCGTACTTCCGGTGAATGTTGATTTCCTTCTTGGTTCTGCCGAACATGACGGAGGACTTCTCGACTATATCGTTCATGGAAATAGGCTTCACGTTATAGCGGCCACCTTGAGCAAATCCCAGGAGTTGACCGGACAGATCGGCGCCGCTTCGGATCAGTTCCTCGATATGCTTCAGCCGGACATTGCGGGAATCGGAGGGGTCGAGACCAAGCATCATCAGAGAGGCATGTCCCTGAATCGCCATGAGCAGATTGTTGAAGTCATGGGCGATTCCCCCCGCCAGCGTCCCAATCGATTCCAGTTTCTGTGCACGGGTGAGCTGGGCCTGGAGCTTCTCCCGCTCCGCCTTGGCCTTCTTGCGGTCGGTGATGTCCTCTGAAATGCCCAGCAAGTATTCGGGGTCTCCGTTAGTGTTCAGAATTGGCACTTTCTTGGTGTGCAGGATTCGCTCTCCCTTGCCAAGGGTCTGAATGGGTTCTTCTTGGATGTCCAGAATTTCCTTCCTGCGCAAAACTTCCCGGTCCTTCTGTGTAAAGAAGTCTGCATGCTCCTTCGGAAAGAAATCATAATCGTTCTTCCCCAGCAGGTCGTTCCTGGAATAACCCAACAGATCCTCTCCCGCCCGATTGAATCGGACAAACCGTAGCTCCCCGGCCTCCTTGAGGAAGATCATGTCCGGGATATTCTCAATAATTGAGTTCAGCAAAGTATTTGCCTTTTGAATTTCCTCCTCCACGTGCCTGCGTTGGGTAACATCACGGGAACTCATTACAATGGCCGTTATGTCTCCTTGGGCATCAAGAAGCACATCCCCCACCGTATCGAGCCAGATATAATGGCCATCCGCATGCCTGACCCTGTATTCAGCAGTGGTGCGTCGCTTGGCGGCGAGCCCCTCGGAAAAAGTCTTGATGACCTTCTCCAGGTCGTCGGGATGAACAATCTCAAAGACCGATTTGCCTTCCCGTTCTTCCAGCTTGTAGCCCAGTCCCTTGAGATGAGAGGGACTCACAAATATATTGACGCCCTTGAGATCCGTCACCCGGATCATGTCGGACATGTTATCCGTAATCAGACGCAGCCTCTCCTCGCTTTTTTTTAGAGCATTTTCCGCCTGCTTTTGCTCCGTGATGTCGCGAAGATGCTCAATGATATTCACGAGGTTCCCTCCCTCGTCAAAGACAGGATAAGAACGGCAATCGAGCCAGACGCCCATCTCTTCGATGTATTTTTCGACTCTCGCGGGTTCTTTTGTTTTGTATACTTCAGATGTAGCGCATATCTCGCAACGTTTTGTCCTGTTTATGAGCTGAAAGCACTTTTTCCCTTCCACTTCCTCTTGCGAACGCCCGAGGAAATCATAACCAGCCTGATTGTACCGAATGATCCCATGCTGATGGTCCTGGATACCCAAAACATCCGGGATGGCATTGAACAGGGATTCGAAAAAGGTTGATAATTCTTTGTATCTGCCTGAGCTTTCTTTCAGATCTTCATCAACCTGCTTGCGGTTGGTGATATCGCGGGCGATTCCAATGATTGAAGGTGGCTTGTCATCATGATATATAACAGATGCTTTGTTTTCAACGGTGATATATCTACCATCCTTGCACCTTAATCTATATTCACCAACTTCTTTTTGAAAACCAACCTGTATTATCTCACTGAAATCTTTCAGTCCTTTAGAAAGGTCCCTTTCGTCTAACAAAGAAAAAATATTTAGAGGGCGGATATCTGTCAGTTCATATCCTAACAGAGTCAGTGCTGTTGGGTTGGCATCGATAAAGTTCCCATCAAAGTCGACTACGTATATGCAGTCGAGCGAGCAATCAAATATTGCATTATACCGTTGTTTGTTTTCCCTGAGCGTTTCCTCCGCCCGTTTTCGCTCTGATTCTGATTCTTCCAGTTGCGCAATTCTCTGTCTCAGAGAAGCAAGTTCCTGGATCAGTGCCTGCTTTGTCTTGAATTGATCTTTCATAGGTTTTCCCTATTTAAGCCTGTTTAAAGAGATTTTGTGAGTAGCTATTTTAAGTTTCCCGTTACCCTTTAGGGTTATTTTTCAGGTTTGATGCGAAAGATTCTTCTGCATTCAGGGTGTAGAACGCCTTTTGCAACGAGTTCGTCGATCTGTTCGCCAGGTTCAAAGACCGGGTTGAGCTGTGTAAGAGGATCGGGCCATAGGAGGCCTTCGGTCAGGCTGTCAAAAACTTTCTTGCTTATGATTGGATCTCGAAGGTGAATGAAACTCTGGACAAAAGATGCGTAGTCCCTGACAATACGATTACGAAGGTTAAAAACGTCCATTCAGTCCCATCTACTTGAAGGTATGACAGTTATGAATTCAAAGATCGCCTGAAAAGCTATTCAAATCCCGACAAACACAAAACCCCGCTCTCTTTTTGAGACATGGGGTTCTGTAATTATTCCATAGCATCCTCACACATGGTTTACTGGTTCAGGATTCTTCATCGTTAGCGTTACATAACGCGCTTTTTCCTATCACATTGAAATTAATATTGCTATTGAGAAACGATGAGGCAGATGAAGTATGACCGTCGCAAAAGGCTATCAGACATTCGTGTTTTCAAACCGGTTTCAATTTACTCGCCCGAAGAGGCTGGGTGACGCTTTGTATTTGAACCCGACATTCGACAGCAGTAGGCACATTTTGGCCTTTGGAAAGGCGTAAGTTATTGAAAACACGTGGTCGGGTTTCCGAGAAACTGGAAAACATGTAGGCATGCGAATTATATAATTGTTTTTTATATTATGGGTAGTATGTGTTATTTGAGTAGGCATGTACGTTAGAACAATTTCTCGGAAGAATAAAGGCGGATCCACTACGACCTATGTCCAGTTGGCCCATAATGTTCGTGATCCTCAAACCGGGCAGCCCCGGGCGGATGTTCTTTACAGTTTCGGGCGTGTCGACACCCTGGATGTTGATGCGATCAGACGATTGACCAAGAACCTCTCCCGCTTTCTCTCTCCCGAGGAAGCTTTGCAAATTCAAGGGGCGGCAGATGGTGGTATGCCGCTTCGCTTTATCAGGAGTTATCCCATGGGTGGCGCGTATCTCTTGCGTATCCTTTGGGAACAGTTGGGGATACCTGAAGCTCTTTCTCAGTGCATTAAGGATCGGTCGTTTACGTCTCCGGTGGAGTGGGCAACGTTTGCCATGGTGGCCAATCGCGCCTTGGCCCCAGATTCCAAAAGAGGCGCTGAGGAGTGGATCAGGGAAGACGTGGCCTTGGGGAATCCCGATTACCTATGACTGTCGAAGGCAGGATTTTAGGCGAATGTCTGTTCCCAATCTTTTCTGATAATTTCGAACAATTGTTTTGCATCATCATGAATCAGGACCATAACCTCAAAATCGGCAGGACAGAGGAGTCGCTGCAGCATGAATCCGGCACCGTCAAACCAGCGTGGGAAGGCGCCGCCGAAGAAGTAGCGCCGCCGCTGCAATTCTGCTGCCGCCTCCCCGACCCAGGGGGAGGCGAGATTGACATGAACCTGAAAAACAAGACGACCCCCTGGTCTTGGCTGTTTTTCTCCTCGTCCACCAGACATTTCGCAAAGTCGCCGCCTATTTCACTGAACATGATGCGGGCTGCATTTGCGGCCTCATAGATGTGCGTTTCCACCTTAGAGACAAGGCCGGTCGGCGCCCTCTATTTTGTTATGCATAGCAGACAGTACGCAAGAATTCGGATAAATCTTTTTATTCACATTCACCCCTGGAGAGATTAGTTCAACCATCCGCCCATAATATTCAATTGACACAAGCGGCCATTCTGCCTAAACTGGCCCATCTTGAAAATACGACTCCCGATTCCGTATGGGCAGCAAAACACCTTGGATTCGGACTGTCCGCTCATCAAGAAGACTATATTTTGACGGTGTCGCAAAAAGTCATTTCACTCCCCCCTCTTTAAATGGGGAGGTTAGGAGGGGGATGGGGTCATAACCGCTGATGACGGGGGGAGGTTTAAACCAATCCCCACCCCGGCCCTTACCTTGAAGGGGAGGGAACAGCAGGGAACTAAAACCTCATATCGCCCAACCCGATTCTCCCCTTCAAGGGGAGGGTCATTTGCGACTTTTTAGGGGGGCATCATTCTTACAAAGACGCCACTGGTATCGCCGGCAGCTTAAGGAGAACAGGGATATGGATGGTCTGGTCGATCAGCGGTTTACCTTTCATGCGCATAATCTGCCCCTGGAAACCTTTGGGGTGGTTAATTTTTCCGGACAAGAGGGCCTTTCAACCTGTTACGGTTTCGATGTCCTCTTGATTTCGGACCGCGGGGATCTGGACATCCCCGAAATAGCCCGCAATTCGGTTCGGATCTCCTTCCTTAGGGAAGGCGGAGCCACGGTGGATTTCGCGGGGTACCCCCTCTTCTTCGAGCAACTCCATGCCGTGGACCGGTATATCTTTTATCGCACCCGCATCGTTCCCCGCCTGTTCTGGTTGTCGTTAACCCATCACCACCAGGTGTTCCTCGATAAAACCGTTCCGGAGATCATTGCGGACTGCTGCCGGGACGCCGGCCTGACGACACTGGATTTTGAGCTGCGCCTGCAGTCCACCTACGCACCCCGGGAGTATGTATGCCAGTACGGAGAGAGCCACCTGCAATTCATTTCCCGCTGGTGCGAGCGGGAGGGGATCTACTACTTCTTCGAACAAGGTGAAGGCGGCGAAAAGGTCGTCTTCACGGACACCCGGATCGCCCATGCCGCCTTCCCCCAGGGACAATCCCTGCTCTATCGCACGCCCTCCGGCCTGGACCGGCATCATGCCGATGAGATCGTCACCGGCTTCCACCGCCGCTGCCATCTGGTACCCGCCGAGGTATTGCTGAAGGACTACAACTATCTCCGCCCCTCCCTCGAGATCAGCGGCGCCGCATCGGTGGATGGCAAGGGTCGGGGTAGGCTTTACCGCTACGGCGACCATTTCCTTACCAGTGAAGAAGGCGCCCGGCTCGCCGCCATTCAGGCCGAGGCACTGCGCTGCCGCCAGGAGACCTTCCACGGCCAAAGCTCCGTCTCCTATCTTACCTCCGGATTCACCTTCAGCATTCAGGATCATTTCCAGGCCTCCCTCAATCAAAGCTACCTGGTTACCGAAGTTCATCACGAGGGCTCTCAGGCCGGCTATCTGACCGGAGGATTGCAAGCGTATACGGAAGAAGGAGGGAACAATCGGATCTTCTATAGAAACTCCTTCACCGCCATCCCGGCGGGCGTTCAGTTCCGCCCCGAGCGGCGCACGGAAAAGCCGCGGATTTCCGGAACCCTGACCGGCAAAATCGACGCCGCCGGCTCGGGTCAGTACGCGGAAATCGATGGGCACGGCCGGTACAAGGTGATCCTCCCCTTCGACACCTCCGGCAGGAAGGACGGCACCGCCTCGGCCCGGATCCGCATGGCTCAGCCCTATGGAGGCGGGGTCGCGGGTATGCACTTCCCCCTTCGTAAGGGCGCGGAGGTCCTACTGACCTTCCTCGACGGCGATCCGGACCGCCCCATCATCGCCGGCGCGGTCCCCAACCCCGAAACGCCGAGCCCGGTAAGAGACGCCAACCAGACCCAGGGCATAATCAGGACGGGCAGTCACAACAAGATCGCCGTGGAGGACGAAGCGGGCAAGGAACAGATCCACCTTCAAACGCCCAACAAGGGGAGTTCCATTACGGTGGGCGCTGGGAGCAGCCGGTGGAGTTATTTTACCCCCGCGGATCTGGACAAGATCAAGGAGGGTTTCGACAACTACGTGGAATGGATGAAGGAGACCTTCGGGGAATACGAAACCATGGAGAAGTCGGAAGACGTCTGGGGAATCGAACTGTTCACCAACAAACTCCTCACCATCTCGGCGGAGGCATCCAACAAGGTCATCCTCGGTGAGGAAACGACTATCGTCGGCGGCGGGGTCAACGACTTCATCGCCGGCTGGGAGTGGTGCATCGTCTTGGGGGCATACCTCCATTGGGTCTTCGGAGGGATCCTCGAGGTCCATCTCCCGGAAAAGATGAAGCTGGAAAACTTTCATGCCACGGTGAACACGGAACACCTGGAGGCCCACGTCAAGACCCTGGAGGCCACGGCGGCGACAAAAACGGAGCTGGCCGACGAGATCCGCAGCGTCGGACGGAATCAATACGACTTCGTCATGAAAAGGTTGCAAGCGGTGTATAAGAAGATCGAAGCCGTCGATGATAAGGTCGTGGCCGTCAATCGGGACGTGCGGGCTCACAATGACGAAATCAGGGCGATCAACACCCAGTTGTCCGCCAATACCTCCTCGATCAAGGCCTGCGCCGACGAGATCAAGGCCCTGGGAACGGCCGTGGAGGACACGGGCATGGCCATCGCCACCATGGGTGTCATCGTCGAGGAAGGGGGCACCGCCACCTCCACCATTGGGACGGAGATCAAGGATATGGGACTGTCGATAAACAGTGCCGGCATCCATGCCACGGACGCCCCCCTGATCTCCCAGAATTAACGGGCGAACCCATGAAGGTCATCAAGGAAACCAACCAGGGGCTGCTTCTCAACCACTTTCAGGTTCGTGGCCGTTGCTATCTCGCCGTCACCGTCATGTCACTGTTCTCCTTCGCCGCCCCGGACGAGGCCCTGCCGGAGCAGGAGCTGTGGCCTCTCGTCCAGGAGGAACTGGGAAAAGACGCCATCCTCGATGCGGCCATGCCCAAACCTCAGGGCGAGGTCCTGATCCACGGCTATGCCTTCGCCCCCCAGGGAAAAGCCGTTGCCGCCCTACCCGTGGAGTTTCGCATCGGCCCCATCGCCAAGACCATCTATGTCTTCGGAGACCGGTTCTGGCAAGGAAGGGGCAATATCCTCTCCGTCATTTCCGACCCGGCGCCCTTTACCGTCATGCCTCTCACTTACGAGCGAGCCTTCGGAGGTCCGGGATGGGAACGCAACCCCCTGGGGAAGGGATATGCCGCCCTGCGCAATGAACGGGGGGAGGAAGTACATCCGCTCCCCAACCTGGAGAATCCCCGGCATCTCATCGCCGCTCCCGCCGACCGTCCCGAACCGGCCGGCGTCGGCCCCCTGGACTACACCTGGCCCCAGCGAGTGAAAAAACTCGGCACTTACGACCGGCACTGGTTCGAGAACCACTGGCCTGATTATCCGGAAGACATGGACTGGGGCTATTTCAACGTCGCCCCGGAGGACCAGCAGCAGCTTGACTTCTTCGCCGGCGGGGAAAGAATGATCCTGAAGCATCTCCACAAGGACAGGCCGCACATCGAATCCCGGCTGCCGGCACTCCGCCAGCGGTGCTTTCTCAACGTCCTGGCCGACCGCAACGATCCCCGGGGCGAGCAAATTTTCAAGGAGGTAAAGACCCGCCTGGAAACGATCTGGCTCTTTCCCCACGTGGAACGGGGGATCGCCGTCTTCCGGGGGGCCGCCGCAGTGGCCGACGACGAAGCCCTGGATGTCCGGCAACTGTATCTCGTTACGGAAAAACCGGCGGACAATCCCCAGGGTATCGAGTATTATCATGAGGAATTCCGGAAGCGTCTGAATCGCAAAATGCCAGCGGAAGCCGCGGCCGCAGCGGCCGCCGCCAAGGCCGAGGGCAAGTCCAAGCTGGCCGCCCTGGCGGAGCGCCTCCAGGATCTCCCCCGGGAGATCGATGACGCCGTCGCCCGGGGCCTGGGACTTGCCCCCAGTCCCATAAAGACGGCGGCGGAGCTGGTGGCGAGCGCCCAGGCCAACATCGACGAAAAGCTGCGTCTCTTTGATGACGCGGAAGAGCGCCTGAAGAAGACCAGGGCAAAATTCGGCCATCTGGTAAAGATCGACCTGAGCGGCTTGGCCAGGGGGCGCGCCGGGCTGGCCGCCGCCAGGGACGAGCTGGCCGTCCTCCCCGGTATGGCGACCACGGCCCACGAAGACCTCGCCAAGGCTTTAGCCGGGGTCAAGGACAAGGTGCAAAGCCTCCAGGGGAAGATCGACCCCTCTCTTCTGGCCAAACACAATCTGGACGACCCGGCGGGTTACGTGGAGCGGTATAGGATGCCGACGCCCGACCCCTGGCAAGAGCAGGGGATGCGCTTTCTCGAAAGATGCCAAAACAACCTGGCCTTCGCCCCCAAGATAATGAAGATGCTCACTGCGCTGGGAATCCGCCGCTATACGATCAAACGCTTCTGGATCGGTGTCAATCCCAGCTTCAGCGGATGCGACCCCACGGCCTGGGGGCTGGCGGCGGAGAATCCGGCCCGGGAGAACCCCCGGGAGCTTACCCTGCCGCCCGGACTCATCGTTCCCACCTTCCACAAGGCGGAACTGCTTCGGATCAAGATCCGCTCCCTGCGCCAACAGATCTACCCGCCCCCGGATTTCCCCAGCCTGACCTTTACGGCCGGGAGGGAGATCACCCGGGACAATATCGTCGAGGGATCGGGGGATGAAGCCATGGTTATCGCGGCGGGAAAAGGAAAACCATGGATCCGCGTGGCCTATGAATTCGAGGCGATCCTCCTCAATCAGGAACTCGGCGATTGGTGCACCGTGGCGGCCCTGGGAGATCCGGGGGCAAATCTGAAGAAGGATTCGGAAGCCTTGCTCCAAGAGGCGCCGCGGTTTCTTGTCCTCCTCTATCCCGGCCTGCCGGAAGCTTGCAACCGGAGCAGCGATCTCTGGAAAAAGAAATATCCCCAGGCGGAACCCCTGACCCTCCCCACCGGGAGAAACCTCTATGAGGCGAAAATGGCCGGCGCGGATCTCCGGAAATGGATCGCCGACGCCCTGTGTCCGGACTTCGCCCCCCCTCCGGAGATGGAACTTAGGGATGTGGACCTGAACAAACCGGGGGCCGTCGCAGCCATGATCCCCGTTATCGATGTCGCGGCCATCATCGCCAAGGTGCGGGAGGAGATCTCGAACCGCATCCAACCCGATCTCGACCGTCTGGAGGCCGGGAAAAAGGAGGTCATGGACCAAGCCCGCCGGCAGTTGGCCGCCCGGGGCAAGGATCTCGACGAGTTACTCAAGGCCCCGGGAAAGTCCCTCCTCGACGAGGCCAATCCCTTCCAGGCGGTTCAGGAGAAAAACGCCGGACAGATTGCGAAGATGCGGCAACACCTGGAAAAAACGGGCGGGCTTTCCCCGCAACTGGCGGAGAAACTTGCGGAAGCGGAGAAGATCAACAACGACGTCCTCTCCCGGGCGGCCGTCCAGTATGAGGAAGGCATGGCCCGTCTGAAGGCGGCAGAGGAAAAGGCTACCGCCGACCTGCCCACCTGGGCGAAGAAGCTGCTGGCCCGGACGGGGATCGATCCCGACGATCCGGCCGCGCTGAAACCCTTGACCCGGGAAGAGGTAATCGCCCGGCATGGCCAGGGACTCAGCCTGGCGGGGAAAAATCTCGCCGGGTTGGATCTGGGCGGGCTGGATCTGACCGGGGCCGACTTATGCAAGGCCAAGCTCATGAAGACAAATCTTCGGGGGTGCCGCCTCGACGGCGCGGATCTGACCAACGCCCTGGCCGGTGAAGCGGATTTCACCGCCGCCTCGCTCCGGGGAGCGAAACTGCCCCGGGGAATCTTCCAGAAGGCGAAATTCATCGGCGCCGACTTCACGGGAAGCGATGTCACCAAGGCCGTGATGACCGAGGCGGACCTCTCCCGGGCCGATCTCCGGGACGCCCTTCTCAACAAGACCCTGTTCGAGAAGGCCCTGCTCAAGGAAACGAAACTGACCGGCGCCGCTGCCGGGCAGGCCTATTTCATTTCCGCCGACGCAGCCGGGGCAAGCTTCGCGGGGGCCGACCTGACCAAGGCGATTTTCCAGCAGACGACCCTTGACGGAGCGGATTTCTCCGGGGCCACAGCGGCGAAGGTTCTCTTCGTGGCATCGGGGGGAAAAAACGTCGATTTTACCGGGGCCGACCTCTTCAATGTACGGATTCTCAACGGATCGGCATTCCCGGACGGCATTTTTCACCATGCGAAGGCCCACAAGGCCGCGTGGATGAATTCGGACCTCGCGGGGAGCGATTTTACCGGCTTGGAGATCAAGCGGGGCCTGATCCAGGAGTGCGGCCTGGCCGGGGCCAACCTGGCCGGGGTGTCCGCCCGGGAAGCCCGGTTCACCAAATCCGACCTGAGCGACGCCAACTGCCGGGGCATGAAGATGTTCCAGGGCTCCCTCAGAAAGTCAAAACTCGTCCGGACGGATCTGCGCAACGCCAATCTCTATGGGGTGGAGTTTTTCCGCACCGGCGTGGGAGAAACGAAATTCGACGGCGCCAACCTGAAAATGACCAAGCTCCACAAGCGCACCGACCTGCTGCCGGAGCGTAAGGCAAAGAAGACGATCCTTGATGAATAACGTCCTGAAGATGAGGAGGAAAAGATGTTTCAGTTGACTAACGCCGGGGGGATGAACCTCGGTTTTCCCGATGTCTGCCTGACGCCGACCCCGGTGGGACCAATTCCCGTCCCCTATCCCAACACTACCACCGGAGCGACGGCCAATCCGGCCACGACGGCCCTGACGGTCCTCACCGACGGAATGCCTTCCCTGAATCAGATGTCCATGATCCCCATCAGCAACGGCGACAATGCGGGCGTCAACATGGGCGTGGCTTCGGGGCTGGTCATGGGGCCCACGGAATTCATCCTCGGAAGCGTAACGGTCATCAAGGAAGGGGCGCCGGCCCAGCGCCTGACCAGCATAACGGGACACAATGGCGTGAGCATGAACGCCCCCGGCGTGGCTCTGGCCCCAAGCCAGGTAACGGTCCTGGTTTTGGGATAACAACATTGACCCATCCCCCTCCTTGCCTCCCCCTTGAAGGGGGAGGTTGGGGTCGGGATGGAAAGGAAAGCGATCATGAACTGCCCCGCCAGTTATCGGAAATCATTGACGAAGGGAAGGCTCCGTGACGAAAGTTGAGTTGCTGGCAGCCATCGCGCGGGACGAGACGATCGAGAACATCGATTTGAGCGGCCTGGACCTGGCGGGAGCGGACCTCTCCGGGGCGCGATTTGAAAACGTCTCCTTCCGGGGCGCCAACCTCGCCGGCGCCCGAATCCGGCGGACGGGATTCAAACACTGCGACCTTTTCGGCGCCGTCCTTAACGACGTCGATCTGACGAAGGTACTCTGGATTCGTATGGACCTCCGGGGGGTCATCCTACGCCGGGCAACCTTGGAACGGGCCGTCCTCTCCGGCGCCGACTTTTCGGAAGCGGATCTATCCGGCGCCGACCTTTCCCGGGCCGTGATGGATAACGCCAAGCTGGAAAATGCCAATCTGACCGGGGCCAAGACCTTTCGGACGATGCTGTACCGGGCCTCCCTCAAGGGGGCCGATCTCACCGGGGCCGATCTTTCCCGGGCGATCTTTTTCGAGGCCGATCTGAGCGGGACCAGGCTCAAGGGGACCAAGCTCTTCAAGACATTTCTACGGAACAGCGATCTCTCAGGCCAGGACTTTCGGGGGGCTGAATTTACCATGTGCCAGGCCGGCGGGGCCAATATGCGGGGCGCGGACCTCACCGGCGCCGATATCACCATGACCAATTTCATGAACGCCGATCTTACCGGGGCCAACCTGGAAAAGGTAAAGGGACGGCGGACGGCATTTCTTGACGCCATCCTGCCCGGTGTGAGTCTCAGAGATGCGGATCTCGCGCAAGCCTGCTTCGAAGGCGCGGATCTGAGCCGGGCCGATCTCACCGGCGCCAATCTGGAGCAGGCCCTGTTCAACCGGGCGATCTGCCCAGGGACGAAATTCGCGTGGACCCGGTGCACGTACGCCGATTTTTCCCATGCCGATCTCCGGACGGCGGATTTTTCCGGGGCGGAGCTCTTCCGGGCCAAATTTCATCGGATCAGGGAAGAACACACCAAATGGGAAGGGGCGAATCGGGAGGCCGCTCTGGAAACGGACCCCGACCTCGCAGCGGCGGAGGACGATTGAACCCGGATTTCGGCAAGAAAAGATAAGATGCCGATAAGGTGATCGACGGCAAGGGCCTGCCCCGCGGCCGTTACCGGAGGCGGAAAAGGGAGCGAACGGCGCTCCTTCCCAAATGAAGAGGAGTAGAAGGCATGAAAAGTCTTGCGAAAAAACAAAAAGAAGCCTCCCCGATTCTGGAATACGGAATCGTCGCGGAAGCAGATAAAGGCGTCCTGTTCGTTTTCACCGACGGGGAGATATACGAGGCGCGGCCAGCGGTAAGCTGCCTCATATCCCCGGAGAAGGGTGACATGGTCCTCCTCTCCTTCAACGCCGCCGGCCGCTGTTATATCCTGTCGGTATTGGAAAGGCCTGGGGGGGATGAGGCACCGAAGACCCTCTCCCTCGACGGCCAGGTAAAGCTCCGTATCCGCCGGGGCGGCCTGAACATCGCCGCCGACGAGGCCCTCTCCCTGACGGCAAAGCGGGGAATCGCCCTGGCGACGGCCGCTCTGACAGTGGATGCAGGGAAGGGCGAGGCGAGAATCGAGGACTTTTCATTCTTCGGCCGATGCTTCCAGAGCCGGGTGGAAGCGGTGCGGCACATCGCTGACACCCTCGATACGGTCATCCGCCGGGTCGTCCAGCGCCTTACCTCTTCGTACCGCTACATCGAGGAACACGAGGAGGTGCAGTCCGCCTCCACCCGCATGCTCGTCGAGGGGACCCTGACGATGCAGACCCGAAACACCATGCACACCGCCGAAGGTCACATCAAGATCGACGCGGAACAGATCCACCTGGGGTAAGAAAAAAAACGACGCCCCGAAGTTCAGGTCTCCGGGGCGTCACCAATTGTAATATTGGTCTTTAAATCCGCGCTTAGAAGTTCAGGGTCAACTTATGCGAAAGGAGGTAGTTGTCCCTGACCGTGGTGTTGACGTCGTAACCCTTGAAATAGTCCCCCGTCCAGAGATAGCCGATACCGATCATGTAGGTAAGATTGTCGTAGATCTTGTAGGTGCCGATGAAGTCAAGCTCCGTCCCGTACTTGTCCGAAACGAACTCC